>ERZ1292633.3580-Hain-H41-02um-R1-3580-length-15015-cov-13_pt1 | contig 15015 bp, 11 predicted proteins | sample MGYA00564406_ERZ1292633 | MGnify/ENA primary metagenome ERZ1292633 (study PRJEB36523, sample SAMEA6512639) | groundwater metagenome | collected 2019-01-08 | study: AquaDiva: Metagenomics assemblies of 32 groundwater samples
CGCTCACAAGTTTAGACTGTTGTAATCCGCCATTTTAGCTCAACGGTAGAGCAGCGGTATCGTAAACCGTAGATGGGAGTTCAATTCCCCCAAATGGCTCATGGGAAGAATAGAACGAGTTCAGGAAAAAAAATTGAGGAATACGATTATTCTGTACATCGTTGTTCTTTTTCTTGTCTTATATTTTATCTTTACTTTTGGTATTAAACTTTTATTAAACTCCTCCAGTTTTATCGCTGGTCTTTTTCCCCAGCCGTCAGTCAAACCTTTATCAAAGACAGAAGACAGTTTTAATTCCATAAATATCGATTCAATTCCTCAGGCCACCAACAGCGCAAAGTTTATTATTTTTGGATCGATGTTAAACTTTGATACTTTGAATTTTTTTATCAATGGAAAAAAAGTTAAAGAAACTGAAACTTCCGCAGATACTTTTACTGAAGAAATTGGCGATTTGGAAAAAGGCAACAACGATGTTTATATTTTGGCAAAATCAAAAGAAAGTAAGATCGAAAAAAAAACTATTACGTATAAAATTTTTTATAAAATTGAAAAACCAAAGTTAGATATTTCTGATCCAACGGATAGCTCAACCACCAATAATCAGGAGATTAAAGTCAAGGGGAGCACAGACAAAGAAGTATATATCCGTGTTAATGATCTGCCGGTTGTAGTTGATGCCAACGGCAGTTTTGAAACAATCGTTCGTCTAAAAGAAGGAGATAATCAAATCGTTGTTTCGGCTCAAGACATTGCCGGCAATACCGAGACAAAATCACTTAAAGTTACTTATCAGAAAGAATAGTCAATAACAAAAACAAAATAAACGGATGAAGAAGAACATTATCAAATAAGGAAACAATACTCAAAAAAATAATAAGAAGTTGACCGGTTTTATTTGTTTTTCCTAATCTCCACAATACTCCTAAAAATCCCAATAGACCAAATATTCCGGATGAAACCAAAATCGTCAAAAAACTTGAGCTATAGGAAGCGCCTGAATGGACGGAATCACTTTTTTTGATGGAGCGGATCCGATTATAACCATAACCAAAAACAGGTTGTTTTTTCCAGAGTTCAATTCCTTGTTTGTAGTCTTCAAATCTCGAGCTGATTGAGTAAAGCCTTTTTAAATTGACTCCTTCGCCAGCCGGCTTGGGAATAATAAATACTAAAATAATAAAAAATAGTAAAAACAAAATTATTTTTTTGAGTTGTCTTTGGCGGATAAACAAGTAAATTAGCGTTAATGATAGGCCGAAATAAATGGAACGAGAAAAGCTTAAGGCCACTAATAATAAATAAATTATTTTGACAATCGGTTGATTAATAGTCAGGAAAAATATCCCAAAAATCGCCGCACTAATTGAAGTGTCGAAAAAAACTCCAAAAGTCCGGTACAGATGCGGATCCCATCCGAAGTAGAAAAGATTTCTTAAATCCGGATAGAGAAAATATTGGGTGAGAGTTGAGATGATGGTTAAAATGGAGATAAGAAAAATTCCTTTTTTTACTGGTTGCGAGTGATATCTAAGATAAAAAAAGTAGAAAAAATATAAAACAAGACGAAAAAAATATAAAGAGGCAACGATATTTTCAAATAAACTATACTTTACCCAACTGATTAATAAAGAAATTAACAAGACTGCTAAAAAGAAAAAAATCGGCTCAAATTTTTTCCAGGCTTCTTTAATCGGTTCAAAACGGTATTTAAAAAATAATAAAAATAAACTTAGAGTCAAAACGATTTCATATAAATAAAAATTTATTTGCTGGTTAAAAAAAGAGATTCTCCCCAACTGACCTAAGGAGAATAAAAAAGCAGTTAAATAAAATAGAATAGTCATTATTTATTTATAAGTTGATAAAGCTTGGCTCTAACAAGAAATGAATGAAAACTCATCATAAAAGCATAGGTAAAGCCGGTTGGTCCGTCCAAAAATCCCAAATTCAAAAAATAGTTATAAATAAATTTACCAAATGGAAAAAAAACAATTTCAAAAACATTAGTTTTTGTTCCCCGATTAAACAATTCCTCAGCCCTTATTGATGAATAATAATTAACATCATTAATAAACTCTTTCAGGGTCGGGTGGGGGTAATGGTTAAGAAATCCGTTTAATTGCCCAACTTTATTGGCCGTATGAAAAACTTCATGGACTGAGCCCATCCACTTACCAGAGTTTTTGCATACGAGTCTGATGAGACCAATTTGTCGAATTTGACGGACTTCACCATATTTAAGTTCTTTGTTCCAGAAAAAATCTCGACGCTTGATATAGTAAGAATCATAGATATTTTTGTCATTCCCGCGTAGGCGGGAATCCAGACCATTAATTTCCTTTTTTAATTCCTCATTTACTTCCTCGTCTGCGTCAACAAACAAAACCCATTCATTATTTGCTTTACTTAATCCAAAATTTCTCTGTTCGGCAAAATCGTTGTCCAGTTTTCTTTGAAATATTTGGATTTTGGATTTGATTTGAAATTTGGATTTTGAAATTTGGATTTTTTCTAAAGTATTGTCTGTCGAATAATCATCAACAACGATTATTTCATCACAGAAACCCAACGATTTTAGACATCTCTCAATATTTTCCTCCTCGTTTTTAGCTAAAACTATAGCAGATAGTTTCATATAGATTGTTCTTGCCACCCGATACACAACCGCCGCGGTTATGTTAGGCTGGCAATAAATGTGAATTAATACAATTTTACTAAATTATTAACATAATTCTTCCAATTAAATTTAATGTACAGTTGATTAATTAACTGTACATTTGGTGTTATTGTAATTTGTTTCATATTTTCAACAAATTCGTCAAGATTATTGGCTAAATTAACGTACGGTTTCAATTCCGGAATGATGGCAGACTTAAGTCCGACGACCGGACAACCCTGTGACAAAGCTTCTAGAACAGGAAAGTTAAAACTTTCGTAATATGATGAGCTTAATAAAGCAGTGGCCCTTTGGTAAAGTTTTTTTAGTTTTTGTCTGGTAACGTTACCAATCGAGATTATTCCCTGATTTTTATTTTCATATTCTTTCCAATCACCTACTAAAAATAATTTAAAGCTTTTATATTTAATATCTTGCTTCAATCGATTAAACGATTGAAGTATAAAATCAATATTTTTTATTTTTTGATTATTAGCAACAAAAAGAAAATATTTATTTTTAATTTTAATTTTAGCACTTTCCATATCAGATGGTATTCCAAACAGTAAGACAATTATTTTTGCTTCGATGTATTGATCTATCAAAGCAAGTTCTTGTTTAACTTTTTCCGAAGAGACGATAATTTTATCTGATCTTTTGAGCATTTCTTCCAGCTGTTTTTTTAACCGAACAACGTCCCTTTTCGGGTAAAGTTGTGGATGAAAATAATATGACAGGCCGTGACAAAAAGTGATAATTTTTCCTGAGGTATAAAGAGGAATCGCCTGATTTAAGGCTAAGAAAATATCTTTCTTTTGTTTTAATTCTTCTAAACTAACTCGGCCTTTTAACCAAAAGAGTTTTGGTTTTAGATTGTCAAAAGTATAGACAAAGTATTGATTTTTTTTATCGTATTTTTTTAGAGCAATAACTAAATTTTCAGAAAAAACGGCTGTGCCAAAACGTTGACTATTCTTTTGATTTAATGCTCCCCCATCAACGGATATTTTCATGGGACTCTCCTTATAAGGTCAGTCCTTATAAGGACTGACCTTAATACTGCAAAAGTTAACAACGTGTTTATAAACTCACCTGCAAGTGTGATATAAGCAGAGGCAAAAAAACCGAACCTTGGAATAAAGAATAAATTTAGGCCGATGTTAAAAATTAGTTGAAATAAAAAAATATAAATAACGATTTTGGCTTTGTTTAGGGCGTAGATAGAGTTTAGGAAGACTGAGGTCAAAAGAATCAGCGGCAAAGCAAAAATAATTATCCTCAATACTTGAATCGATTGTGAATAAGTGCTTTTATATAAAACCGGTAGAATAATTGGTCCCAGGAAATAAAATCCCAAGGCGATAAACATTCCGATTAAAAAAACTAAAACAACATCTTTTTTAATTTTGTTAATAAATACTTGTTTCTTTTTTTCTTTGGCAAGGCGCGAAAATAAAGGCATCGAGGAAACGTTATAAGCGGTGACAACAAACATCAAAGCGTCTAAAAATCGGTAACCAGCTGAATAAATTCCGACGGCCTGCTTGCCTTTTAAAAAATTTAAAATCAAGACGTCAGCTTTGGAATAAAATCCGGCCAATAAACTAATCAGTAAAAAAACAAAAGATTTTTTAATAATTATTGTCCACTGATTTAAATTAATTTTTAAAGATAAATTCCCAACTTCATTTCTAACAAGAAGAAAGTTTATAAATGAGTAGATGTTATATAAAACGAATGTAATTATAAAAACAGGCATCAATTGTTTGGTTATCAAAACTCCGGTAATTAATGAAATTACCAGACATATTTGAAAGATCATGGAAACAATTGAGGCGAGATACGATTTTTGTTTGATGGAACTTAAAATTAAATAAGTACCGGAAAACATATTGGCAAATATTACAAAGGATGTTAGGATGATGGGAATGAGAATAGATAAGGGATATTTAAATATAATTGCTAAAATTATCGTCAAAACAAAAGTTATTAATGATAAATAGAATCTTAGTGAAAAAAGCTCTCTGACTTTTTTGTCAATTGAATCATTGATGTGAACTAAACCGTAGGAGGTAGTGCCAAAATCCAGTAACGGCAAAAGCAGTCCGATCTGAGTCCAGGCCAAGGTATAGATAGCATAAACTTCTGGCCTAAAATAATTGATCAGAATCAAAAACAAAACAAAATGAAGTATTTTATTAACAATTGAAGAAATATTAAGACTAAAAAAATTGAGATAAAAAGGCCGCTTTATTACTTCTTCAAAAACAGTTTTTGGCAGCCTGATAAATTCCCTGACTTTTTGTTTAAGCGTTCCGTATTTCAACAAAAACTTTAATCTGTTTCGGAAAAGATAATATTCTTTGGTTGGGTTATTTTGTGAAGTTTCAAAATGCTCATATGATAGTTCTGAATCAATCCCAATCCTAAATCCGGCTTTCTTAGCTTGATAACAATAGTCAACTTCTTCATAGTACATAAAATAGCTTTCGTCAAATCCGCCAGCTGGCGGACCGATCTTATCAACTACTTTTTTTTTGACAAACATTAAAGATCCCGAAACAAAATCAACGGAAAAAAAACGGTTTTTTGGTTTATTTTCAATCAATCCCCCGCTCATCCGCCATTTGTCAATCTGGCCACCATAGTAAATTTTTCCTTGCTGTTTCATCGCAAGACCCCAGATGTCGAAGTGGCGAGCAATATTAAAGAAGGTTAGGGTTGTTAGGTCTTTTAGGGAAATATCAGGATTGGCAATGACAAATAATTCACATTTGTCTTTCAAAGCATTTTTTATTCCCTGATTAACTCCGGCGGCGTAGCCTTGTTGGTTATTGGAGTTATCAACAAAGTATAAATTGTAATCAGTAATCTGTAATCTGCTTATTTCCTTTTTTAGCCTATTGACTACCGATGTGGGAGTTTTGTATAAGACAAATATAAATCCAATTTTCATATAAATTTAGCTTCGTACACCCTTAGGGTGGATTAATGATAATATGAATAATGCAAAGTAAGTTACAAATTCCATATACGCAAATCCTAAGTCCAGCGGTATTCTAAAAAGCCCATCTTCATATCCTTTTTCTTTAATAAATCTGGCCCAAAATAAATGAGGAGGATATAAAAAAATTTTTCTAAATGAGGATTTCTCGCCAGTTAAATACTTTTCTTTTGCCATTCGGATTCCGTAATCGGTAAATTTAGAAAATATTTGAAAAAACGACCTATATGAATGATGAAAGATTTTACCTTTTAGATATCCGATGTTGCGATTGGCAAGATCGAGTCTATTATGAACAATGGAAGGAAAGATAGATAAATATTTTCTTCGGAACAAGCGCAACATTTTATAGTCTTCTCCACCATATTGAAGAGGCTTATTTAAATAAAAATTTTGGTAAGGAATGTAATAACCGTTAATTTTTAATCGGTTATTTTCTATTTTTAATTTAATTTCTTTCATTAACTTTTCCGAAACTATTTCATCACAGTCCAAAATCAAAACCCACTTGCCCGTCGCTTTCGATAAGCCAAATATCCGCTGTTTCCCGATATCAGTAAATTCTTTGACATAGACCTTAGCCAGATAATTTTTGGCGATTTCGACCGTCCGGTCAGTTGACTTACTGTCAACAACAATAATTTCATCAGCAATTTTTTTCACCGAAGCAAGAGACTTTTCTAAAGTTTCGGCGGCGTTTTTGGTAATCATCAAAACTGATAGTTTTGAACTCATTGCTATATTATAACAACTTTCAATAATTTTCAGGTGGTATATTGCTTAAATTATCCCGCTTCCACGCCCTATTTCCGTATTTTTGTAGGTTATAACCGACTGCAAATTCATATAAATATATTTATAAATGTAGGGACCGCATATATGCGGTCCGTACGATAAAAATGAAAAAAATATTTATAATTGCCGTAATTATTCGATTAATCTCTCTCTATTTATTTAGAAACATTACCAACTATGATTTACAATCTTATCTTCAGGTTGGAGAGTTGACTTTAAAGGGAATAAATATTTATCCAGATATTGCTAATCTTCATCATCCGTATTTTCCGCTTTTTCTTTATGTTGAAGCGATGGCGGTTTATCTAGGTCAAACAAAAATAATCGTTATAACGATTATAAAATTTATAAATATTATATTTGACTTAGGAATCCTTAACCTGGTCTACAGACTTTCAAAAAAAAATCTAAAAACAGCTTTTCTTTACGCGATTAATCCGGTAACAATTTTGATTACGACTTTGCATGGGCAGTTTGACGTCATTCCGGTGTTTTTCATTCTTCTGGCCATTTATTGGCTTAATAAAAAACAGGAATTATTATCGGTTTTGAGTTTTTCGTTTGCGATTTTAACAAAAACCTGGCCGATTTTGTTTATTATTCCGATTGCAAGAAAAATTAAGAATAAATATTTTTTAATTTTAATTTTTGTTTTTCCGGCTTTGTCAGTACTGGTTTATTGGTGGTTCTTTAAAAGTTCGCCAATGAGTATTGGGAAAACACTAATTTATTATCAAGGATTATGGGGAATTTGGGGTGGTTGGGGAATATTAGGGAGGTTAATAAGATTTAGGATACTATGGCAGAAGCTGATAACATTATTATTTTTGACCTGTTTTCTTAGTTATTCTTGGTTTAATAGAGAAAAAAAATTAATAAAAAATATTTTTGGTCTGTTATTTTTCTTTTTCGTCTTTACGACTAATTTTTCCATCCAATATTTTTCTTGGATTATCCCTTTTCTTATCCTTCTTAAACCAAAAAATTATCTGTATTTAATTATTTTAATCGGTATTTATTTGTTTTCTTTTTATTATTTTTGGCTGTTTTGTTTAAACTGCAAAACAACACCAAATTGGTTGGTGATTTTTCAAAATATTATTGGTTTTATACTTTGGTTTAGCTTCATAAAAGTCGGGTATCTATCGAAGAAATAATCCCGTTTCCACGCCCTGTTTCAGTATTTTTGTAGGTTATAAGCGGTGGATCTATGAGTTTGTAATGTTTATAAATTTGTAGGGGACGCATTTATGCGTCCCGTACGTGAATATATGAAAAAAATATTTTTTAAACATATTTATATTTTATTAATTTCTTTTCTTTATCTATTTCTAGTTCAAAGTGTTTTTGCTTTTGAATTTGTGAAGTCTGTTGAGAATCCCCTTCCTATTTCCTACATTAATGGTTACACCAGTCAACTTCAGGCCAATATCTTTAAAGAAGGAGATATTTATAAGGGAATTTTTGTTATTAATAGACCTCCGGAAACATACTATTCGTTAGGGTACTTTGAGTCCAACGACGGAAAGAATTGGCAGATGAAAAAAGAAATTTTAAACTCCGGAATTGAACTATCAAACCCGAGAATCTTAAAAACCCAAGTGGGATATTTATTATTTATTACTCGTTATGACAATAACAGTATTTATCGAATTTATTCAAGTAGTTGTGATTTTGATTTTAACTGTTCCTTAAATTTTTCCCCGGTAATAACACCTGATATAAATAATAATTCCGAAAATAATGGCGTCTTTGCAGGGAACCCTTTTACTCAGAATAGTCGAACTTATCTTTTTTTCGGAGCTTGGGGAGGAGACGGTTTTAAAATAAAATTGGCCTATTCTGATGACCTAACCACTTGGATAAGATGTCCAAATGACAAATCGTTTCTTTATGGTGGCGACGGGCCATTTCCTTATGCAGATAATAATGACTTATATTTATTCTTTCACAGGTCAGATAGCAGTGGAATAAAATTGGCAAAAAGCGTTTTGCCTTTAACCTGTGATTCTGTCTTTGAGGAACAAGATTACCAATTAATTCGTGATAAAACTTATGATCAGAGACACATGATCTTTCCCTCAGTTATAAATGATAACGGCGGTTTAAAATTATATTATTCTGGATTAGGAAGCGATTCCCGCTGGCGATTAAATTTGGCGTGCACAGGACAGGTATGCCTGTCCCCTACGGCAACACCAACCCCATCGCCAATGCCAACTCCAATACCTACATTAATTCCTACACTACAACCTACTCCCTACACCCTACGCCCTATAATCATTATTCCAGGCTTTATGGCTTCATGGAATAAGGAGGCGATTTTGCACAATCAAACGGTAGATTATTCTGCTTGGAAGTTGCAAAATTTTGTTAAGGAATATAATGGTCTAATAAATACTTTAAAAAATATTGGTTATCAAGAAAACATTAATTTATTTTTATTTCCCTATGATTGGCGTCAATCAATCGAAAAAACCACCAATGACTTGAATAGTTATCTTCAGACAAAAATTTGGAATGATGAACCTAATCAAAAAATAAATATTGTTGGCCATTCTTTGGGCGGCTTGATTGCAAGAATCTTTGCTCAAAAAAATAAAGATAAGATTAATCAGATTATCTCTGTTGGTTCACCTCATTTTGGGGCAGTTCAATTTTACAAACCGCTTGAAGCCGGAGAAATTGACCGGTCTAATACATTTTTATGGCTGGCGGAAAAAATTGTTTTGGTCTTGAATAAATCAACTCTGGAAAGCGATCGGGTAACTATTGCCAATAAATTTCCTGTTGCTAAAGACCTGTTTCCTACTTTCAATTTTTTAAAAGACACATCAGGGAATGAAATATCGATTGACAATTTGACGATTAAAAATAGTTTTTTACCAGTCTACAATCAAAATTTTTCAGATATTTTTCCATTGTTCACGGCAATTTATGGAGAGAAAGATAATAACACTCCGGCGGGATTTATAATTGAACCTCAAAATATTATTGATCAATTATTAGAAAATTACCCGGACGGAAAACCTATAGAGTCGTATTTTGATTTAGGAGATTATACAATTTTAAGCAAAAGTGCTTCTCAGGACAGTGATTCGGAAAAATTAAATTTTGATCATGGAGAAATTATTTTCAAAAAAGAAGCAATAAAAAAAATATTAGGCTTATTAAATATTAACTTCAGTGATGATCAAATTATTGAAGGACAAGTGACAAAAATTTCATCGTCTTTAATCTTTTTAATTAAGTCTCCAGCCACGATGACAGTCGAGTTTAACAATAGCGTATATCCGGAGGATGAAGGAATAATCTTTATTCCTGATGCGCAATCAGGCAGTTATGATTTAAAGGTACAAGGAACAGGTCAAGGTAAATACGAAATAGTTATTGGCCAGATTTCGGAAAATAATGATATTTGGGAAAGTATCAACGGAGAAATTACTCAATCACCAGCGTCCTCTCAAGAAGATGACCATAATATACTATATAACAATCAAACAGCTCTCTTGATATTTCCAACACCGACGATTACTCCCACGGCTACTCCAACTGCTATTCCGACCTTAACTCCTACAGGAACTCCAACGCCAACTTTAGTACCAACAACAGCCGTTCCACAATCAACAAATTCATCGTCATCAACGATTGCTTCGTCAAACAATGAAATTCCCTTATCTAAAGAATCTGTGCCTTCGGTTTTAGGAATATCATCGCGTCAAGAAGAATTGATTACTCCGACGATTGAAGTAACTAAGCAGGCAGAGACAAAAACCAAAGTTAATAAATCATCAAATACTTGGGATTATATTTGGCCATCAATAACCTCGTTAATATTAGGAGGAATTGGTTGGTTTTTCAGAAAAAAGTTTTTAAAGAAATGAAAAGATTAAATTTAAATCAAAGAAAAGCCTTGTCTGAGTCAATTAATAATTTATCACTTTCATTAATCGTAATTGGTATAGTCACACCGATTTTTTCAAAAGATTATCTGATAAGTTTTAGTTTAATTAGAATTGTCTTAGTAATCATTTTTTCATCGGTACTTGTTTTTATTTCAAACAGTTTGTTAAAATAAATTATGGACTTTAATTCTTGGTTTACATTATGGGCAATAATATTAATGGTAATGGCTTTGTCAATATATTTTCTTTTTAGTAAAAGATAATTATGAACGATCTAAATAAAATTTTATACATAATTTTTTTCGCTATAGCTATATTTTCATTTTGTTTGTTTTATTACGATTCAAAAAAAGGATCTGCCAAAAAATCTGCGAAGAAATAAACTTTCAAGGGCACGGGGCAAAAGAACAAGAAGGGGCTACCCTACCAACATATGAACCATTTGGGCATTGTTTAACATCCATAGTGCATCTAACATTTTTATTATTCGGTGGCTTTTTAAACCATAATGATGGAGTTGGTGAAAAAACTTTGTCTAGATTGGTGGGAATTTTATTTAACACGCTTTTTTTAAAATAAAAAGTTATTGAAAAAATAATTAATAAAATAACAAGAATAATTAAAAAAGCAGATTTTAAATTAATATTCATAATAATATATACATTATATATTATTAATTGATTTTTAAAAAGTTGGAGAGTATAATCAGGAAATCTTATTTTATAAGATTATAACAATGAGAATTAGAAAGAAAGTTCTTCGGAAAATAATTTCTGTTTTTGCGAGCGTTCTACTTTTAGCAAATTCTTTTACGCCTTATTTGTTAATTGCTCCAGTTCTTAATCCCGTAAAAGCTCAAACAGAAATAGTTACTCCAACTCAAGAACCAACTGCTATTCCTACCGAATCAATAACCGTGGTACCAACGCTGACTGAAACTCCAACTCCAACTCCAACTCCAACTGCGGAACCAACAATCGTACCAACTGAAACCCCGACTACCGCGATTGAAATTACAATGACCCCGGAACCTACTATAGAAGCGACTCCATCAGCTACTCCAACAGTAGATCCAACATCGACCATTAAATCCGCCAGTCTTTCTGATACAAAAATTCCACTACGGAAAGCTGGAAATCTATTAAAAGAAATAAAAAAACAATCAAAAAAAAATTATGTTGAGGGGGAAATAATTGTTAAATTTAAAAAAAATAAACTTAATGTAAAAAGTTTATTAGGAAAAGCTCAGGCATTTGTATTTGAAAAAAAGTTCTCCTTGGATAAAAAGAGTGAATTTAAAGATTTAAATGTTAGAGTTTTTAAATCGAAGAAATCCACAAAGGAAATGATTAAGGAATTAAAGTCAGATAGAGATGTAGAATATGCGCAACCGAACTACATAAAAAAAATATTATCGACTCCAAATGACACTGATTTTATTAGCTTATGGGGTTTAAATAATTCCGGACAGGGAGTTAATGGAACTCCAGGCAGCAATGATGCGGATATTGACGCTCCTGAGGCTTGGGATTTTGAAAGTATTAATCAACCTGATGTGGTGGTAGCAGTTTTAGATACCGGAGTTGCTTATAACCATCCGGATCTTACCAGTAATATGTGGGATGGAAGTGGCAGTTGTAAAGATGAAATTGACACACCAATCTCAGATGGTTGTCCAAATCATGGATGGGATTATATAAATTCTGATGATAATCCTCTAGATGATAATAGTCATGGCACTCATGTATCTGGCACAATCGCAGCAAATGTTAATAATAGTAAAGGAATAAGTGGAATCAGTAGCCAAAATAAAAATAAAATTATGGCTATTAAGATTGGTGACTCTTTGGGTTATGTCGATACAACAAGTGAAATTCAAGGCATAAATTTTGCCAAATATAATGGAGCAAAAATAATCAATGCAAGTTTTGGTGGTTCAAATTTTGATCAAGCAGAAAAAGACGCTATAGATGCTTTTCCAGGTTTGTTTATTGCTGCAGCCGGAAACGACGGAACAGATAATGAAAGTAGTCATATTTATCCCTGTGATTATGCTTCTACAAACATTATTTGTGTTGCAGCCACAGATCAAAATGACAATATAGCAACCTTTTCTGATTATGGGACAACTTCAGTTGACGTTGGTGCTCCAGGAAAAAATATTTATAGTACTGTTCCTCTAAAATCAAATGTTTTAACCGAAGATTTCGAAGGAGTTACTCCACCCGAGATTCCAAGTGTTTGGGTAAAAAACGGGAATTGGGGAACTTTGGACTCGGGTTCTAGTGGTTGGGACAACGTTTTGTACGGTGATCTTGCTTACCCTTATGCCAATAGTGTAAATACCACCGTTACTTCACCATCATACAATTTGAGCGCAGGAGACGCAAGTATAGATTTTTGGACAGCTTGTGATACGGAATATAGTTCACCAGAAGGATCAGACTATATGGCGTTGGAATATAGTAATAATGACGGAGTCAATTTTAATGAAATTTTAAAATGGAATGAATATTCAATAGATTCCGACGCAGATCCAACAGGTTCAGCTGTAAATAGTTATAGTGGAAGTATACCGAGTCAATATTTAACAAGTAGTTTTAAATTCAGATTCAAGTGGGTAACCAATTCAACGGATAATGCCTATGAGGGTTGTTTCGTTGACAATATAAGCATTACTAAATATAGTGATGGCTCTGATGAAAAATACGATTTTATGGATGGTACTTCTATGGCCGCGCCTCATGTTGCCGGACTTGCGGCATTGATAGAAGGGTATAATTCAAGTCTTACTCCCACTCAGGTAAAAAATATAATCTTAAATACTGGTGACACTGTAAGTGGTACAAATGGTTTGGTGGGCAAAACTGTGACAGGAAAAAGAATTAATGCGTTAAAAGCCCTTCAATCAGCTAACTTTGCCAAATCAATTACCTCTTTTACCATTACCGGACAAACGGGTGAAACTGTAATTAATGAAAGCGCTCATACTATTGGAATAACTGTACCGTTTGGAACAAACGTGACCGCTCTTGTGCCAATGATTGCTATTACCGGATCATCAGTTAATCCAGCCTCAGAAGTAGCTCAAAACTTTACCAATCCAATAACTTATACAGTTACTGCTGCTGACTCATCTACTCAAGCATATACTGTCACGGTCACAATTGGTGCAGATCCTATTGCTACTGCATTTGATGGAATTTCAGCTACTTTAGCAGGATCTCCAAACAACGTAGCAAATAATTTAAATGACGTAACCACAGCCAATATTGGAAGTTTTTCTGGCTTATATTTTGAAAAATCAATAAGTGGAACACCAGTTGGAAAGCTGACTTTTAGTGCCGCATTAAATTTATCTAGCGATGAAACAAAAACATTCCTTCAAAATCTTGGAACTAAACTAGATCAAGGGAATGGCAGAATAGCCCTTGATGTAAGCACAGCGGCTGCATTAGCTGGAAAGGGTGCAGCTTTAGAAATGTATAATGTTACTTCTGCTTCAGAATCAAATTTGATTGTTCGTGATGATGAGGGAAATATAATTGACGCATCAGGAATTGTTAGCAATTTTACGTATAATTCGGATACTGATACTGTTTCATTTAATACTTCACATTTTACTCAATTTGATATTGACACAGAGCCTCCTGTAATTGCAGATCAGGGAAATGTTTATGTTGAAGCAACGAGTGAATCTGGAGCTGTAGTCACTTGGGTAGCACTTTTGGCTACGGATAACATTGATCCGGATGGATATGCATCTTGTACTCCATTATCAGGTTTAACTTTTCCAATAGGCGTTACAACCATTACCTGTACTAAAACAGATACTGCAGGAAATACTGCTACAAAAACCTTTACGGTAACGGTCACAGCTAATAATCCACCATCATTTGACTCAATTGCTCCTCAATCTATAAATGAAGATTCTTCATTTCAAAATATATTCATTACTAATGTTTCGCCTGGTTCCGGTGAAGATGGCCAGACAGTGACAATGACAGCTACTTCAAGCGATACAAATATTATTCTGAATCCGACGGTCACTGGAACTGGCGCAACAAGAACGCTAACTTATACAACTGTAGCCAATGCGTACGGAACAGCAACAATTTCAGTTTTAGCCAATGACGGACAAACGTCTAATAATACCTACTCTCAGTCATTCAATATCACAGTTAATCCTGTCAATGATGGGCCATCGTTTGATTCGATTGCTGATGTAGTTGTAGACGAAGATTCTTCACAACCTATAAGTATCACAAACATAAAATCAGGTCCGGATAATGAATCAGGTCAGACGGTGACAATGACGGCAACTTCTAATAACGTAAGCGTTATTCCAGACCCAACAGTTTCCGCTGTTTCAGGAGGAACGGCCAATCTAACTTACACACCGGCAGCAAATAAATCCGGATCAGCCACAATTACCGTAACTGCGAATGATGGTCAAGCGTCGAATAATATCAGCACGAGAACATTTACAATTACAGTCACTGCAGTAAATGATCCTCCAACAGCAATGAATGACGATTTTACAACTATTGAGGACACAACTTATACAATTGATTATTCTTCACTGCTTGACAATGATAGTGTCAAGTACCCCATTTTTCAAGACCACTTTCTGAGACTTTTTGTTTAAATTG
>ERZ1292633.3139-Hain-H41-02um-R1-3139-length-16358-cov-15_pt1 | contig 15011 bp, 16 predicted proteins | sample MGYA00564406_ERZ1292633 | MGnify/ENA primary metagenome ERZ1292633 (study PRJEB36523, sample SAMEA6512639) | groundwater metagenome | collected 2019-01-08 | study: AquaDiva: Metagenomics assemblies of 32 groundwater samples
ACGGGGGGATCCCGGTCTTCGATGAGCGCCCGGAGAATCGCGTTGATCCGGTACAACGGCCCCGCGATCCGGTGGCTGAAGAAGATCGCATAAAGGAAGATCCCTGCAAGGGAGAGGAGCGTCGCGGGCAAGAGGCGCTTGTGAAGCACGAGGAACTCGGCAGCGGCGGGCTCGAGGGATTTCAGGTCGTTCGTCGTCGCGAGGACGTAGTACGACGGAGCGAACGCAAGGAGCATCCCCGCCGCGAAAAGGATCGTGAGCACCAGGAGGAGCCGCACGGCAAGCCCCAGCTGGAATTGCCGGTCCACGATCCTCGTGCGACGACGATCCTCGACCGCGCCCAAATTCGCCTCCCTCTCCCGTTTTTGTTATTCTAACCCCCGTGAACGCAGAGTCAACGCGGATTCTCTTCCCATGGGCCTGCTGAGGCGCCCGCTCTCGATCCGCGCCGGCGTCGTGCTGCAGCTCGCGCTGGTGGCCACCGCTTCCCTTACGCTCCTCGCCGTCTTCGCGCTGAAGGTGATCGAGGTCACCATGCAGCGTCGTCACGTGGAGGCCGGCATCTCCGTCGCCGGGGTCGTCCGGAGGGCGGTGGAAAGGGAGATCGCGGAGAACCCGGGGTCCCCGATCCTCTCCGCCGGGATGTTTCCCGGGTCCCTCTCCCCCTACATCAACGAGATCGTCCTTCTGCCGGAACCGCCGCCGGAGGGCCGTCCGAGGGTCGTCCCCGTGGGGGAGAAGGCGTTCCCGTTCCTCCCGGTGTACCCCACCGTGGACGTGATCCTCCCGTTCGGTCCGATCTCCCCGCCCGTGGCATCCTCCGCCGCGTCCGTCCCCCGCGGCATCCGGGTCCGCTTCCATTCCCCCGGGATCGCCGCCGAGGTGGGGACCCTGGTGAACGTCACGCTGCTGCTGGCCGCGATCGACATCGCCGTCCTCGTCCTCTTCGGGGGGGTCTTTCTCGACCGGACCGTGATCTCCCCCGTCCGCAAGTTAGCGTCCGCCGCCGAGAAGGTCGCGGCGGGGGATTACTCGCTGCGCGTCGAAGGCGTCGAGGGGAACGAGGTGGGACAGCTCGCCGCCTCCTTCAACCGGATGGTCGAGGGGATCCTCGAGGCGCAGGAGCGCCTGCGCCGCTCCGAGAAAGAGGCGTTCCGGTCCGAGAAGCTGGCGACCGTGGGGCGGCTCGCGGCCGGGGTCGCCCACGAGGTGGGGAACCCGCTGATGGCGATCCGCGGGTACGCGGAGCACCTTCTGAAGCATCGGCCCGGCGCCGCGGAGTCGATGGAGTGCCTCGACAAGGTCGTCGAGGAGACGAAGAAGATCGAGAACATCGTCCGGGGGCTCCTCTCCGTGGCGTCTCCGGGCGGCGGGAGGGAAGGGGCGACGGACGTGAACGCCGTGGTGCGCGAGACGGTCGAGATGCTCTCGTACCGGAACCTGTTCCGCGACGTGGAGGTTCGGTTGGAGCTCGGCGAAACCCCCCGGGCGGCGATCCTCGAGGACCGGTTCCGCCAGGTGCTATTGAACCTCGTCATCAACGCGGTGGACGCGATGAAGGGCCGCGGAAGGGTGACCGTCCGGACGTGGGTGATGGAGGGGTGGAGTCCCGGGCAACGATCCCCCCTGCGCCGGCGGGCGACGGACCCGCCGGAGATGGACGGAACAAAGCTGCGCGCGGGCGGAGCCGGGGCGGGGGGAGGCGTCGCGCTTGCCGTGACCGACACCGGGGGCGGGATCCCGGCCGGCGTACTCCCGCTGCTCTTCGACCCGTTCTTCACGACCAAGGAGCCGGGCAGGGGGACGGGGCTTGGCCTCTCCGTTTCGCGGACGATCGTCGAGGGGGCGGGGGGGGAGATCCGCGCGGAGAGCGAGGAGGGGAAGGGAGCGACCTTTCTCGTGGTGCTGCCGTCCGCCCGCGGAACGGCGGGGAGCGGGGGAGAAGAGGGAAGCCATGGCTGACCGGATCCTGATCGTGGACGACGAGGCGTCGCTGCGGGACGCGCTGGCGAGAATACTGACCGCGGAAGGGTACGAGGTACGGCTCGCGGGGGACGGGAAGGAAGCGCTCGGGATCCTCGGCGCTTCGCGGTTCGACTTCCTCCTGTGCGACCTGCGGATGCCCGTGATGGGCGGTCTCGACCTCCTGCGGGAGATCACCGCGCGCGGGATCCCGGGGACCGTCATCATGATGTCGGCGTTCGGCACCGTGGAAACCGCCGTCGAGGCGATGAAGCTGGGCGCCTACGACTACGTTTCGAAGCCGTTCATGAGCGACGAGATCCTCCTCACCCTGCGGAAGGCGGCGGAACGGGAGCGGCTGCGGACCGAGAACGCCTTCCTGCGGAGCGAGATCGAGAAAACCGCCCGCCCGGAGGAGATCCTCTACGCCTCCCGCCCGATGGAAGAGGTGGTCCGGACGGCGGGCAAGGTGAAGGATTACGACGCCACGGTCCTGGTCACCGGGGAGAGCGGCACCGGGAAGGAGCTGGTGGCGCGCCTTCTCCACTTCGGGGGGCGCAGGAAAGGGAAGCCGTTCGTCGCCGTAAACTGCGGCGCGATCCCGGAGACGCTTCTCGAGAGCGAGCTCTTCGGCCACCGCCGGGGAGCCTTCACCGAGGCGAAATCCGACCGGGCCGGCCTGATCGAGGAGGCCGGCGGCGGCACGCTCTTCTTAGACGAGATCGGGGAGTTTCCCCTGCCGCTGCAGACGAAGCTGCTCCGTTTCTTACAAGAGGGGGAGATCCGACGACTCGGCGACACGGAGACAAGGAAGGTCAATGTGCGCCTGGTGGCCGCCACGGCGCGCGACCTCGAGCGCGAGGTGGCCGGGGGACGGTTCCGCGAGGACCTCTTCTATCGCCTCAACGTGATCCGGATCCATGTCCCCCCCCTGAGGGAGCGCCGCGACGATATTCCGCTCCTCGCGAAGCACTTCCTGTCCCACTATTGCGGGAAGTACGGGAAGCGTGAGATGCTCCTGTCGGCGGACGCTCTCGCGGCGATGACCGCCCACGAGTGGCGGGGGAACGTCCGCGAGCTTCGCAACCTGATGGAGCGATGCGCCCTCCTGGCGGCGGGCGCCGAGGTGACCCGCGCCGGTTTGCTCGCGGTGTGGAAGGGAAGCGGGTCGTCCGAGGGGGGGGGGCCCGCCTTCGAAATCCGGGTCCCCGTCTCCCCGGAGCGGCCGGATCTCAAGGCGGCGGTGCGGGAACTCGAGCGCCAGCTGATCCGGATCGCCCTGGAACGGACCGGGGGGAGCCGGCCCAAGGCGGCCGAGCTGCTCGGGATCAGCCACCCGACGCTCCTGTACAAGGCGAAGGAGTTCGGGATCGAGGGAGGATAATATCGCATAAGTATGCTTCATTATGGGTCACTTGAATATTTCTTGACACGTAATATGCGTAGGATATACTTCCTCACGGATGATGTCGTTCGGCGTCGAACCAGGAAACGATGAGAGGAGCCGAAAACCGTGGGTAGCCCCGAAAAAGAAAAAGTTAAAGTTGAGCCCAACAACGTCCGAAAGGTAAGGGAAGGGCTCCTGTTAAGCAAGGCGGAACTGGCGCGGCGCGCGAAGATCTCGGTCCTCACGATCGACCGGGTCGAAAAAGGGATGACGTGCCGCATGGACACGAAGCGCAAAATCATCCTGTCGCTGGGCTTGAAGTTGTCCGACCGGGACAAGGTGTTCAACAAGGGATAGCGGCGGGATCACGGGGGCGTCGATGGGGCTGTTCGGCAGCAAAGAGCTCATTGGGCTGGACATCGGGTCGAGTTCCGTCAAGATGGCCCACGTCAAGGCGGTGGGCGCCGAGAACCGTCTCCGGAAGTTCGGGGTCTTCCCCCTTCCGGCCGACGCGATCGTCGACGGGGCGATCATGGACCACGGCGCCGTCGTCGAGGGGATCAAGACCGCCCTGCGGGAGTTGAAGATCCACGAGAAGGAGGTCGCCATCTCCCTCTCCGGGCACTCCGTGATCATCAAGAAGGTGCAGCTGCCCACGACGACCGCCGAGGAGCTCGAGGAGTCGATCCAGTGGGAGGTGGAGCAGTACATCCCCTTCGACATCAAGGACGTCAAGATCGACTTCCAGGTGATCGGTCCGCTGAAGGACGACCCCTCCAAGATGGACGTGCTCCTGGTGGCGGCGAAAACCGACCTGATCAACGACTACATGTCCGTCGTGAAGGATGCCGGCCTCGTCCCCCGGATCGTCGACATCGACTCGCTGGCCGCGGGGAACGCCTTCGAGCTCACCCACCCGGTTTCCGACGACCAGGTGCCGATGGTCGTCAACGTCGGCGCGTCCTTCATGAACATCAACATCCTGCACGCCGGAGTCCCGCTCTTCACCCGGGACGTCCCGATGGGCGGAGGAATGTACACGACCGAGATCCAGAAGCAGGTCGCCGTCAGCTTCGAAACGGCGGAAGAGTACAAGACGGGAAAGAAGGACCCGGGAGAGCGGTCGGAGAAGGTCACCGAGATCATGAAGGTCGTTTCCAGCCTTCTCGCCACCGAGGCGCAGCGGTCCTGCAACTTCTTCTCCGCGACCTACCCCGACCGCCTGGTGACGAAAGTGTACCTGACCGGCGGGGCGTCGAGGTCCGCGTTCCTCAAGGAGATGCTGGCGGAAAAGATCGGGGTTGACGTGGAGATCTTCGATCCGTTCGAGGGGTTGACGGTGGACGAAAAGGCCGTCGATCCTTCCGTGGTTGCCCAACTCAACACCTCCGCAACGGTGTCGATCGGTCTCGCGCTGCGGAACCTGGAGGCTCGCGGATGATCCGGATCAATCTCGTCCGGGGGAAACGGAAGAAGCGCAAGGAACTGAACGTCGGGTCCGCCTGGCTTGCGTTGCCGCTGGTGGTCCTGGCCGGGACGATCTACTTCCACACCACGGTCTCGGGAAGGATCTCGAAGCTGGACGCGGACATCGGGAAGGCCAACGCCGACATCGCGCGCCTGAAAAAAGAGATCGGCGAGGTCGAGAAGTTCAAGGTCCGGAAGGCGGAGCTCCAGAAAAAGGTGGACATCATCTCCAATCTCCAGAAGGGGCGCACCGGCCCCGTCCGCCACTTCGAGGCGCTGTCGGCCGCGATCCCCGAGAAGGTCTGGATCGACACGCTGGGCGTGAAGGACGAAAAAGTCACCCTTTCCGGCGTCGCCTTGAACAACTACACGATCGCGAACTTCATGACCGCCCTCGGACAGACCGGCCGCTTCCGCGACGTCGTGCTGGGGGCCGCCGAGCAGACGACGGTGGCGGGCGTGAAACTCGTAAAGTTCAACTTGACCTTCCAGGCGGTCAACTGAACGCCCCATCACCGGGAGAGGATACGGAATGGCGCTAAAACTTGGCGATCTTTCGAAGGTGCCGCCCCGGCAAAAGGTTCTGCTTGCCGTCCTGTTCTGCGGCCTCGTCGTCTCGGGGTACTACTACCTGTATTACCGGGAGGCGTCGCAGCGGATCGGCGCGATGGAGACCCAGCTGGCCGGGCTTCAGAGCAAGATTCGTGAGCAGCAGGCGATCGCCGGGAACCTGCGTTCCTTCCAGGACGAGGTCCGGCGGCTCGAGGCCCAGCTGTCGCTCCTGCTCGAGCAGCTTCCGAACTCGGCGGAGATCCCTTCCCTGCTGAAGAGCGTTTCCGACCTCGGGAAGGAGTCGGGGCTCGACTTCCTCCGCTTCGCCCCGTCCGGCGAGGTCAAGAAGGATTTCTACGCCGAGATCCCCGTGTCGATCTCCGTCAACGGCGACTATCACAGCTTCGCCCTCTTCTCCGACAAGGTGGCGCACTACCCCCGCATCGTGAACCTTTCCAACATCATCTTTTCCTCCCCGAAACCGTCCGGTGACAACCTCGTCCTGGTGACCGTCAACTGCACGGCCACGACCTACCGCTTCCTCGAACAGCAGGCCGCCGCCGCTCCCGGGGCGGGGGACCAGGGGAAGAAAAAATGAGGCCCGCTCCCGTGCGACACATCTCCCTGGTCGTTGGGATCCTCGCCGCGGTTTCCCTCTTCGCCGCCGGGTTCGGCTGCTCCAAGGAACCGCCGGCGCCGCAGCCGGTGGTGAAGAGGCAGGCGCCGCAGCCCGAGGCGAAGGCCCCGGCCGCCCCGGCGGCGGAGGCGCAGGCGAAGAAGGTCGAACCGGTCGCGCTCTACGACCCCCGCGGGAAGCGGGATCCGTTCATGTCGTTCATCAAGGTCGAGGAGCGCAGGATGGCGGGGATCGGCACCGCGTCGCTCCCGCCCCTGCAGCGGTACGACCTGGGCGAGTTGAAGTTCGTCGGCGTCATCTGGACGAAGAAGGGCGCGCGGGGTCTTGTGGAGGACGCCGAGGGGAAAGGGTACTCCGTGACGGTGGGAACGCGGATCGGCCGCTCCGGCGGCATCGTCAGCCGGATCACCGGGAAGGAGATTTACGTGAGGGAAGAGATCGTCGGCAACCGGGGGGAAAAGATCGTGAGGGAAAGCGGAATCCAGCTCACCACGGCAGGAGGAAAATAATGATGACCCCGTTACGGCATTCGGGCAGAGTCCTCTGGCCCCGCGTCCTGCAGGGGATGGCGGCGATGGCGCTTGCCTGCGCGCTGCTCGTGCCGGTCGCGATCGCCGCGGAGCCTTCCGGCCCGGGCGCCGAGCAGCCCGCGGGGGCTCCGGGCGCAAGGATCAGGGAGGTGACGGTCTCGAAGTCGCCCTACAACACGACGATCCAGGCGTCGGTCGACGGGGTGATCGAGAACTACAACTCCTTCAAGCTGAACGACCCGTTCCGGATCGTGGTGGACGTCTGGGGAGTGGCCCAGGGGACGGCGGCCTCCGAGATCCCGGTGGGGACCCCCCAGGTCAAGGCGGTGAAGATCTCCTCCGTGGACCGGAAGTTGCGGATGGTGGTGGAAACCCCGGGCGACCGGCCGATGCCGTTCGTCGTCAGCGCCGAGAAGGGCGTGCTCGTCCTCTCCGTCGGGGGAGGCGCGGAAGAGAAGATCGCCAGCACGGAGCGTCTCCAGGACGGGAAGGCCCCCGGGAAGGGTCCCGCCGTTGTCGGGATCGACCTGGAAGACCTGCCCGACGCTTCGAACGTCGTGATCGCCACGGCGGGGGACCCGCCGTACCAGGTTTCGAAGAAGGCGGGCGGCGTGACGCTGGTGTTCAAGGGTGCCGTCGCGGAGAAGGGGCTGCTTCGGCGGATCGACGCGAGAAAGTTCGATATCCCCGTGAAGGCGATCGCGCCCTCCGGCGGGAAGAAGGGGGTCACCGTCGCCGTCGCGTTCGCGCCGGGTTCCCCGTACACCGTGGAAAAGAGGGACGGCTCGGTCGTGGTGGCGTTCCCGAAGGGTGCGGCCGAAGGAAAGGCCGACCTGGTCGCGCGGGCGGCGCCGGGGAGCGCCCCGCACGCCGCGAAGGCGGACGAGGAACCGGAGCCCGTGGACGCGAAGGCGGAACCGTCCTCCCTGCAGGGTTCGCAGTCGTGGGGATTCCTCACCGGGAGTTCCGACGTCGGCCGGAAGTACCGAGGGCAGCGGATCTCCATGGACTTCAAGGACGCCGACCTCACCAACGTTTTCCGGATCATCGCAGAGGTCAGCAACCTGAACATCATCACGGCGGACGACGTCAAGGGGAAGGTCTCCCTCCGGCTGGTCAACGTACCGTGGGATCAGGCGCTCGACATCGTCCTCCGCTCGAAGTCGCTCGGCGCGGCTCAGGAAGGGAACGTCCTCCGCATCGCCCCGCTTTCCTCCCTCCGGAAGGAGGAGCAGGACCGATTCGACGCGGTGAAGCAGATCGAGCAGTCGCGCCAGGAGGCGCTGAACCGGGCCGCCGAGGTCAAGGCGACGCAGGAAGCGGTCTTCGACACCATCCCGGTCAGCTACAGCAAGGCTTCGGAGCTGCTGGCCAAGATCAAGCCGCTCGCGTCGAAGTTCGGGAAACTGGACAGCGACGACCGGACGAACGTACTGATCATCCGCGACCTTCCGCAGAACATCGCCGAGGTGAGGGCCCTGGTCGCCACGCTCGACACCGCGACGCCGCAGGTCCTCATCGAGGCGCGGATCGTCGAGGTGGACACCTCCTTCACGCGCGAGCTCGGGGTCCAGTGGGGCGGATCCTACCGGGAGGGCAGCGGAGGTACCAAATACGGGATCATCGGGGCGCAGGACCCGTCCGGCGCGTCCATTCCCGGGGGGGCGGTCACTGCGGCGACCACCAATCCCTTCACCGCCGCGGTCCCCGTTCCGAGCTATGCCGTGAACCTCCCGGCCGCGATCGGATCCGGTGCCGGCGGCGGGATCGCCTTCGGGATCCTGCGGGACAACCTCCGCCTCGACCTTTCGCTCTCCGCCCTCGAGGCGTCAGGGAAGGGGAAGATCATCTCTTCGCCCAAGATCGTGACGACCGACAACAAGGAAGCCACCATCGAACAGGGGACGCAGATCCCGTACTCCACCGTGTCCGCATCCGGAACGAACACGCAGTTCGTCGACGCCACCCTCAGCCTGAAGGTGACGCCGCACATCACGCCCGACGGGCGGGTCTCGATGAAGCTCGAGGCGAAGAACGACTCCCAGGGCGAGGTCGGTGCGACCGGCCAGCCGGCGATCAACAAGAAGAAGGCGACCACCGAGGTCCTGATCCGGGACGGCGAGACGACGGTCATCGGCGGGATCCTGCAGATCTCGCGCACGGAGAGCCGGGCCGGGCTTCCCTGGCTTTCGAGGATCCCCGTCCTCGGGTACCTGTTCCGGAAAGACACGAACTCGACCCGCAACCGGGAGTTGCTGATCTTCATCACGCCGAAGATCCTGAAGCAGGAGCCGGCCCAGGCCAAGGCTTCCTGAACCCGGTCCGGGCGGTAGCCATTGGGCACCTGGGCGGTTCCGTCCGGGTGCCTTTTTTCATTCAAGGGGGGTAAGGCCATCGCACATTTCTCGTTCCGGACCGCGGGGGAGACCCACGGCCCGGCCCTGATCACGATCGTCGAGGGAGTCCCGGCGGGCCTGCCCGTTCGCGCGGAGGAGATCAACCGGGAGCTGGCCCGGCGGCAGGTGGGGTACGGCCGCGGGGAGCGGATGCAGATCGAGAAGGACGAGGTCGAGATCCTCTCGGGCGTCCGCTTCGGAAAGGCGATGGGGGGCCCCGTCGCGATGCTCCTGCGCAACCGCGACTGGGTCAACTGGCGGGAGAAGATGGCCCGGGACGGGGACGGGGAGGGGGTTCTTCCGCTCGACACCGCCCGCCCCGGGCATGCGGATCTTCCCGGCGTCCTGAAATACGGGCACGGAGACGTCCGGAACGTCCTCGAGCGGGCCAGCGCCAGGGAAACCGCCGCGCGCGTCATGGCCGGCGCGCTGGCGAAGGCGCTCCTCCGCGATCTCGGGGTCGACATCGTCGGCCACGTCCTCTCGATCGGGAAGTATCGGGTATCGGCCGGGATCGAGGGGAACCGCGTCGCGGCCGCGCGCGCCGAGGAGAGTCCGCTGCGGATGGCGGACCCGGGAGTCGAGGCCGACGTCAAACGGTGGATCGACGGGTTGAAGGAGTCCGGCACGACGGCCGGCGGGGTCGTCGAGGTCATCGCCGGAGGAGTCCCTCCGGGTCTCGGGTCGTACGTCTCCTGGGACCGGCGTCTCGACGGCCGGCTTGGACAGGCGCTGATGTGCATCCCCGCCATCAAGGGGGTAGAGGTCGGCGGGGGGGTGGGGCTGGCCGGGATGCCGGGGATCGACGTCCACGACGAGGTCTTCCCCGGCGGAAACCCGGCGGCGCCGTTCCTCGGAAAATATCTGCTGCCGTTCCACCGGGTTACGAACCGGGCCGGGGGGCTGGAGGGGGGGATGACCAACGGGGAGCCCGTGGTCGTCCGGGCCGCGATGAAGCCGATCCCGACGCAGTCCGTCCCTCTCCGGACCGTCACGGTCGACCGCTTCGTCGCTTCGACCGCGCATCGCGAGCGCAGCGACGTCTGCGCCGTCCCCGCCGCGTCCGTGGTCGCGGAGACGATGGTGGCGATCGTCCTGGCCGACGCCTTCCTCGAGAAATTCGGGGGCGATGCGATGCGGGATATCCTCTATAATTATTCCGGCTACCTGCGGCGCATCTGCGGGGAATGAACCGCGGCGAGGCGTTCCCGGGGGTCGTGCTGGTCGGGTTCATGGGGTCGGGGAAAAGTTCCGTCGGCCGGGAGTTGGCGCGACGGTTCGGCGCGCCGTTCGTCGACGTGGACGAGCGGATCGCGGCGGCGGCCGGATCCCCGATCCGGGACCTGTTCGCCCGGGAGGGGGAGCCGGCGTTTCGCGAGCGGGAGAAAGCGGCCCTGCGGGACGTTCTCTCCGTGAAAGGGTGCGTGATCGCGACGGGGGGCGGCGCGTTCGCCGACGAGGAGAACCGGGTCCTCCTCCGCTCGTATGCCCCCGTGGTCTACCTCGAGGCCGCCGTGGATACCCTCCTCGAGCGGCTTGCCGGGGATCTCGGACGTCCGCTGCTTCGCGGGGAGGATCGGGAAGAGGTGGTGCGGGAGTTGCTGTCGCGACGGGTCCCCGGGTATCGCGCCGCCGACCTTGCGGTGCGGACCGACGGGCGAACGGTGGAGGAAGTGGCCGGGCAGGTGGCGGATTGGATCGACCGGACGGAGGGGCGGGCGGGTTGAACCATGAAACGATGACGGTGGCCCTTGGCGACCGTTCCTACGACATCTTCTTCGGCCGGGAGATCTACTCCCTGTTCCAGGAATGGATCTGCCGCTTTTACCCCGGCGGGACCGTCCACGTGGTGACCGATCGCAACGTCGCCTCCATCTACGGAGACGACATCCAGCGGTGGCTCGCGGGCATCCCCCATGACGTCCTGGCCCTCCCGCCGGGGGAGGAACATAAGAACTTCGACACGGTGAGGGAGATCTACGGGTTCCTGGCGCGCGGGGACGCCGGACGGGATTCCCTCGTCGTCGCCTTCGGCGGCGGGGTCGTCGGCGACCTCGCCGGATTCGCCGCCGCGACGTACCTGCGCGGGATCTCCTGCATCCAGGTGCCCACGACCCTCCTTTCCCAGGTGGACAGCAGCGTGGGCGGGAAGACCGGCTTCAACCTCCCGGAGGGGAAGAACCTCGTCGGGGCGTTCCATCAGCCCCGGGCCGTCTTCATCGACGACGCTTTCCTGCTGACTCTCGACGATCGCAACCTCCGCGCGGGGTTGGCGGAGGTGGTCAAATGCGCCCTTGCCGGCGACGCCGAACTATGGGACCGGCTTCTTGCGGTCGGCGGGAAGTGGAAGTCGCTCTCCGGAGAGGAGTGGCGCTGGGTCGTCCGCCGCGCCGTCAGGTTCAAGGCGTCCGTCGTCGAGCGGGACGAGAGGGAGGCCTCGCTTCGCAGGATCCTCAATCTCGGGCACACCATCGGCCACGCGATGGAGAAATCGGGCGGCTACGGCCGCCTCCTCCACGGCGAGGCGGTGGCGATGGGGCTGGCGTGGGAGGCGATCCTCGGGATGAAGCTCGGCGTGACCGGCGAGGAACTGGTCGACGACCTCGTCACGCTCCTCATCGGCATGGGATTTCCCCTCGACGATCCCGGGGCGGCCCTCACCTCCATCGCCGCCGCCATCGGGATGGACAAGAAGCGGATGGTGTCGGACGTGGACCTGCCGTTGGTCGCCGCCCCGGGCCGTTGCGAGCTGCGGCGCGTTCCCCTCGCCGAGATCCGGCGGGAGCTGCCCGGGATCCGCGCGGAGATCCGTGAACGCTCGATCGCGAGGGAGCTCAACATTCCGGCGGGGAATGCGATCCCGGGAGAGTCCCCGGTGTCGAACCTTGTGCACGTCGGGGACGAGGTGTACGAGATCCGTGCCGTTGAGGAGAACGCCGCTCCCGCGGTCCCCGCGGAAGTCGGGCCGGGGATCGGGCAGGAACGGGCGACGGCCGTCGAGCCGGAATCGGAACGGGCGGAGCATCCCGCCGGGCCGGAACCTTCACCGGCGCCGTCGGAAATCCCGGCCGCCCACGCCGCCGTGCGGACCGTGACCCTGGCCGACCTGTACTGGTCCCAGGGAGAGCATTCCACCGCGAGGCGGATCGTCGGGGAGATCCTCCGCGACGATCCCGCGAACCTCAGGGCCCAGGCGTGGCTGGCGGCCCGGGCCGGGTACGATCTCGTGGAGGCGGATCTCCTCGGGTTCCTCGAGACCATGGCGAAGGAGTACGGGTATGACCTTTCTTGAGATCTTCGAGGAGATGCACCGGAAGGATCAAGGCGTGACCTCGGGCGCGCTGGCGGGCGTGGACGGGCTGACCGTCGAGGAGTGGCGGACGCCGGGGGACGACCGGGACCTCTCCGCCCTTTGCGCCGAGGTCGTCCAGTTCTTCCGGGAGTCCGACCGCATCGCGGCGGAGAACGGGCTCGGGGCGGCGGAAGAGGTCCATCTCGGCGGCGACCGCGCGCAGGTCTTCATCCGCAAGGTGGCCGCGGAATATTTCCTCGTGATCGTCACGGATCCGGGGACGGTCCCCGGGAAGTGCCGGTTCCTCCTCCGCCAGGCGGCGCGCCGCACGCGGGAGATGCTGTGAAAGGGAAGCGGGCGTTCCGGATCCTGTTCGTCGACGGTCCCAACCTGAACGTTCTCGGGGACCGCGAGCCGTCCGTCTACGGGCGGGAAACGCTGGCCGACATCCGCGAAGCGGTGACGGCGGCGGCCCGGACGGAGGGCGCGACGGTCGCCTTCTTCCAGTCGAACCACGAGGGGGAGATCGTCGAGCGGCTCCAGGCGGCGAAGCGGCGCTTCGACGGGGTCGTGATCAACCCGGCGGCGTACACCCACACGAGCGTGGCCGTCCGGGACGCCCTGCTCTACTCCGGCCTGCCCGCCATCGAGGTGCACCTCACCAACCCCGCGAGCCGGGAGGGATTCCGGAAAGTGTCCCTGGTCGAAGACGTGGTCGTCGGCCGGATCTGCGGCGTCGGGGGGTACGGCTACACCCTCGCCCTGCTCGCGCTGCTGCGTCACCTGCGGCGGGAAGGGGCCCGTGGGCGGGCTTGACCGGGTCGCGCGCCTCCTGGCGGTCTTGCGGAAACGCCGCATGGACGCGTATTTCTCCGTCCGGCTCTCGAACATCCTCTACCTGACCGGCTTCACGGGGAGCAACGCGGCCCTCGTCGTTTCTCCGGCGGGTCCGGTCCTGTTCACCGACGGGAGATACACCGAGCAGGCCCGATCGGAGGTCCGCGGAGCCGACGTGGAGGTGACCCCCGACCCCTGGAACGCCGCCGCCCGACGGATGCGCGCCCTCCGGGCGCGAAGGATCGGTTTCGAGTCCCGCCATCTCTCCGTGGATTCCTTCCGGGCGGTCTCCCGTGGGCGGGCGGATCGTTTCGTTCCCGTCGCGGACCTCGTCTCGACGATCCGGATGCGGAAGGAGCCCGGGGAGATTCTGGCGATGGAGCGCGCGACGGCGATCGCGACCGCGTCCCTGCTGTCCACGCTCGCTTCCGGAGTTCGGGGGAAAACGGAGCGCGACGTGGCGGCCGACCTGGCGCGGGAGATGGTCCGCCGGGGAGCGGAGGGGGTTTCCTTTCCCCCGATCGTCGCGGATGGTCCCCGCTCCGCGATGCCCCACGCGACCCCGGCGGGGGCGGCGATCGCCGGGGACGGCCCGCTGGTCCTCGATTTCGGCGCCCGTTGGAACGGGTACTGCTCCGACGAGACGGTGACGATCCTCCCCTCGCGCCCGCGCTCCCCCCTCGGGAAGGCGTTCGATGCCGTCCGTCGGGCGCAGGCGGCCGGGATTTCCTCCGTTCGGCCGGGCGAACCGTGCCGGGCGGTGGATGCGCGCGTGCGGGATTCGCTGGACCGGTCGGGATATTTGAAGTATTTTGTTCATTCGACCGGACACGGCGTGGGGCTCGACGTTCATGAGCGGCCTTCGCTTTCCCCCCGGTCGCGCGAGCGGCTCGAGGAGGGGATGGTGGTCACGGTGGAACCCGGCGTCTATCTCCCCGGGATCGGGGGGATCCGGCTGGAGGACACGGTGAAGGTCACCGGATCGGGGTGCGAACGGATCACGTTCCTCCCCAAGACGCACGCACCACTGGTTTGAGGAGGCGCGCGCAGGGATGTACACCACGTCGGATTTTCGCAACGGGCTGAAGATCGAGTTCGATGGGGGCCCGTTCGTCATCGTCTACTTCCAGCACGTGAAGCCCGGCAAGGGGGGAGCCTTCGTCCGCACGAAGCTCAAGAACCTCAAGACCGGCGCGGTGATCGAGCATACCTTCCGCAGCGGCGACAAGGTCGAGAAGCCGGACCTCGAAGAGCGTGAGATGCAGTTCATGTACAAGATGGAAGGCCAGTTCCACTTCATGGACACGCGGACGTACGAGCAGATCTACCTTGACGAGGGACACGTGGAGGGGGCGGGGGAGTACCTGATCGAGAACCTCCCCGTGAAGATCCTCTTCTACAAGGGAGAGCCGATCGGGATCGACATCCCGTTCTTCATCGACCTGAAGATCGTCGAAACCGAGCCCGGTGTCCGCGGCGACACGGTGAGCGGGTCGACCAAACCGGCGAGGCTGGAGTCCGGCGCGCTCGTGTCGGTTCCCCTCTTCCTGAACGAGGGGGACGTGATCAAGGTGGACACGCGTACCGGAAGCTACATCGAGCGGATGTGAGGGGAACCCCATGAACCTGAAGGAGATCCGCGAGATCCTGGAGCTGCTGAGAGGCTCCGACGTGAGGGAATTCGAGCTCGGGCGCGGGGACACGGTGCTCAAGCTCCGCAGGGGGCCGGCGAACGCACCCGTTGTCCTGCCGCCGCCGGCCGCCGCCGAGGCCCCGGCCCCCCCGGCTTCGGTCCCGCCGGCCGCGGCTTCGGCTCCCCCGAAGCCGACCTACAAGGAGATCCTCTCCCCGATCGTGGGGACCTTTTACCGCTCCCCGGCTCCCGACGCCGCTCCTTTCGTCGAAGTGGGGACCCGCGTGGTCAAGGGGCAGGTGCTGTGCATCGTCGAGG
>ERZ1292633.3582-Hain-H41-02um-R1-3582-length-14999-cov-6_pt1 | contig 14999 bp, 10 predicted proteins | sample MGYA00564406_ERZ1292633 | MGnify/ENA primary metagenome ERZ1292633 (study PRJEB36523, sample SAMEA6512639) | groundwater metagenome | collected 2019-01-08 | study: AquaDiva: Metagenomics assemblies of 32 groundwater samples
ATTCACCGGCAGCCTGAACATCAAGTATGAACCATTCAAGTGGCTCTCCAATCGACTGCTCGTCGGCACCGACTACACGCTCGAGGACATCCAGGCGTACACGCCCTACCAGACGGATTCGGTGATCGTCTTCTTCATGGGCTCGGGCTTCGACGGCTCGCGGTCCGTCAACACGCAGCAGACGACGTTCAACACCTACGACTACTCGAGCTCCATCCAGTACAACCTGCGGTCGAACCTCCGCTCGAAGACGAGCGTCGGGATCCAGTACTACACGAACCAGGGCGTCAACGTGTCGGCATCGGGGACGAAGTTTCCGACCCCCGGGCTTTCGACGATCACGGCCACCGGCGTCAAGGGAACGCCGACGTCCAACTCCACGGCCAACAACACGCTGGGCTTCTATGCCCAGGAAGACCTGGCGCTCAACGATCGGCTGTTCGTGGCCGGCGCGCTGCGCATCGACAACAACAGCGCGTTCGGCAGCAAGGCCAGCTGGGTGCAATACCCGAAGTTCAGCCTGTCGTGGGTGGCCAGTGAAGATCCGTGGGCGCGGGCGTTCATTCCCACGGTCGTGGAGGACCTGCGTTTCCGTCTCGCCTACGGCGGGTCGGGCCAACAGCCCGGTACCAACACGGCGTTGCGCACGTTCTCCCCGGTGGCGGGCCCCGGTTCGGCGACGGTCCTGACGCCCGGCTCGTTCGGCAATGAGAACCTCAAGCCCGAGCGCGTGATGGGCACGGAGCTCGGGTTCGAGGCCGGCCTGTGGAAAGACCGCATCGGCATCGACTTCACCTACTACAGCGATGTTTCGCACGACGCCATCCTGTCGAAGAGCGTGCCGCCGTCCACCGGCTTCGGTGCGAGCTCGCAGTTCGTGAACGCCGGCCAGATCAACAAGACCGGCATCGAGCTGGCGCTGAAGGGCCAGGTGTTCAACCAGCCCGACTACGGCTGGGACGTGCAGTTCAACATCGGCGGCAACAAGTCGAAGATCATCAAGCTCAGCGGGGCGAAGAGCGACACGATGATCGTCATCGGCACGGCCCCGCCGGTGGCGCACAAGCTCGGCTATTCGCCCTTCGACTTCTTCACGTACGAAATCGTCAGTGCCACCTACGATGCGGCGACGCGCAAGGCGACCAATCCCATCTGCGCCGACGGCAAGGGCGGCACGATGCCGTGCTTCATTCCGGGCACCACGAGCGTGCAGGCCCCGCTGCTGTACATGGGGCACTCGATCCCGACCACGGAAGGCTCGGTGGGCAACACCTTCCGTTATCGGATGTTCAGGCTGCACGTGCTGGCCGACTTCCAGACGGGATTCCGCAAGCTCGACAACAACCTGCGCATCCGCTGCCAGCTGAACGCGACTTGCCTCGAGGCGGTTTACCCGATGAAATACGATCCCGCCGTGGTGGCGGTGGTGCAGAACTCCGGCACGCTGCGCGACTACTTCATCAAGGACGCGAACTTCTGGAAACTGCGTGAGGTCTCGCTGTCATACGACGCGCCCGAAAAGCTGGCGCGCAAGTACCTGGGCTCCAGCGGACTCGCGACGACTTTCACACTGCGCAACCTGCATACGTGGACGAGCTACGGCGGCCTCGATCCGGAGAACAGCCTCGGTGGCCAGAGCGGCAGCATCGGGCTCAGCCAGGCCGAGTATCCCTCGCTCGCGTCGGCGCTCCTCACCATTCGGCTTTCGTACTGAGGCGACCATGACCTACTCCAATTCCATGCCTCGCAACTCGCGGCGCACCGGCCGGCCGGCGTTCCCGCTCTGGCGGAGGACGGCACTGCTGGCTGCCGCTGCGTTCATTGTGGCGTGCGACACGGGACGCCTGCTCGACGTGAAGGCGCCGAACAGCGTCCCCGCCACCGTCTTCGACAATCCCGCCAATGCCGCGCTCATGGTGAGCAGCGCCATCGGCGACTTCGAGTGCGCGTTCGGCGGCTGGGTGGTATCCACCGGCATCCAGTCTGACGAACTGCAGGATGCCACGCTCACCGCGGCCAACTGGCAGCTGGACCGCCGCGACGACGGATTCACCTCGGGGAGCTACGGCACCGGCGGGTGCACGGGCACGCAGGCCATCTACACCCCGATGTCGACGGCGCGCTGGGAAGCCGACCAGGCCGTCAGCAAGCTGGCCGGCTGGACGGACGCGCAGGTGGCCAACCGCATCGCGCTGCTGGTGCAGGCCAACGTCTACGCCGGCTTCAGCTATGCGGCGCTCGGCATGGCGATGTGCCAGGCGGCGTTCGACCTGGGACCGCTCGTGGACCAGAAGGGGATGTTCGCGCTGGCCGAGAAGCGCTTCACCGACGCGATCACGGCGGCCACGGGCGTGGCATCGCTCGCCAGTTACCTGAACGCGGCGTACGTGGGACGCTCGCGCGTGCGCCTGTACCAGCACAACCTCACGGGCGCAGCGGCCGACGCACAGGTGGTGCCCAAGGGCTTCGTGTTCAACGCCGCCATGGACGCCAACAACTCGCGGCGGTACAGCCACGTGTACCAGGCGATCGTGCAGAGTACCAACACGTCGGTGGAGCCGACGGCCCGCAAGCTCACCACGGAGCAGGGTGAGACCGACCCGCGTTCGGCCACGACGCAGCTGTCGGGCAAGGCGTCCGACGGCATCACGGACAAGTTCGTGCCGAACAAGTACAACGCCGCGTCGCTGGCCCTGGGCCAGGCGATCGGGCAGCCCATCGCCCGGTACGACGAGGCGCAGCTGATTCTTGCGGAGGCGCAGGGTGGGGCGTCGGCGGTGACGATCATCAACACGCTGCGCGCGGCGGTGAACCTGAAGCCGTATGCCGGCGCGACGGATGCGACGTCGATAACGGCGCTGATCGCGAGCGAGCGACAGCGCGCGCTGTTCGTGGAAGGCTTCCGCATGTTCGACGTGGAGCGGTTCAACCTGCCGCTCGTGCCGGTGCCGGGGACGGCATTCCGGCTCGGCGGCGTCTACGGCAACACGGTGTGCATGCCACTGCCGGACATCGAGCGCGTGAACAACCCGAACATCGTGACGGCCAACCTTCTTTCGGGGATCAAGGGCGGCTTCCCGCTGCCGTAAGGCGGATGGCCGGCGCGGCAAGTGCTGCGCCGGCTGCCCGTGCCACTGGTCAGTCGAAGCGCCGGCGTCCCCGGCGCTTCACTGTCTTGGGGGCGGGAATGGAGCGCATCGCGACGACGAGCTTCTCAAGCGAGGGCAGCCCACGCGCCAGCGACCGGAGGTCCGCCGGCGTGAGCGCTCGGGCGGCGCGCTGCAGGCGCATGAGTCGGCGAGCCCGCCCAGCGAGGATGAGTGAGCGTCCGCGGGACGTGGCCTCGACGAGGACGGACCTCGCGTCCTCTGGAGCGGTGCGACGGCGCACCAGGCCGTCGCGTTCCATGGACACGACGAGGCGTGACATCGTAGGCGCGCGCACTCCTTCGGCATCGGCGAGCGCGCCGAGGGGCAGGGAACCGGCGAAGGTCAGCACCGAGAGCGCCGACATCGCGGCGGCGCCGACATCGGCGGCGGCGTCCTCCACGCGGACCCCACGCAGGAGCGCGATCGCCAGCCGGTGCAGGTTGTCGAGCGCAGGCGCGACGCCGGGGACGGCGGGGCGGGTGGGTTGCGCGGGGAGTCGGGAGTCCATAGAATACTTAGCAATGCTAACGAAATGTGCGCCCGCGGGAAAGGGGCGACGGGAGAGGTGTGATGACGACGGCTGCGCTCGGAACCCTCGCTCAGGTGGCGGTGACCTTTCGCGACCTGCCGAAGGCCATCGCCTGGTATCGCGACGTGCTGCAATTGCCGCTGATGTTCGAGACAGGTGGGATGGCCTTCTTTGCCATGGGCGGCGTGCGGCTGATGATAACCGTGCCGGAGAAGCCGGAGTTCGATCACCCGGCGTCGGTGCTCTACTTCCGGGTGGAGAATATCGACGCGACGTTCGCCGAACTCGTGGCGCGCGGCGTCGCGTTCGACGACGCACCACACCTCGTCGGGAAGATGGGGACGACCGAGATCTGGATGGCGTTCTTCCGGGACGCCGAGCGGCACTTGCTGGCGATTACCGAGGAACGAGCCCTATCGTAGAAGGTTGCCGATGTCTGGCCGGCCGCGGCCGGAGGACATCATGGATGTCCCGAAGTTCCCCGAACCGGAGCGTACCATGACCGGACTGACGGCGCTGTGGCTTCCCATCCTGCTTTCCGCGGTATTCGTGTTCATCGTGAGTTCGATCATCCACATGGCCTCGCCCTGGCACAAGAGCGACTACCCCAAGATGCCAAATGAGGACCGGGTGCGTGACGCACTGCGGCCGCTGGCCATCCCGCCGGGCGACTACATGGTGCCGCGCGCGCAGGACATGAACGAAATGAAGTCACCGGAGTTCGCCGAGAAGCTGAAGCAGGGTCCCGTGTTCGTGGTCACGGTGATGCCGAACGGCATGATGTCGATGACGCGCAACCTGACGATGTGGTTCCTGTACTCCCTCGTGGTCAGCGTCTTTGCGGCCTACGTGACCGGCCGGGCGCTGTCGCAGAGCAGCCCGTACCTGTCGGTCTTCCGGTTCGCCGGCGTCACGGCGTTCGCCGCATACGCGCTGGCACTCTGGCAGATGTCGATCTGGTACCGTCGTTCCTGGAGCATCACGGTGAAGTCGACCATCGACGGGCTCATCTACGCGCTGGTGACGGCCGGCACCTTCGGCTGGCTCTGGCCGCAATGGTGAGGGCTGACTCCGCCGGTTGGCGCCGGCCGCACGCCTGAGGCGCAGCACGGCACGTCGCGTGGGGCCATTGATCTCGGACGACGCACCGCTGAAGATTCCCTGTTCGAGTTCGAGCCAATGGCCCCCGGAGCAGGAGGCAGGATGCGGTTGCGGCGCGCAGTCAGCGGGATCGGCGCGATGATGCTGATGGTCGGGGGCGCGCGGGCGCAACCACCGGGCGGCGCGCGCGGCGGTACCACGATCGGCGCGGGCGAGGAATGCCCGCCCGGCATGACGGAGGTGCGCCCCCGGTCGTGTCGGGCACCCGAGTTACCCGCGCCGAGCATCGTGGACTACCGGCCACGCTCGACGCTGGTGACGGCCGGGCACGCCGTGCCGAAGGCCAAGTTTCCGGTCATCGACTTCCACGGTCATCCGGGTGCGCAGCTGAACTCGGCGGCGGGCCTGGAGGAGCTTGGCGTGGCGCTCGATGGCATCAACGTGCGGCTGATGGTGGCGGCGAACAACGCGTCAGGAGATGCGCTCAAGCGGCAGTTGGAGCTGGTAAAGGCATCGCCGACGATGAAGGACCGTGTGCGCATCCTCACGGGCATCGACTTCCGGAATGTCGGGCCGGGGTGGGCGGAAAAGGCCGTCACCCAGCTCGAGGCCGACGTGGCGGCGGGTGCGGTGGGGGTTGGAGAGATTGGAAAGGGACTCGGCCTGAGCACGCGCAAGGCCGACGGGACGCGGTTGGCCATCGACGATCCGGCGCTCGACCCCGTATGGCAAGCGGCGGCGCGGCTGAAGATTCCGGTGTTCGTCCACACGGCTGATCCGCAGGAGTTCTGGCAGACGATCGACGTCACGAACGAACGGTGGCTCGAGCTGGGGCTCTTTCCGGGACGGCGCTATCCACTGGAGCAGTATCCGAGCTTCGAGCAGTTGATGAAGGAGCGCGACAACATGTTCCGCCGGAACCCGAAGACGACATTCGTCGCGGCGCACATGGGGTGGCACGCCAACGACCTCGGGCGGCTGGGCAAGATGTTCGACGAGATGCCCAACGTGAACGCCGAAGTGGGCGCGGTGCTGTACGACATCGGCCGCCAGCCGCGGGGAGCGCACGACTTCTTCGTGAAATACCAGGACCGCCTGCTGTTCGGCAAGGACTCGTTCCAGCCCGAGGAGTACCCGTACTACTGGCGGGTCTTCGAGACGCGCGACGAATATTTCGATTACTATCGCGACTACCACGCGTTCTGGAAGCTCTATGGCATCGACCTGCCGGACACCGTGTTGAAGAAGGTGTACTACGCGAATGCGTTGCGGCTGACAAGCGGGCTGCCACGGGGTGGGTGGCCGAAGTAGGGGACGGTGCAACTGCCACCACGAAGGGCGAAGGACCCGCGACGCGACGACTCGCCTACATCACGACGCTCGACAAGTCGGACACGGCCTTCTTGAGCATGTTCACCTTCTTGCCGTCGCACGAACCCCGCGCGTCACCCTCGAACTCGCCGGCCAGCTTCTGCAGCGGCTGCGAGCGCTGCGCACCCGACGAGCGCTCGGCCGTGGCGAGAGCCTGCCGCACCGACGCGACGCGCGAGGCGGAGAGGCACTTGTTCCGCTCGAGCTGGTCGACGAAGGCGCGGGCCAGCGCGAACGACGGCGGCCAGTCGATCTTCGGCTGTCCCTGGGCATTCAGCTCGTTCCAGTGCACGGTCTTTGCGGCATCGATCTCGTTCTGCGACAGGTGCTCGCTGGGCACGAGCTCGGCGACGTCCATGCCGCGAGCGATCTCGGAGCTGACGATCAAGCCGTTGTACCAGTACACCGACCACGAGCCGCCCATGACCATGCGCGTGGAGTCAACCGGGCCGCGATCGAAGAAGGCAATTTCCCTGGGCTTGGCGCCGTCGGTCCAGTCGAACACCGAGATGCCGCCCTGGTACCACGACTGCACCATCACGTCGCGCCCCGGAATCGGGATCAGCGACCCGTTGTGCGCCACGCAGTTTTCATTGACGCTCTGCACCGTGGGAATCTTGTAGTAGCTCTGGAACCTGAGCTTCCGGTTCTCGATGGCGAAGATGGCGTTGGCGCCCCACTCGGGCTTGTCGGTGGCGCGGCACTTTGGCGCGCCGCCACCGCCCCACTCGTCGGAAAAGAGGAGCTTGGTGCCGTCGTTGTTGAACGTCGCCGAGTGCCAGTAGGCGAAGTTCGAGTCGGCCACGGCGTCGAGGCGCACGGGGTTCACGGGGTCGCTGATGTCGATGAGCAGGCCGTGGCCTTCGCAGGCGCCGCCGGCGAGGCCGAGGGCGGGATAGACGGTGATGTCGTGGCACTGGCGTCCGGGCGAGATGGCGCCGCCCGGCGCGCCGCTCGGCGAGCCGAACATCCTGTTCACGATGCCCTGAATGCTGCCGCGAAGGGCGGTGCTGTCGGCCCCGCTGGGAGCGCCGCTTCCGTTACGCGCCTTGACGATGCTGTCGAGAAAGGTGCGGGTCATGGACGCGCCGAGCACCATCTCTTCGCCCGAGCCAGGCACCACGATGGTGAAGCCACCGGCGGCGCGAGCGGCCGCCGCGGCCTTCGCGGCCGCGTCGACGTCAGACTGCGCCGGCCCGTGGCTCTTGGTGCTGGAAAGGCCGCTGAAGATATTGGCCCGGTTCACCACCGCGGCGGCGGCCGGGTTGGCGAGCGGCACCTTGATGATCTCGATGCGCAGGAGCGATGAGTTAGGGTTCTCGGCGGGCGTTGCGCGCACGCACCCCTCGAGCTCATTGGGCGAGCGCACGCCGGCCGAGCCGGAGACGTAGATGTAGACGTTTTCCCTGTCCTTGGGATCCTCGAGTACCGTGTGCGTGTGCGAACCGCGGCACGTCTGCACGTTGGCGACGAGCTTGGGGTTCCTGATGTCCGTGATGTCGAAGACGCGGACGCCGCGCATGCGCTGCTTGCTGACGGTGTCGGGCACGCCGCCAGGGGCGCAATCGACGCGGCCGTTGTTCGCCTCGGCCGACATGAACATCAGGTTCCGGAAGACCGAGACGTCATTCTGCGACGCGGGGCAGTTGTAGGCCGTCACGAGCTGCGGCCGCGCGGGGTTGGAAATGTCCCAGATCACCGGGCCGTTGTAGTTGCCCTGGATGACGTAGTTGCCGGTGAACGCGAGATCGGAGTTCATGATGCCGAGGAAGCCTTCGGGCGAGGCCGCCTTGGAGACGACCTTGAGGTTTGACAGAGCCTCGCCTGCGTTCATGAGGCCGGCCTTGAGTCCGACGCGGGCGTCGTTCATCGGCGACGGCGCAGGGGGCTTGGCCGGGGGAGTCGAGCTCATGCACGAGGCTGCGACCAGCACGGCAAAGGCGCTGGCCAGACGGACGGCGAGGGGGGACGCGCCAGAACGGCGCTCGCGGTCGATGGGCATCAATGGGTCCTGGAAGTGAAGGGAGAAGCGGAACGGTCTGCGGGACGGCTCAGGGCGAGCGGGGGGCCCCGTCGTGCTCGAGCAACATCTGCAGCATTCGGCTGATCTCGGTGGATTGGTCCACCTCGACGTCGGCAGCGAACTTGAAGATGGTCTCGTCCTGCCCCGCGCCCCGGGAGGCGAAGAGAGCGCGCACCATGGTGATGGCGCCGCGGTGATGCTGGATCATGTACGTGAGGAAGAGCCGGTCGAACTCGGGGCCACGCGCGGCGTCGAGTTCGCGCATCTGCTCGTCGCTCAACATGCCCGGCATCACCATGGCGTGCCCATCATGACCGCCATGCGCGCTGTGCGGCATGGTGACGACGCCGGCCGAATCCACTTCGGGAGTCCCCTGATTGCGGTCGCGCAGCCAGGTCTGCATGAGGTTGATCTCGTCGCTCTGCGCATTGATGATGCGCGCCGTGAGGCGCTGCACCGCGGCGCCGGCGCCGTGCGACGGCGCCCACCGCGAGGTCACGATGGCCTGCGCGTGATGGTGGATCATCCCCGACATGAAATCGATATCGACCGGCGTGTACGGATACCGTAGGCTGTCGGCACGGGCGCGGACCTTGGCGGCCTCGGGTCCCATCTGGAAGGACGGGCCATGCGGTGCGCGCGCGGCAAGGCCGCAAGCGCCGAGACTCAGCGACATTGCGACGAGGGCGGACAGATGACGTGTGCGAGGCATGGGGGGCTGCCGAATCAAGTCAATGAATGAGACAGCGGACGGGCGGCTTGCGTTGCGCGGAATCTACCATCCAGATCGCCCGGTGGTGAAGGGTCCAGTTGGTTGGGGGGAACTGCGATGCGTCGCAGTTCCCTCCAAGTGTCCCTTCGTGCCCCTTCGCGCTCTTCGTTCTTCGTGGTGGAAGGTGAGGCCCGCTATGTGTACACCTCGAAGATGCCGGCCGCGCCCATACCGCCGCCGATGCACATCGTCACCATGCCCAGCCCGCCGCCGCTCGCGCCCATCGCGTGCACCAGTTGCGTGGTGAGCTTTGCGCCGGTGGCGCCCAGCGGATGACCCAGCGCAATCGCGCCGCCGTTCACGTTGACGCGGGACGTATCCATGCCGAGCTCGTTGATGACCGCCAGCCCTTGTGTGGCAAACGCTTCGTTGAGCTCGATCATCTTCAAGTCACCCAGCGTCAGTCCGGCCTTGTCGAGCGCCTTGGGCACCGCCTTGATGGGACCCACGCCCATGATGTCAGGCGCCACGCCAGCGGTGGCGAACGTCACGAAGCGCGCCAGCGGCCTAAGGCCAAGTTCCTTCGCCTTGCCGGCGCTCATCAGCAGCAACGCCGCCGCGCCGTCGCTGAGCGGCGACGAATTGCCCGCCGTCACCACGCCCTTGGCGGCGAACGCGGGCCTGAGCTTGCCCAGCCCTTCGCGCGTCGTCTCGGCGCGCACAAGCTCGTCCACCGCGAACTGCGTGATCTCCGTGGATTTCTTGCCGCCCTTCCACGTGACGCGGGGCACGGGCACCGGCACGATCTCACGGGCAAATGCGTTGCGTTGCCACGCGGCCGCCGCCTTCTGCTGCGAGCCGAGCGCAAAGTCGTCGGCCTGGTCGCGGGTGATTCCCCACTGTTTGGCCACGCGCTCGGCGGTGAAACCCATGCCGATGTTCTCTTCGGTCATTTCCGGATGAAGGCGCGTGTGGAACCCGCCCATCGGCACCGCGCTCATCATCTCGATACCGCCGGCGATGACCACGTCGCACAGGCCCGTCATGATCGACTGCGCGGCCATGGCCACGGTCTGCAGTCCCGACGAGCAGAAGCGGTTCACCGTGGCGGCCGAGACGTCCACCGGAAAGCCGGCGCGCAGCACGCCCAGCCGCGCGATGTTGAGTCCCTGCGCTCCCTCGGGCATGGCACAGCCCCAGAGCACGTCGTCGACGAGCGCCGGGTCGAGCTTCACGCGCTGCACCACGGCCTTGAGCACCTCGGCGGACAGGTCCACGGGGTGCACGGTGGCGAGTCCACCGTCCTTCTTGCCGCGAGCGCCGGCCGTTCGCACGGCGCTCACGATGACTGCGTCCTTCATGTGCATCATCCATTCTCCCGGCCCGCGTGCGGCGGACCCGCAGTAGTCGTGGTGTCGGTCAGTTGCGCAGTGGCTTGCCGGTTTCGAGCATGTACTGCATGCGCGCCTGGGTCTCCTTGGTGCCGAGCAGGCGCAGGCAGGCTTCGCGCTCGAGCTCGATGAGGTCCTGTTCGGTGACCTCCCGTGGCGGCCCGTCGCCGCCGGCGAGGACCACCGCGATCTCGTGGCCAATGCGCACGTCATGCGCGCTCGCCTGCCCGGCTTCCTGGAACGAGAAGAGCGCATAGTCCAGGTTGCCCACCACTTCCTTGCCCAGCGCGCGCATCGTCATTGGTGGCGGCGCCACGTAGTCCGGCGCGAGGTCGAGCACGCGCGCCTTGGCGTCGGACAGCAATGAATCGCGGTTCATCGAGATGCGATCGCGCTCGCGCAGGTAGCCCATGGCGCGGGCTTCATGCGCGCTGCTGCTGGTCTGGGCGAGCGCGATGAGCTTGAAGGCGCGCTTGGCCGCCTCGAAAGGATCGGCGTCCTCGTACGACTTCAGGTCGTTGGCGAAACGGAACGCCAGCTCCTTGGTGCCGCCGCCGGCGGGAATGATCCCCACGCCAACCTCGACAAGGCCCATGTACAACTCGGCGTGCGCCTGGACGCGATCGCAATGCAGCGAGAATTCACAGCCGCCGCCGAGCGTGAGGCCGAACGGCGCGGCCACCACGGGGAATGGCGCGCGGCGCAGGGACATCGAGGTGTCCTGGAACCGGGCAATCGATGCCTCGATGGCCTTCCAGTCGCCGCTCATCAGGGCCGGGCCCTGCTGCGCGAGGTTCGCGCCGGCGGTGAAGGTGCGCGGATCGTCATTGCCGATCACGAGGCCGACGTAATTCCCCCGGCCGACGCGGTCGAGCGTGCGGGCGACCATCTCGACGACCCCAACGCCGAGCGTGTTCATCTTGCCGCAGAACTCGAGACAGAGTACGCCGTCACCGAGGTCGATGATGCGTGCTTCCTTGTTGTCGTCCACCATGCGCCCGTCGGCGCGGCGTGCGGCCAGCGACAGGCGGTGCGGGATGGCCGGAACCGGCTGGAATCCCTTCAGTGTCGCCATCTGCCCGGCGCTGCCGTGCCCCGCGTAGAAGCCGTCGGTCGCGTGGAGAAACAGGAACGGCGCGTCGAAGCCGAGCTGATCAATCTGGGTGCGCAGCCAGTCGATGCCCAGCGTGTCCATCACGCGGAACGGGCCGATTTCCCAGCCGTAGCCCCACTCGAGGGCGCGGTCGACGCTGGCGATGTCGTGCGTCAGCTCCGGGGCAAGGCGCGCGGTGTGATACGCGACGATGGTGAGCAGCTTGCGCAGGAAGTCGCCGTAGTGTCCGGGCAGGTCGCGGACCCTGGCGAGGCGCTCCGTCACCGGCAGCTTCAGCAACGCGTCGATCTCGGGCGTGGACAGCCGCTGCTGCGGCACGTACTCGAGCGTGTGCCAGTCGAGCGTCTGGATGTCCTTGCCGCTCTTCTTGTAGAATCCGCCTCCCGACTTGTCGCCGAGCCAGCCGCGCTTGACGATCTCGTGCACCCAGGGCGGGAGCGAGAAGTCCTCGCCCGTGGCCTGCGACAACCCGGCGCTTACGTGCACGAGGATGTCGAGGCCCGACAGGTCACCGGTGCGGAAGGTCGCCGTCTTGGCGCGCCCGATGAGCGCGCCGGTGAGCCCGTCGACTTCATCGATGGTGAGGTTGAACTCCTCCATCAGCTTGAACGTCGTGAACATCCCGAAGACGCCGAGCCGGTTGGCCACGAAGCCGGGCACGTCCCTGCACAGCACGATGCCCTTGCCGAGCGTGCGCTCGGAGAACTCGCGCATGGTTTCGAGCGTCCCGGGCGCCGTGAACGGCGTCGGGATGAGTTCGAGCAGGTGCATGTAGCGCGGCGGATTGAAGAAGTGCGTGCCGAGGAACTGCCGCTTGAACGCGTCGCTGCGCCCCTCGAGCAGGACGGCCATCGGGATGCCCGAGGTGTTCGAGGTGACGATGGCGTTCGGGGCAACGCGCTCGAGGCGAGCGAACAACTCCTGCTTGGGCGCCGGCTGTTCCACGATGACCTCGACGATCCAGTCGCAATCGGCGAGCAGTTCGAGGTGGTCGGCGGTATTGCCGGTGGTGACGAGCGCGGCGCGTTCGGCGTCCATGAACGCCGCCGGCTTTGCCTTGCGGGCTTTTTCGAGGCCCTTGCGGGCCGGCGCTGAACGATCGGGCGAAGCCGGATCGTCGCTGCCCGGCACGTCGAGCAGGACAACGGGGAAGCCGGCGGAGGCGGCGAGGGCGGCGATGCCACTCCCCATGACGCCCGCGCCGACGACACCGACCTTGGTGATGCGCATCGGGGCTCCTGTGGGGGGCCTTCGGGAGAAGAGAAGCGCGGGTCGCAAGGCTGGCCGCGCTGACGTTGAATGTAGCGCGGCGCGACGCTGGTGGCGCGAGGCTCCCCCTCCCGCGGCGCCGCCCGCGAGGCAACCTTAGAGCAACTCATATCCCCCTCATGCCAACGCTTCCCGCCGCCGCGCCGCTCATCGCCAACCTGGCCGCACTGATGATGGAGATCGGTGCGGCGGTATTGCTGGCGACGCTGTTTGCCGTGGTGCGCCGGCAGGTGAAGCCGAGGGCGTACTTCGAGTTGTGGGAACGAGCCTGGGCCGTGCTTGCGCTGTCGCTCGTGGTGCTGCTGGCGCGGCATATTCCCGGCGTGCCGTCGACGCTTGGCCTGCTTGGCTACCAAGTGGGAAAGTTCATGTTTTTCGGGCTGTTGCTGCTTGGCGCGCTGGCCTACCAGCGCCCCGATCGGCTGCTTCCGGTGGGACCCGTCACGGCGGTGATGGCGTTCCTCGGGGTCGTGACGGCGTGGTTGTCGAACAGCCCCAACACGGCGGTGGCCTGGCAGTCCCCGTTTGCCATGGTCTTGTGTGGAGTCAGCGCCTGGCTGTTGGGAGCGTTGCCCAGCGAACGCAAGACGTTCGGTACGCACGCCACCTCGGTGGCGATGCTCGTCTACGCGCTGACGTGGGCGCTGTACGGAGTAGCTATCCTCGCGTCGGAAACGACGCTCTCGGCCCTTCTGTCGTCCCCGGTGCGCCACCGGATGTATCTCGATACGCTCACCCTTGGCGGGCTGGGCTTTGGCATGGTATTGCTCGTCATGGAAGACGCCCGGCGCATCGCCCGGGAGTCGGAAGAGCGACTGCAAATGCTGATTGCGTCGACCACCGACGCGCTCCTGCTCCTGGACTCCAGCCTGCGTGTTCAGGCCGTGAATCCGGCGGCCGAACGCCTGTTCGACACTTCGGCGGCGACGATCCTGGGACGCGACCTCCTGTCGCTGGTGGAAGTGAACGACGCGGTGGCGCTCCGCGACGCGATGATGCGCTTTGCGTCGGGTGGCGGACCTGAGTTCCGCGTGGGCGAGTCGGAGCCGACGCTGGCTCGGCGCAGCGCGGGTGCCGCGGTGCGTGTGGATGGGGCGCTCTGGCGTCTGCCGGGCGACCGCGGAGAGATGGCGGCTATCCTGCGCGACGTCACCGTGCGCGAGGAACTGCGCACGCGCCAGGCGATGCAAGCCAAGACCGATGCCGTACGCCAGCTGGCCGCGGGCATCGCGCACGACTTCAACAACGTGCTCACGACGATCTCGACCAGCAGTCACCTGCTGCTCGGCGAGTTTGACGGCGACCATCGCGTGCGTGACACGGTTGCCGAGATCGCGCAGGCGACGGCGAGCGCGGGGCGGCTGGCGCGCGACCTGCTCGCGCTGTCCGGGCGGCAGTCACTGCAGCCGACGCTGCTCGACGTGAACATGGCGGTGCGCGCGCTCGAGGATGCTGTTCGGAGCCGGCTGCCCTGCGGCGTCACGGCCGATTTCCGCTATGCCGTGGACGCGGGGCGCGTCCGGGTGGACGGTGTGCGGTTTGGTGATGCCGTACTGGCGATCGTCCAGAATGCCGGTGAGGCGATGGAGGCTACCGGAGGGCGAATGCTCGTCGCCACCGCGCGGGGCATGCGCGTCGCCGAGGCGCGCGCCGCCGGCGTGGATGAGAGTGCCGAGTACGCCTATGTGTCGGTGCACGATACCGGACTCGGCTTGTCGGTCGAGTCGCGTGCGCACGTCTTCGAGCCGTATTACACCACCAAGGGCACCGGGCGCGGTCTCGGACTGCCCACGGCGTTCGGCTTTGCCCAGCAGAGCGACGGCTGGCTGTCGTTGCAGTCGTCGCCAGCGGGGACGATCGTGCGTCTTGGCTTCCCTCTTTCGCAGGACGACGCGTTGCCATCGAGCGGTGCGGTGGTGGCGCGCGCCGCCAGCGACGCGCCGGCGCCGGAACGATGCGCGCTGCTGGCAGAAGACGACGACACGGTGCGCCGGGTGGTGCGCCTCGTGCTGTTGCGCGAGGGATTCCAGGTGATCGAGGCCGCCAATGGCATGGCCGCCCTCGAGGCGTGGCAGGCGTCGCGGCAGGCTCTCGCCGTGCTGGTCGCCGACGTGGAGATGCCGCTCATGGGCGGTCCCGAACTGGCCAGGCGCCTGCTGCAGATGCATCCGGGCGTGCGCGTGATCCTGATGTCGGGCTACGTGGCCGACGACGCGCTGCGCGCGGCCATCCCCGGGGCGGATGTAGCCTTCCTGCAGAAGCCTTTCGACGTGAGTGACCTCCTGCGGGTCGTGCGCAACGAGCCGAAGCACACCTGATCCGCCATGCCGGCACAGGCGC
>ERZ1292633.3583-Hain-H41-02um-R1-3583-length-14999-cov-6_pt1 | contig 14999 bp, 11 predicted proteins | sample MGYA00564406_ERZ1292633 | MGnify/ENA primary metagenome ERZ1292633 (study PRJEB36523, sample SAMEA6512639) | groundwater metagenome | collected 2019-01-08 | study: AquaDiva: Metagenomics assemblies of 32 groundwater samples
AGGCTGTCGCCGGTGTGCTCCTCGGCGTTCGTCGGTCCGCCGTTCTCGAAGTTGACGCCGGTGAACTCCTGGCGGTTGTAGCGCAGCGACAGGCGCTGGCTCTCGGTCGCCTGGAAGTCGATCTTCGCGAGGTAGACATCCTGGTCCTGCCCGCGCTCCCAGGATCCGCCCTGGGCGCGCAGGGTCGCGAGGCCGGCCTGCGTGTCGGGGTCGTTCGGAATCGTGAGGCCGGCGAGGTTCGCGTCGATGTCGATGACGTTCGGAATCGTATTGCGCTGGGCGTCGTAGGAGAGAAAGAAGAAGGCGCGGTCGCGCGAGATCGGTCCGCCGATCGAGCCGCCGAACTGGTCGTACTTGTACTGCGACTTGTCGCGGTTGGCGAGCTTGTCGGCGTACGACTTCGCGTTCAGCGACTCGTCGCGGTAGAACTCGAAGAGCGAGCCGTGGAACTCGTTGGTGCCCGACTTGGTGACCACGTTGATGACCGCGCCGCCGGCGCGGCCGTACTCGGCCGAGTAGGCGTTGCGGTTGACCTGGAACTCGGCGACGGCGTCCTGGCTGAACTGGTAGGGGGCGCGGCCCGACCCGGTCCGGCCGAAGGCCTGGCCGAAGAAGGTGTTGTTGTTGTCGGCGCCGTCGACGACCAGACTGTTGAGCGTGCCGCGCTGGCCGGCGAAACTGATGTCGCCCAAGCGGACGTCGCGGGTCACGCCGGGAGTCGTCAAGACGAAGTCGATGAAGTTGCGGCCGTTGGTCGGCAGGCTGTCGACCGCCTCGGCGTTCACCGTCGACGACTGCGCGACGCGCGTCGTTTCGAGGATCGGCGCCTCGGCGGTGACCGTGATCGACTCCTCGGCGCTCGCCAGCTGGAGCGCGAGCTCCAGAACCAGCGCCTCGCCGATGTTGAGTACGAGGCCGGCGCGCTCGAGCTTCGCGAAGCCGTCGAGAGTGGCGGTGAGAGCGTAGGTTCCGATCGGCAGGAGAGGCGCCCGGAACTGACCGGATGCGTCGGTCGCCGTCGTCCGGACGAGACCGGTCGCCTCGTTCCGGATCTCGACCACGACCCCGGGCAGCACCGCGCCCGAGGGGTCGGTGACGCTCCCCGAGATACTCCCGCCGGCGCTCTGCGATTGCGCAAGAAGCGACGGAGCCAGAGACAGTGCTCCCGCGATGACAAGCCAGCAGCCGCGGCCACGAAGCAAATGCATGGGCGAATCCTCCTGTCGGTCAACCGACGATTGGGGGGAATCCTAGTGGCCCGTCAAAGATGAGTCCATACCCGGTGGCGTAGCCATCGGCGGCGCCGGCAGGGCGCGCGACTGCGCCAGGGCCTGAGCTCGGGCGCAGCGAGCGCCGCAACGCCCGGGCGGACGCGCGCTCACCCCTTCGTCGGCTTGGCGCCTTTCGGCCGGCTGAGGAAGTCGCCCATGGCTCCGAAAGTCCCGGACGCGCCGGCGCCTCTGGCGCCCGCGCTCGCCGCGAGCTCGGCCGCGTCGCCTTCGCCGGTCCGGGCGAGAGCGAGCGCGATCCGCCGCGTCTCCGGGGCGATCGAAAGGATCGTCACTTCGATCGGCTGACCGACCTTGAGGACGTCGCGCGGGTGGCGGATCTCGCGCTTGCCGAGCTCGGCGAGCTCGGAGACGTGGAGAAGGCCGTCGACGCCGGGGGCGAGCTCGACGAAGGCGCCGAAGGTCTCGAGCCGGGCGACCTTGCCGGTCCGGCGGGTACCCGCGGCGAGCTTGGCGGCCTCGTCGTTCCACGGGTCCTTCGTCAGCGCTCGGCGCGAGAGAGAGATCTTCTCTCTCCCTTTCGCGTCTGGCGGCGCGATGCTCTTGACCTGCACTTCGACTTCGTCGCCGATCTGCAGCACGTCCTTCACGTCGGCGACGCGGCCGTGGCCGAGCTCGGAGACGTGGAGGAGACCTTCGATTCCGCCCAGGTCGATGAAGGCGCCGTAGGTCGCGAGCGAGGACACGCGGCCGCGCACGACTTTGCCGACTTCGATCCGGACGCGCGCCTCGGCCGCCTTCGCCGCCGCCTCCTCTTCGAGCAGGACGCGGCGCGAAAGCACCAAGTTCGGTCTGCCGCCGCGCCCCTCTTCGAAGCGAGTGATGCGGAAGGTCAGGCGCAGGCCGAGGAACTGGGCCGGATCTTCGACATAGCGCAGGTCGATCTGCGACACCGGGCAGAAGGCGCGGACGCCCGAGACCGTGACCTCGACGCCGCCTTTGACGACCGCCTGCACGACCCCTTCGACGGGGAGACCGTGGGCGTGCGCCTGGCGGAGCTCCTCGGGAGCGGCCTGTCCGCCGCCGCGTCCGGCGCGGACCTTCAAGGTGACGACGTCGTCGGCGACCGAGGCGACGACCCCCTCGATCGTGTCGCCGACCGCAACGGTGCGCTTGCCTTCGTCGTCGGTGAGCTCGGCGAGCGCCACGATCCCTTCGGCCTTCCTGCCGAGATCGACGAACGCCGACTCCTCGCCGAAGCCGACGATCCTGGCGCTCAGGCGATCGCCGACCGCGGGCTTTTTCGGCTCGCCCGGCGCCTCCTTCTTCTCGAACGCCTCCAGCATCGTGGCGAACTCCTGCGTGCCGCGGTCTCTGAGCTCCTGAGTCATCGGATCTCCGGTTTCCCTTCCCTAGCCTCGACGCCCGAGCTGCACCAGCGCGCCGTCGCTCTCGAGCTGGCGGAACTCGTCGGCCTTTTCGGCGAGGCCCGAGGTGACCGCTTCTTCGCTGGTCAGCCCCTTCTCTTCAGCGTAGTCGCGCAGCTGTTGCGTGAGCTCCATCGAACAGAAGTGAGGACCGCACATCGAGCAGAAATGGGCCGTCTTCGCGCCGTCCTGCGGCAGCGTCTCGTCGTGGAAGGCGCGCGCCGTCTCGGGGTCGAGGGAGAGGTTGAACTGATCCTCCCAGCGAAACTCAAAGCGCGCTTTCGACAGTGCGTCGTCGCGCTCTTGCGCGCCTGGAAGTCCCTTCGCGAGATCGGCGGCGTGCGCGGCGATCTTGTAGGCGATGCAACCCTGCTTCACGTCCTCCTTGTTCGGCAGGCCCAGATGCTCCTTCGGAGTGACGTAACAGAGCAGCGCCGTGCCGTGCCAGGCGATCATCGCGGCGCCGATAGCGCTCGTGATGTGGTCGTAGCCCGGCGCGATGTCGGTGACCAGCGGGCCCAGGGTGTAGAACGGGGCTTCCTTGCAGATGCGCTGCTGGCGGTCGACGTTCTCTTTGACGAGGTGCATCGGGATGTGTCCCGGCCCTTCGATCATCACCTGGCAGTCGTGCCGCCAGGCGACGTCGGTGAGCTCGCCCAGGGTGTCGAGCTCGGCGAACTGGGCGGCATCGTTGGCGTCGGCGATCGAGCCGGGCCGCAGGCCGTCGCCGAGCGAGAACGAGACGTCGTACCGGCGCATGAGGTCGCAGATCTCTTCGAAGTGCGTATAGAGGAAGTTCTCGCGGTGATGCGCGAGGCACCATTTGGCGAGGATCGAGCCGCCGCGCGAGACGATTCCGGTGACCCGCTTCGCGGTGAGCGGGATGTACTTGAGAAGCACGCCGGCGTGGATAGTGAAGTAGTCGACGCCCTGCTCGCACTGCTCGCGGAGCGTCTCCAGGAAGATGTCGATCGAAAGCTCCTCGACCTTGCCCTTCACCTTTTCGAGCGCCTGGTAGATCGGCACGGTGCCGATCGGCACGGTTGAATGGCGGACGATCGCCTCGCGGGTTTCGTGAATGCGCTTGCCGGTCGAAAGATCCATCACCGTGTCGGCGCCCCACTTCACCGCCCAGGTGAGCTTCTCGACCTCCTCGTCGATCGACGACGTCACGGCGGAGTTGCCGATGTTTGCGTTGATCTTGGTCTTGAACATCTTGCCGACCACCATCGGCTCGAGCTCGAGATGACGGAGGTTCGCCGGGATGATGGCGCGGCCGCGCGCCACTTCCTGGCGGACGAAGTCAGCCTCGACGCGCTCCTTCTTCGCCACCCACTCCATCTCTTCGGTGATGACGCCGCGCCGGGCGTAGGCGAGCTGGGTGGGCGTGGCATCGCTCTTCCGCCGCTCGACCCAGGCGGCGCGCGGCAGGGGAACGTCAAAGCTGTTGCGCGGAAGCTCGTTCATCTCGCGGTCCCTCCGCCGGTCTGAACCGGTTCAGGTTCCAAGGGTCTGATCTCAGCCCGCCCGAGGGCCCGAACGGCGCCGGGCGGACACCCCTCGCGAATCGAAGAGGATTCTAGCGCGTCAGGAGAGCGGGGCAAGCCGCAGCACTCGACCGCCCTGGTGGTCGCAGACGTAGAGCTCGCCGGCTTCGTCCTCGCCGAAGGAGGAGATGGAGAGGCCGGACTCGAGCAGCAACTCGACCTCGGCGCGGCCGGAAGGCTCGCGACGCAGCGTCCAGATGCGGCCGGTGCAGTAGTCACCGAAGAGATAAGCGCCGGCGAGCGCGGGGATCGCGCGCCCGCGGTAGACGTAGCCGCCGGTCACCGAGCAGCCGTCGCGGTGGCCGTAGCCGTGGACCGGTGGAGTGAGGCCGGCGTCGTCGCAACCCTGCCGCGGGTCGTAGCAGTGGTGGCCCTCCATCGTCCGCCAGCCGAAGTGGGCGCCACCGCCGCCCTTCGGATCGATCGCGTCGATCTCCTCCCAGGCGTTCTGCCCGACGTCGCCGATCCAGAGCTCGCCGGTCGCGCGATCGAAGCTGTAGCGCCAAGGATTGCGCAGGCCGAGTGCCCAGACCTCGGGCGCGGCCGCGCGGTCGGCGACGAACGGATTGTCGCGCGGCACGGTATAGCCGTCGCCGCGCACGTCGATCCGCAGCATTTTGCCGAGGAGCGTGTGTGGATTCCGGGCGTTGTCCCACGGGTCGCCGCCGCGGCCGCCGTCGCCGGTGCCGATCCAGAGATTTCCGTCCGGTCCGAACGCCAGCATGCCGCCGTTGTGATTGCCGGCCGGATCGTCCATGTCAAGAATCGCCACCCGCGACCTGGGGTCGGCGCGGTCCGGCTCCGACGAGACGCGATAGCGAGCCACCCGAACCCGGTCGCGCGCCGTGTGCGAGACGAAGAATCGGCCCGAGCTCGGGTAGTCGGGAGCGAAGGCGAGTCCAAGAAGGCCACGCTCGCCGCTCGCGGTGTCGAGCTCGGCGGCGAGATCGAGGAACGGCTGCGCGGCGAGGCGGCCGTTTTTCACGATCCGGACGCCGCCCGTCTGCTCGACGACGAAAAGCCGGCCGCTCCCGTCGCCGGCGTGCGTGACGAAAAGCGGGTGTCGGTACGCTCCGTCGAGCGGCTCGAGGCGCGCACGGACCGCTGAGCGGGGCGTTGGCGCCTCATCCGGTCGCGTGGCGGCCTCGCCGGCCGGGAGCGTTGCGGCGGACGGAGCGAGGGACGCCGAGAGGCGGGCGAGAACGAGCCAGAGGGAGACTCCGGCGACCAGCAGCAGTGCGAAGGCGACGGCGGTGCGAAGGCGGGAAACGGCCATGGCGAAGAGCGCCTCGTCCCCTCCGCTCAGAGGATCTGGAGCCGCAGAAACTTCCGCTTGCCGACTTTGAAGAGATAGGGCGCTTCACGCGGCGAGAGCTCGGCGGTCGGGTTCGAGGCGCGATCGCCGTCGATCGTGACAGCACCCTGTTCGACCAGCCGACGCGCTTCGTTCTTCGACGGAGCGAGCGCGCTTTCGACGAGCAGGTTCGCCAGCGTCCCGGCGCCCACTACCACCTTCAACTCGATCTCATCCGGCACGCCGCCGCGGCCACCTCCGAAGATGCGCTCGAACTCGGATTCGGCCGTGTGAGCGGCCTCCTCGCCGTGAAAGAAGGTCACGATGGCTCGCGCTAGCTCCTGCTTGACGGCTTTCGGATGGAGCTCGCTGGCCGCCACGGCCCGCCTCTTCTCGTCGATCGCCGTCTTCGGCGTGTCGGTCAGCAGGAACATCCAGTCCCACATCAGCGTGTCGGGGATCGAGAGCGTCCTGCCGTACATCTCCTTCGGCGGATCCTCGACCGCGATCGCGTTGCCGAGCGACTTGGACATTTTTTCATGGCCATCCATGCCCACCAGGAGCGGCACGGTGAGGACACACTGCGGCTCCTGCCCGCACTCCTTCATGAGGTCGCGCCCGACGAGCAGGTTGAAGATCTGATCGTGTCCGCCGAGCTCGACGTCGCAGCCGAGCTCGGGGATCTTCGCCATCTCGACCGAGTCCTTCGCCTGGACGAGCGGGTAGAGGAGCTCGTGGAGCGAGATCGGCTGTTCGTTGCGATAGCGGGTCTTGAAATCATCGCGCTCGAGCATCCGCGCCAGCGTCCACTGGCCGGCGAGCCGGATCATCCCCTCGGCGCCGAGCGGCCGCAGCCAGTCGCCGTTCTTCACCACCACCGTCTCGCCGCGGTCGAGCACCTTGAAGAGCTGGCGCTTGTAGGTCTCGGCGTTCGCCTCGACTTCGTCGGGGGTGAGCTGCGGCCGCGTGAGCCTCTTTCCGGTCGGATCGCCGATCATCGCGGTGAAGTCGCCGACCACGAAAATCACCCGGTGGCCGAGCTCCTGGAACTGCCGCATCTTGCGCAGCAACACGGTGTGCCCGAGGTGAAGGTCGGGCGACGACGGGTCGAAGCCGGTCTTGACCGCGAGCGGCTTGCCGGTAGCGCGCGAGCGCTCGAGCTTCCGCCGCAGGTCGGCCTCGGAGACCAGATCGACGGCTCCCCGCCTCAGGCGATCCATCTGCTCGTCGACCGGCAAGAAGGAGCGCATGAGGCGCGCGAGCCTATCAGCGGCCCAGGTTGGAGAGCCCTGCCTTTAGACCGTCCAGCGCGGCGCCGGCGGAGCGGGCAGCCCGGCCTCCGGCCGCAGCTCGACCGCGCCAAGGATGCGGGCGTCTCCAGCGAGCGACCAGGAGGCGAGCGCCGAGTCCACGGTCTCGCCGTCGACGGTGAGCGTGAAGCCACCCAGAGTCGTGGCCGCGACGGGAAGCGAGGCGAGATCGAGGAGCAGACCGGTCGCCACCGAGGCGAGGACGCCGGTGCCGCAGGCCAGAGTCTCGGCCTCGACGCCGCGCTCGAAGCTCCGGATCTCGAGCCGGTGTCGACCTGGGAAGCGGACGAAGTCGACGTTGGTGCCGTCTGGCGCGAAATCGGGATGGGCGCGAAGCGCCGCGCCGAGGCGCGCCACGGGAACGTCGGCAAGGGATCGCGGACAGACAACGACCAGGTGGGGCACGCCCACGTTCACAAACCAGCCCTCACGGGTCTCTCCCTCGGCGACGAGCGTCCGCTTGCGCGGCGTCCCTTCGGGCGCCGGCAACTCCAGCGCGATCTCGGTCGGCGCGAGGGCGCGCGCGGAGAATGTGCCGGCGTCGGTGGCGACGCGGAAACGACCCTGCACCCAGCCGAGCTCGAGCCCGAGGCGCGCCGCGCAGCGCGTGCCGTTGATGCACAGCGCCGCCGGCAAGCCATCGGCGTTCCAGTAGCGCATCTCGACTCCGCCGCCCGCCAGCCGGCTCACGGTGAACAGTCCGTCGGCGCCGAACGAGAGGCCGCGGGCGCACCAGGCGCGGATCTCCTCGGGACGTGGTGCGCGCGCCGGTTCGACCAGCGCCAGGAAGTCGTTGCCGCCGCCCGAGACCTTGAAGGTGGTCACGGAACTCGCGCTTCAATCGCGGCGGAGGAGTCACCGATGTTGCCGGAACGATCGATCGCGGCGATGCGGTAGCGGAAGAGAAACCCGGAGCCGAGGCCGCGGTCGGTGAGCTCGAGCTCGGCGGTCGGCTTCTCGGTGACGCGGTGGAAGTCGGCGCCGGGGTCGGCGCGCTCGACGAAATACCCGGCTACATCCGGTTCGGTGACCGCCTCCCAGACCAGGCGCACGAAGCCTTCGCCGGGGAGCGCCGTCAGGACTTTCGGCGGCACCGGCGCGAAGCGATCCTCGAAAAGTAGCTCGCGCTCCGCCGAGAGCGCGCCCTCGACCAGCGGCTCGCGCGTCGCGACCGCGACGACGGCGTAAACGTAGCGCTGGCCATAGACGGCGGAGCCGTCAAGCACGCTCGACGAAGTCGCCGCGTCGAGCGACGCGAGCGGCGCGCCGTAACCGGTCCGATCGGCGGCGCGGCGGTAGATGTGAAAGCCGACGACCCCGGCGGGCGGCGCGCTCCAACGGAGCTCGACGCCCTCCTTGCGCGACACGAGGGCGAGGTTGGCGGGAGCCTCGAGCGGCGGGCGCGCGAGGAGTGAGACGAGATTCGAGAGGTCGGATGTCTCGCCGCCGGAGGCGTGGGCGCGCACGGCGAAGAAGCGCAGCGGCACCGTCGCCGGTACCGGTTCGGCGAGGCGGAAGCGAACCGTGATCCGGTCGCCCGAGATCGCGCTCGCCAGCTCCGCGCCGCCGAAGTGCAAGAGCGGCTGCGCCGCGGCCGCGAACTCGCGTCGATCGGGAGGCGAGGGAAGCGGGGCGGCGGCGGCCGGGCGCTCGAGCGCGTAGAGCACGACCTCGTCGAGTCCGTCGAACGGCAAGCCAGCCACCGTCGACTTCGGGTGGGTCATCTCGAGCACGACCTCGAAGCCGCGCTGGCGCACCGTGAGATCGGTGATCGCCTGGGGGATCGTGCGCGGCGCGGGCAGCGGATCGCCCTTCTTGCCGCAACCGGCGGCGACCAGGAGGGCCGCGACGGCCAACGCCGCGGAGCGCCGGGGGAGAGAAGGATCAGAGTACATAGCGGGAGAGATCCTGGTTCTGCACGATGTCGGCAAGGGCGCTCCTGACGAAGGCGGCGTCGATGTCGATCCGAACGCCCGCCATCTCCGGTGCTTCGAATGAAACCTCCTCGAGCAGGCGTTCGAGCACCGTCGCGAGACGTCGCGCGCCGATGTTCTCGCTCGACCGGTTCACTTCGACGGCGATGCGCGCGAGCTCGGCCACCGCATCGTCGCGGAACTCGATGGTCAACCCTTCGGTGCCGAGGAGTGCCTTGTACTGCTTGGTCAACGCCGATTCCGGCTCGGTCAGGATGCGCACGAAGTCGGCCTCGGTGAGCGCCTCGAGCTCGACACGGATCGGGAAGCGTCCCTGAAGCTCCGGGATCAGGTCCGAAGGCCGCGCCACGTGAAAGGCGCCGGCAGCGACGAACAGCACATGGTCGGTCGTCACGGGGCCGTGCTTGGTGGCGACGGTCGTGCCCTCGACGATCGGAAGGAGGTCGCGCTGCACTCCCTCGCGCGAAACATCGGGCCCGCGACCGGAACCCTCGCGGCCGGCGATCTTGTCGATCTCGTCGAGGAAGATGATCCCGGTCTGCTCGACCCGGTGTCGCGCCTCGCGCGCCACCTGCTGGCGATCGATCAACTTCTCGGCCTCTTCCGCGAACAGCGCTTCGCGCGCCTCGGCGACGGTCACCTTCTGCCGGCGCTTGCGCGAAAAAAGGCCGGGCATCATCTCCTTCAGGTTGAATCCGACCTCTTCGACTCCCTGCGGCGTGATCATCTCGAACGACGGCGAGCCTCCGTCCTCGATCTCGATCTCGACCGTACGTGCATCGAGCGTGCCCGAGCGCAGCTTGTCGCGCAACTTCTCGCGCGTCGCGGCGAAATCGGCCGCGGGCGCTTCGGCGGCGCCGGGAAGGGTGGAGGTCACCGGCGCCGGCGCCGGGGACGACGGCACCAGGAGCGACAGGAGCCGCTCCTCGGTATGTTCGGCGGCGGACGCCGCGACCGCCTTGCGCCGCTCCTCGCGCACCATCGCGACGGCGATCTCGACGAGGTCGCGGACCATCGACTCGCAGTCGCGCCCGACGTAGCCGACCTCGGTGAACTTCGACGCTTCGACTTTGAGGAAAGGCGCGCGCGCCAGCTTCGCGAGTCGTCGCGCGATCTCGGTCTTGCCGACGCCGGTCGGGCCGATCATCAGAATGTTCTTGGGCGCGATCTCCTCGGCGATCGCCGCCGGCAGCTGTTGGCGCCGCCAGCGGTTGCGCAGCGCGATCGCCACGGCGCGCTTGGCGTTCTTCTGACCGACGACGTACTTGTCGAGCTCGGCGACGATCTGGCGCGGCGTCAGCGTCTCGAGCGGCGGCAGGCCCGGAGCCCCGGCGGCCCCCCCGGAGGGCGAGGCGGGCCGGACCCCGAGCGCCGCGGTCGCTTCGCTCACAGCTCCTCGACGGTCAGCCGGTCGTTGGTGTAGATGCAGAGCTCGGCGGCGACTCGCATCGCCTCGATCGCGATCTCTCGCGGCGAAAGTCCAGTGTGTCGCGCCAGCGCGCGCGCCGCCGCGAGCGCGAAGTTGCCACCCGAGCCGATGGCGAGGAGTCCGTCGTCATCGGGCTGCAGCAGGTCGCCGGTTCCAGAGACCAGGAAACTCTTCTCACGGTCGGCGACGATCATCACCGCCTCGAGCTGGCGCAGCACCCGATCGGTCCGCCAATCCTTGGCGAGCTCTACGACGGCACGCTCGAGGTTCGAGTTCCATTCGTCGAGCTTGGCCTCGAAACGAGTGAAAAGCGCCAGGCCGTCGGCGGCGCCGCCGGCGAAGCCGACGAGCACGCGACCCTTGCCGGCGCGCTTGACCTTGGTGGCGCCCGACTTGACGACCGTGGCGCCAACCGTCACCTGTCCGTCGGAGGCCATGACGACGGTTTCGCCTCGCCGCACCAGGAGCACGGTCGTCGAGCGCGTACGCTCGAAATCGGAAGCGGCGCTCGGCGGCCGGGTCATCGGGCCGTGAAGTGTATCAATCGGGCGCGGCGGCCTCGGAGAAATAGACCCGGAATCGGGTTCCTTTGCCCGGGCGCGAATCGAGCTCGATGCCCGCTTTGTGCGCGCGGAGAATGCCGAGAGTCGCCGGCAGCCCGAGACCGCGCCCCTTCGGCTTGGTGGTGAAGAACGGCTCGCCGATCCGGGTGAGCGCCTCGCCGTCCATTCCCGTGCCTTCGTCCTCGACGCGCAGCTCGACGACCGGTCCGGCCTCGAGCCCTTCGCGCAGCAGCAGGTGCTCGAGGTCGCTCTCCGACAAGTGGGTTCGAAATGTCGCGATCGAGACCGTTCCCGGGGAGGCGGCAGCCATCGGGTCGTCTCCCGCCACCGCATCCTGCGCGTTGGTGAGCAGATTGAGAATCACCTGGCGGAGCTGGCTCGAATCGCCGGAAACGAGAGGCAACCGGGGCGCGAGCTGCAGGAGGATCGGCGTCTCGACGCGTGCCAGCGAGCCGTAAAGGTGAACGACCTCTTCGACCAGCGCGTTCAGGTCGATGGCGCGGCGCTCGATCTCCCCGCGCCCCGCGAAGACCAGGAGCTGGCGGGCGAGCTCGGTGGCGCGGAGCGCGGCGCCTTCGATCGCCAGGGCGCGGTCGCGCAGCGGCGACTCCTCGGGCAGCCGGTCGAGCAGGAGCTCGACGTGGCCGACGATCGGCGTCAGGAGGTTGGCGAAATCGTGCGCCATCCCGCCGGCGAGGAGACCGAGCGATTCGAGGCGCTCGTTGCGGCGCAAGGTCTCTTCGCTGCGCTTGCGGTCGGTGACGTCCTCGGTGACGCCGAGCATCTGGCGAACACGACCGGAGGCATCGAAGAGGAACGGCGTGTTGTGGGAGCGGAACCAGCGCCAGTCGCCGTTGCGGTGCCGCATACGGAACTCGATCGCCTTCGAAGTCCCGATCGCCACGCCGCGCCAGCGCTCGTCGCGGTTGAGCGCCGGCTCGAGGTCGTCGGGATGGCAGAGCTTGAGGAACGGATAAGGCTGCAGCTCCTCCTCCTCCTGCTCCGAATACCCCAGGGCTCTGGGAACCGACCGGTTGATGTAGATGTCGCGGCCGAGATCGTAGTCGTAGATGAAGAGGAAGAAGGGGGCGAGCTCGGCGATCCGCTGCAGGCGATTCTCCACTTCCGCGGCCTGGCGGCGGGCTCCTTCCCGTTCGGTGACGTTGTCGAGGAAGACCAGCACCGCGGGGCGGGCGCCCCAGATCGTGGGTATCGAATGCGATTCGCACCAGACGAACCCCCGCGAGGCGCGCACGATTCGCGACACCAGGGTGCTCTCGGATGTGTCGCCCGCGAGGCGGCGATGGTAGCGCTCGAGAGTCTTGGCGTGATCGTCGGGATGGATCAGATCGAGGAAGGGCATGCCCTCCAGGGCCTCGACCGGATAGCCGGTCAGCCGCGCGGTGGCGCGATTGGCCATTTTGAGCACGCCGTCCTGCGCGATGACGATCGCTTCGTGGCTGTTGTCGAAGGCGACCCGAAAGTGGTCGTCCGGAGGCTGGGGATGCTGCCGCGGTGAAACCGGCGTCGGGTCGTCGTCCATGGGCGTTCTCGCGCGAGACGGCTCCTACATTACTCCTGAAAACCGCGGCCGGGGCGGCCGGGATCAAGAACGGCCGACGCGTCGTCGAACGGCCCGCACCAGGCGCTCGAGTCCGGAAGGCGAGCCTTCAAGGAAGAGCGTCGGCTCCGTCGCCTCGAGCTCAAGCAGAAGCGGCCTGCCCTGTTCGTCCCGGGTGAGATCGACCCGGGCATAGAGCGCGCCGCCGAGGCCGGCGGCGTCGCGGATGCGAGTCGCCACCGCGAGCTCGTCTTCGGCGGCTTCGACCGGGGCTCCTTCGGGTAGGTCGGTCCAGCGACCGCCCTGGGTGAGCGCGTTCTTGCGCACGGCGTGCGAGTAGGCCCCGTCGAGAAAGACCAGGCAGCGCTCACCCTGAGTCTCGACCGAGCGCAGGAACGGCTGCACCAGCAGATCGCGCTCCGGAAGCAGGCGGTCGACATGGCGCTGTCCGGCGGCCAGATCGCCCTCCGGGACGTGGATCGTCTCCCACGAGTCGGCCGAGATCGCCGGCTTGACGATCGTGTCGGTCCAGCCATGTTCGGCCAGGAGCGCGCGGTAGTCGACCGTCGCGCCGCGCTCGAGCAAGGCGGTCGGAACCACCGGCAGGTGGCGCGCCGCGAGCTCGAGGAGGTAACCCTTGTGCAGATTCCAGCGCACGATGGGCGGCGGATTGACGAGCTGTGTCCGGGTGGAGACGCGCTCCACCCAGTCCAGGAACTCGGTGGGCTTGCGGTAGTAGTCCCAGGGCGAGCGCAGGAATGCCAGGCGCGTCGATGCCCAGTCGAACTCTGGGTCATCCCAAGCGACGACGCCGACCGCGAGCCCCGCCGCGACCAGCGCGTCCTTCAGGGGCCGATCGTCTGGAAAGAGATCGAGCAGCTCCGAATAGGTGACCAGCGCGACGTCCATCGAGCGCTAGTCCCGGGAGATTTCGCGGGCCGGCACGGCGACGCGGGCGCGGGGGTGGCTGGCGCGATAAGCCGTGCGCAGCCGTTCGAGATCGACGTGAGTGTAGCGCTGGGTCGTGGCGAGCGAGGCGTGGCCGAGGAGCTCCTGGATGGCGCGGAGATCGGCGCCTCCCTCGAGCATGTCGGTCGCGAAAGTGTGGCGCAGAGTGTGGGGATGCACGCCGTGCGCGAGCGCCGCGGCCGCGACGTAGCGATCGAGAACCCGGCGCACCGACCGATCCGTGAGCCGGGAGCCGCGGCGGTTGACGAAGATCGGCTCGGAGTCGGCGTGCGGCCAAGCCGCGCGCGCCTCGCGCCAGCTCCGGAGCGCGCGTTCCGCCGGTCTTCCGAACGGCACCATCCGCTCCTTGCCCCCTTTGCCCAGCACACGCGCCATCCGTTCGCGCAGGTCAACGTCGCTCCAGTCGAGGCTCACGAGCTCAGCGACGCGCAGCCCGGAGGCGTAAAGAAGCTCGAGGATCGCGCGGTCGCGCAAGCCGGCGGGATCGCAACCGGAGGCCGCTTCGAGGAGGTCTTCGGTCTCTCCCGCGCGAAGATGCCGCGGGAGCTTGCGCGGCGTCTTCGGCGAGCGCACCGCCGCGGCAGGGTTTCCCGCGGTGACCCCGCGTCGCGCCGTCCAGCGGAAGAAGGTGCGGATGGCGGCCAGCGCCCGGCCGCGCGAGGTCGATTCGGCCTTCGGCGCCAGCGCGGCGAGGAAGGAGCGCACGGCGAGCGCGTCGACATTTGCGACGGTCTCGCGGGAGACCCGTTCCCCTTCCGGCAGGTCGAGGTAGTCGCGCTCGAGGAATCGTGCGAAGCGCTCAAGGTCGCCGGCGTAGGCGCGGATCGTGTGCGGCGAGAGCCGGCGCTCGCCCGCCAGGTGCGCGAGAAAGCCGGCGATCAGATCGCGCATCGCTCGCGCCAGGCGGCGAGGTCGCGCGCCGCGCGGCGGGCGTAGGCGGCGCGGCGCTCGCCCTTCTGCGGCAGCGGCTCCAGCGGGGTGAAGAGGCCGTGGTTGATGTTCGCGGGCTGGTAGTGCGCCGGGTCCGATTCGGTGAGATGCCGGGCCAGCGCTCCCAGGGCGGTCGTCGCCGGGAGCGCGGTCTCCTCGTCAAGACCGCGGCCGCGGCGCTCGAGAATCAGATAGAGCGCCGCGGCGAGGCCGGTGGCGGCCGATTCCAGATAGCCCTCGACGCCGGTGATCTGTCCCGCGAGGCGCAGGCGCGGCGTCGCCTTGAGGCGATAAAAAGCGTCGAGATGGGTGGGCGCGTTGACGAAGGTGTTGCGGTGGATCTGGCCGAGGCGCACGAACTCGGCGCGCTCGAAACCGGGCAACATCCGGAAGACGCGCTGCTGGTCGGGCCACTTCATGCGCGACTGGAAACCGACGAGATTGAACTGGCTCTTGGCGAGATTCTCCTGCCGCAGCTGGACCACCGCCCAGGGGCGGTGTCCGTCCGGCGCCCGCAGGCCGACGGGCTTCATCGGACCGTAGCGCAGCGTGTCGACGCCGCGCCGCGCCAGCTCCTCGATCGGCAGGCAGCCTTCGAAGAACATCGCTTTCTCGAAGTCGTGCAGCGGCAGCACTTCGGCCTCGAGGATGGCTTGATGGAACGCCGCGTAACCATCCCTGTCAAGCGGCACGTTGAGGTAGTCGTCGCCGCCCCCCTTGCCGTAGCGCGAGGCCCAGAAGAGGCGCTCCTGGTCGAGCGATTCGCCCTCGACGATCGGCGCGATGGCGTCGTAGAAGTAGAGGTA
>ERZ1292633.3584-Hain-H41-02um-R1-3584-length-14996-cov-13_pt1 | contig 14996 bp, 11 predicted proteins | sample MGYA00564406_ERZ1292633 | MGnify/ENA primary metagenome ERZ1292633 (study PRJEB36523, sample SAMEA6512639) | groundwater metagenome | collected 2019-01-08 | study: AquaDiva: Metagenomics assemblies of 32 groundwater samples
CTTACTGTTAAAGGCTAAGTGTATCATTTAGCCTCACAAAAGTACCATTAAGCCGTATTTTATACAGCAAAAAAATTATGAAAAAAGTGGGTGTGGGGGTATACTGACATCATTATGGAAATTTTGAAGAATAAGAACAAAGGAAAGACGGGTGGCAAGGGCCCGAGGCAGGGGCTTTTTGGCGGGATGCCGTCGGGCGGGCAGTTTTTCTCGAACCTCACATCGGCTGTTCTCATCTTCCTCATTATCGCAACACTGTATTCCACCGTCGTCGGCAATAAATCGAAAGTTGAGGAAATTTCCGTTTCAAAGATTGCGCAGGATATTACGGAGGGTACGGTGAAGAAAATCGTGGTTGCGGGCGGAGCGGTGAATGTTGAGTATGCGGACGGGACGAAAAAGATATCCAAAAAAGAGATCGAGTCGTCGCTCTCTCAGACGCTCGTGAACTATGGTGTGTCGAAAGAGATGCTTGCGAAAGTCGAAGTGGAAGTGAAAAACGAAAGCGGTTTCGGCTACTGGGTGCTCAACCTCCTGCCGTTCTTTTTGCCCATCATCCTCATCATTTTTTTCTTTTGGTTCCTCACACGGCAGGTGAAAGGCGCGGGGATGCAGGCATTTTCTTTCGGACAGTCAAAGGCGCGCATCATCGACCCCAACGACGCGGGGCAGAAGGTGACATTCAAAGATGTAGCGGGGGCGAAGGAGGCGAAAGAGGAGCTCGTGGAGATCGTGGACTTTCTGCGTAATCCCAAAAAGTTTTTGGACATTGGCGCGCGCATTCCAAAGGGCGTGCTTTTGATGGGGGCACCGGGAACGGGAAAAACTTTATTGGCTAGGGCTGTCGCCGGTGAGGCTGGTGTACCGTTCTTCCATCTCTCGGGTTCTGAATTTGTGGAAATGTTCGTCGGCGTCGGCGCATCGCGCGTACGCGATCTTTTCAAGATGGCGAAGAAAGCCGCGCCCGCGATAATTTTCGTCGATGAGATCGACGCCGTCGGGCGCGTGCGTGGCGGAGGAGTGGGCGGTGGCAACGACGAGCGCGAGCAGACCCTCAATCAGATCCTCGTCGAGATGGACGGCTTTGAGCCGGCGGAAAAAGTCATCGTGATGGCGGCGACCAATCGCCCCGATGTCCTCGACCCCGCGCTCCTCCGTCCCGGTCGTTTCGACCGCCGTGTCACCCTTGACCTGCCAGACCGCGAAGGGCGCGAGGAGATTTTGCAAATTCACGCGCGGAAGAAACCGCTCGCCGAGGACATCAACTTGAAAGTGGTCGCGGAGCGCACGCCGGGATTTTCCGGTGCTGACTTGTACTCTCTGATGAATGAGGGTGCTATTCTCGCGGCGCGCGAGGAACGGAAGACGGTGGCGCAGTTTGACCTCATTCGCGCGATTGAAAAAGTGATGCTCGGACCCGAGCGCAAAAGCCACATCCTCTCGAAAGAGGAAAAGAAGATCACGGCGTACCACGAGGCGGGGCACGCGCTCGTCGCATCGGTTCTTCCGCATGCGGATCCCGTGCACAAGATCTCGATCATCGCGCGCGGAAATGCGGGCGGGTATACGCTCAAGCTTCCGCTCGAGGAGACGCGCTTACAGTCGCGCAAAGAATTTTTAGATGATATCGCAATGTCGCTCGGCGGGTATGTCGCCGAGGAAATGGTTTTCGGCGACATTACGACGGGACCGTCCAATGATCTGCAAGTAGCGACCGCGCTCGCCCGCGATATGGTGACCAAGTACGGTATGTCGGAAAAGCTCGGACCTATCGCGCTCGAGGGGACAGGCGGGCGCGCGCTCTTTGGCGGTCGCGGTGTGGACAGTCGCGACTATTCGGAAGATGTGTCGGCAAAGATCGACGCGGAAGTTTCAAAAATTATGAATGACAGTTTCGCGCGCGCACGCGAGGCGTGCCAGACGCACCGCAAGGCCCTCGACGCCATCGCAAGCGAGCTCGTGATCCAAGAGTCCATCGAGCGCGAAGAGTTCGAGAAACTCCTCATTGCAAACGGCATTATGCCGAAAAAGAAAAAAGAAGAAGTAATATAATTTTATGGATACACATCTTATCGTTTTTATCTTGTCGCTTGCCGGTTTTGCGGAAGCACTCTACCTCAACTATGAATGCAGGAAGAAACGCGTGCCCGTCTGCTTGATAGGGAACCAGTGCAGTATCGTATGGGACAGCCCGTACAGCAAAACATTCGGCGTGTCCAACGAGGTCCTCGGACTCATTTATTATGCCGCGGTGGCAGGCGTGGAATGGCTAATCTTTTCCGGAGACGCTTCTTTGCAAACGATGACAACGGAGCTCGTTATTTTAGTCGGCGGGGCGATCATGTCTTTTTATTTTATGTTCGTCCAATGGCGTCTTATCAAGGCGTGGTGCTTTTGGTGCACGCTCTCGGCGGTCATCGTATGGATGATGGTCGTTGCGCGGTTTGTTTTGTAGCTCCTATTGGTCAAAAATGGTTCCGAGGTATTCGTCGATTTCGCGCTGGGAGAGGTCATAAAAGTTTTTGTTCTCATTATGCAGTCTGAGCGCGAGGGATTTTCCGACAAATCTCCAGTGCCATGGTTCAAAAATATAGTACACATTCTTTTTTGGATAGGAAAGGATGAATCCGTATTTGTAGGCATTTTCAACAAGCCAAGTGTAACCCGCTGTTTTTTCAAAGGTGGAAGAGTCTGCGCCGAGCTTTGTCGTCGTGAAGTCTACCGTGGTGCCAAGCTGATGCTCGGAGTATCCTTGGTCTGCGGAAAATGTGTTCGAGCCGGAGCCGTATACGACCTTGTATGAAGACTTGAGCTTGCTTTGCGTATCAAACGAGCGAAATGCTGAAGCGATCTGCAGATCAATGTTTGCAGTTTTCGCATCATCGAGCATTTTTTGAAGGAATGGCCAGACATCGACTGAGATCATCTTTTCTTTTTCTGGTTCATATGTATACGAAGGAGGAATAATAATGGAATGCCTTGGCGTATAATTTTCATTCAAAAAATATACTTTTGAGTACTTTGCGAGAAGCTCGCTGTCTGTCTCAACTATTTTCTTATAGAGATTGAGAGTGCCCGACATAGATTCCAGCTGAGCATTCATCGCGTTCATTATTTCTTGTTTTTTGAGTGCATCTTGCTCGGCGTTGACCTTCTCACTCTGTGTCGCGAGGAGGAGGTCCCGAAATGCTTCAATATCACCGGTAAGCTTTTCTGTTGTCGATGCGAACTCCTGCCTCGTCTTCGCGAGCTCTTCACCGAGAGTGAATTTTTCCTGTGTGAGCGTATAGTTTTGGTACCCCAAATATCCAAGCCCGCCCACTGCGCCGAGAGCGAGGAGTGCTGAAAAAATTTTCATCTTGTAATGAGTCTCAGGTTCCATTTGACTAGTATAGCAGGGAATTGGAAACAAAATATAGCAAAATAGATTTTTTACTACTGACTATGTATACGATACTTTGAATTACGAAACTGTACTTTTCCCCGTCTTTGCGAGGTACGAAGCAATCCAGCACCCATAGATTGCCGCGTCGGTGAATTAGCAAATTCACGCCTTGGGCGCAAACACCTCCTCGCAAAGACAAAAATGGGGTTTCGTGATTCAAAGTGAGTTACGGTGTTTCCTGCAGTGGAAATATCTCCACAAGCTCGTCTGAATAGTAGAACGCGCCCGCGAGCGCGCCGAAGCTGTAGGTGGTGCCATCGATGTCTATCGGAGCACCGCCTGACTTTGGAGCGGCGTTTGGCTTTGATTTTTCAAAACCGAGGTTCCAAAGCGTGGCGAGAATCTCGGGGCGGTCTGCGATGGGGAAGCCGGCGTTTTCCCATTGCTTTTTGATCTGCGCGACATAAAGTCCGGCATAACGGTATCCATAAGTATGGTCGTGTTCGTCGATGATGCGCGAGAAGCGTTCTTGGTCGGGTGTGTTTGTTTTGAAATCAAGTGCATGCTCGAATTGTTTCCCGAGATAAAATGGGGAAGCCGTGTCGCGCAAGTGTTCCTCGACCGCGCGCGCCGTTTCGTCTTTGATCCCAAAAATCCCCCACGAGAATTGACTTTGGCTCCCGAGAATTTTTAGCGGTTCGAATATTTGCTTGAAAATAGGTCGATTGCTGTGAAAGAGGCGCATTTGCTCGGGGACAAGGAGAGCGATGAGCATCCGTGGCGCGACACCCGTTTCTCTCGACACTTGTTCGATAATAGTCTTGTCTTTTGCGACCGCCTGACGGAATGCGACCCACTCGGGTGTGTGGGCGAGTGGGAATCGAGAGTATTCCATTGGTTTTGATAGGAAAAACTCGCTTTGTCGGTCGATTGCATTGTCGATATTGGTGAGCCCCGCACGCATCGCGATATACCCGCCAACCAGCAAAAACCCAACAATCGCGAAGACTACAATGAGAACTTTTGCGAGGGTGCGTGTGAGGCGTTGCATCTCTCGATTATATACTTTCGGAGGTGCGACTTCCAAATGCATAAGGAGGTCGCACCTCCGAAACTGGGCAAAGGCATTGCGTTTTTTTTGGTTATGGGACAATGTAGCCAATTATTAGTAACGGGGTATTTGAGCACTTTATTTTTATGAAAAAACTTTTACTGGCAGGATTGTTTTCTTTACTCGCGTTTCCAAGTCTTACGATGGCGCAAGTCACGCAGGTCGCAGATGTTGATACGGAGGATCAGTCATCGTGTATAACCATTTCAAATAATCTGCGCTACCGTATGCGCGATGCGAGTGTGAACAATGAAGTTTCCGACCTGCAGGATTTTCTTAATATGAAAGGATACCTAAGCTCCGGACCTACCGGCTACTTTGGGATGGGTACTTTCAATGCGGTAAAAAAGTTTCAAAAAGCGAGTGGCTTTGCCCCTACCGGCTATGTCGGTCCACTTACGCGCGCAAAGATCAATGCATCGTGCGGAGGAAATATGGCGACAACGCCAGTTGCAACACAAACAAGTATACCTACTGCGCAGACAACTGTAGAGACTTCTGTGCCGACCATCACAATCACACCTGCTCAGGCTACCACTACCGCAACGACACAGTCACTTCCTTATGGCTGTACCTCAACGATTGGCTTTAGTTCGACGACAGGAAGCCGTTGTTTTGTCCCCACTACCGTCACTCCGGTAAAGACAAACTTCCCCGCCGGATGTGTTTCATCTACTGGCTTCAGTCAAACGACAGGACAGTCGTGTGGAGTGACAGCGACACAGAATTCTGCCCCAACCGTTGATTTAAAAATTGTTACTCAGGGGTTGAGTAGTAAGGATGTATTCATTAATGCGTCAATTGTTGGAAATCCGCAAAACAAAAATGTATCGTACTGGGTGCTGTCTATAGGATGTTCAGCAGGAATAACTATGCCAGGCAAAGGCGCAGGTCAAGAATTGTGCGGTACGACAATAAGGATGGATAGGTACAATATGTATGATCCAACACAAGACTATTTACTACTGACTGCGGGTGCTACAAACAAAACAACCACGTCGGCAAATATTACTCTCGCTCTCGTTGCCTACGATCAGAATGGTAATAATATAGGAGGAGACAAGGAAGGAGTTGTTCTTACTGGAAGCTCTGTCGCAACTACCACACAGACTACCACCCCCACTGTTGAATTCATCGGCACGCCGACTTTGACGCTTCAGTATGATTCGGCGCAAAAAGAATCTGCGCTTGTGGCGAACTATGGTGTAAGCATCACTGCTCCTACAGGATCAAGCTTTAAACTTTACAAATACGGGGCATTTGATAATGACACCGATGCGTTTATGGTTGCGTTGAGTAATCCTAAAAATGCCAATGGAGCACAAACAAACGGGAGTTATTACAAAGTTTCAGGCAATGCTGATGATAACGGAAACTATTGGATGATTCCAGTAGGTCAGACGGCAGCTTTCAATCTAACCGCAAATCTATCTAATCCTAGGACATTATTTGCCGGAAGCTATAATGCGACATTGAGCCTATACAAGCCAGCTGGGGGTGCTGGTATTGCGGTTAGCGGTAAAAGCACAACAAATTCCGTAACCATCATCGGAGAGACATCGCCGTATATTATCGGGGCATATGATAATAGGGGTTTAATGGCTGATACTTATATGATAGAGGGTGATCGTTTTGACTCAGTACTAAACAAAGTGACGATAAACGGTGTTACAAAAACTCTAGCTTCAAATGGCAATAAGCAAGGTGGTATCATTTATTTCAAACTCTCTGACTTCGGCATCACCACCTCAGGTGCCTACTCTCTTCAAGTCTCAACAAGTGAGGGGGCAAGCAATTTTGTTAATGTGAATGTGACGATGTCAGGAGATACCATTGTGTCACCAAAAGTTTCTGCTATCTCTATCGTAGGTGCACAGACATCCTATCCAGCGGGATCGCTGATTAAATTTAGCGTAAAAGCCGTAGCCACTGATGGTTCATCAGCGAATCCAAGTAGAAACTTCAATGTTCAATCATCGATGAGGATGCTTGATCCGATTCAGACATATCTCCCTGTGTATGTTAACGGAGTAGCACAATCTTTTAACGCAACCTATAATCAAAGCACTGGATACTGGGATGTTGTAATGACTGCGCCATCTGATAGTACAAAAACATATGATGTTGATACAGCAGCCTATTGTGCAAATTCTGCACAAGGATGCCAAAGTGGTCAGCTGAACAAAGGGTTTAGATTTAATGTGACGGCATCAAGTAACTTGCCCGATTTGACGATTGGTAAAATTGTGGCTGGTGTAGTTGAAAATGGTCAATTTACAATGCGCCAGATAAAAAATGGAGAAAGATATGTCTTGCAGACGACAGTTCAAAATATTGGAGATACTAGCGTTAACAGCTTTCAGATTTATTGGGATATTCAAAATTCAAATAGTGGCAGTAGGGAATATAATCTGACATTGTCACCAGGACAATCGCAAACGGTTTTGTTGCCTTTTGCAGAAGGGGAGGGGATAGTTACCGGTAATTATTTTGGGAAAATCACCGTTGATTTTCAGAATATAATCAAAGAATCAAAAGAAGATAATAATTGGATGACCGTATCTTTCGATGTAGTGACAGCAACAACCCCGTCAATTACTGTCCTTTCTCCAAACGGCGGTGAGGCCTTGCAGGAGGGAACCCAGCACACAATACGGTGGTCAGGCGCGAACATTCCGTCAAATGCAATAATTACAATCAATGTGTTTAATGGAACGACAGGAAGTTTTTCGGACCCTAATACGCAAATAGCTACTAACCTCTCTTCTGGAACAACATCATACACATGGAAGGTCGCATCAAATACGGGAGGGTGGGGCTTTGGAATGAAAACAACAGCACAGAAATTTGCCGAGCTTCTGGGAATTGATACGGCATATGCTGCCACTGATCAATATAAAATTGGCATCTCAGCATATTTGAATGGCGAAGTAGCGTACGATGTAAGCGATGCGCCATTCAGTATTGTTGCTTCATCAACAGTGGCCACCTCTAGAAGCACGCAGACTCAAACGGCAAGCGTCCTTGATGCTTTCTCTCCTGCACCTGCACCGGTAGTTGCGTCAGCACCAACCCCAACATGGGCATACTCATGGACGCGCAATCTCGAAGTTAATTCACCATACAAAGATGATGTCACGGCGCTTCAAACGGCTCTCGCAAAAGAGGATGTTTATACAGGTGAGGTGACAGGCGGATTCTACACGCAAACCTATCTTGCGGTGAAAGCGTTTCAGGCGAAATATGGCATTGAGTCAACCGGTTTTGTCGGACCCATAACGCTGGCAAAGTTGAACGATTTGTATTAGCTAAAATAAAAAGCTCCGCCCTTTGCAGGTTGCAAAGGGCGGAGCTTTTTATTTTCGTGCTACACTATCCACCATGAAATACATCAAACTGTTTGGGAAGATACTGCTTGCGCTTATTGTTCTTGTTGCTGTCGCATACACCGTCCTTGTTGTTATCGTGCGTCCGTCCAATGACCGCGACTGGGCTACTGACCAAGCGGTGCTTCCGTATGCGGAGATAAATGACAATCAGGTTTCCGTGCACAATATCCGCAATTTTTCGTATACAAGTACGCACGATTATACGCCGAGCTACTATGATGCTGTATTCGACCTCGGAAAAATTAAAAATGTTTATTTTGTCGTTGAGCCGTTTTCCGGGTATGTGGGGGCGGCACATACTTTTTTAAGTTTTGAATTTGAGGGGGACAAATTTGTTTCCATCTCGGTGGAAATTCGTAAAGAGAAGGGTGAGTCATTTTCGGCAGTCAAGGGGCTTTTGCGCCAGTACGAACTCACCTATGTCATCGCCGACGAGCGCGATGTGGTGAAGCTTCGTTCGAAATATCGTCACGACAAAGTATTCGTGTACCCCGTCAAAACAACGCCTGAAAAAATGCGTGCGGTATTTGTGAGTATGATCGAGCGCGCAAATAAGCTCAAAGCGGAGCCGGAGTTTTACAATACGATATTTAGCAACTGCACCACCAATATTGCGAAGCATGTGAACCGGATCACGCCAAAGCGCGTGCCGTGGGACATCACCTTTCTCCTCCCCGAGGAAGCCGATCGATATGTCTACAAGCTTGGTCTCATCGACAATACGCTTCCGTTTGAAGAGACGCGCACCGCGCATTTTATCAATGATCTCGCCACAGAGTACGCCGACAGTCCTGACTTTTCACTGAAGATTCGGGGAAGGTAAACCACCTGGAGGTTCAACCTCCAAGTGGTATGCGTTGGTTTTAGGTGTTTTGCTGTGGTATAATAAAAAAAGTTTAATAAATAGCAAGTTGTCACAAACATTATGATTTTATATTACATTTTTAATTCTTTTTGGTGGATTCCTTTTGCGGTTATCATCTGGCTTCTTGTTTCCGTAAGGGGGCGTGTAAAAAGATTGGAGAGGGAAGTTAAAGAGCTTCGTGGCGGGGTTGTTGCTCCGCGTCCGTCAGTGGTCAGTGGTCAGTGGTCAGCCGTTAGTTGTTTCATCGATACCGCTTGTTCCTACTCCGCAAGAATCAAGGGGGCCATCAGTGGGTGAAGCATTTGGCGCATGGGTCAAGGAAGACTGGCTCCTCAAACTTGGCGCGTTCATCGTGCTTCTTGGTTTTGGTTGGTTTGTCAGCTATGCGTTTGCGCAAAACTGGATTGGTCCGCTTGGTCGCGTGACCCTTGGAATGATCGTCGGTATCGGCGTCCTCGGTTTTGGTTGGGTTCGTATGCATTTGTATGCACGGCAGGGGAGCATATTTCTGGGTCTCGGTGCGATGGTCGTGCTTATCTCGGCATTCTCCGCGGCGTATGTGTACACACTCATTTCTGGGCACGCCGCACTCGGTATCGCTTTTCTCACGAGCGCCTTCATCGCTCTTGCCAGCGTACGGTTCAATGTCATGGCTCTCTCTGTCGTGAGTGTCATCATCGCAAGCACCGCACCTTCGATGCTCCTCATCCGTTCCACCGCCACGACCACCGAACTTTTTGCGTATCTTTTTGTGGTAGTCCTCGGCACTGTTTGGATCGTCTCGATCACCGGATGGAGAAATCTCACCGCCGTCGCGCTCGCTATGTTTTTCTTGTACAGTCTTCCGTACCTTGGGAGGACTATTCCGGAAACGGGGACACTTCTTCTTTTCGCGTACGCTTTTGCTATTGTATTTTTTATTACCAACACTCTCGGTATTTTGAAAATCAAAGATGGAGACATCAAAGCTGATGCTATTACTGCGGCAGGGAACGGCCTTCTTCTTCTCGCCTGGATCAATGCCGGCGCCGCGCCTGAATGGAAGAGCTTGATTATGGTTGGATGGATGATTGTCTTTGTTGTTGCGGCGTTTGCCGTTTTCGCAATCACTAAGCGCAAGGAGCCGTTCTTTGTGTATGCGGGGGTCGGTATCGCAATGCTTGCCGCGGCGACCGCCATCGACTTTGAGGGCGCGGGACTTACTATTGCGTACATCATCGAAAGTGCGATCATCCCGCTCGTCGCCTATGGCGTGATGCGCGACCGAACCGTTGCAAAGACACTCACCTTGCTCACCATCGGTCCGGCATTCTTGTCGATTCAGAGTATGATGGCAAACTGGCGAACGGAGATTCCGGCCGATCATTTCTTCGTGCTCCTCATCATGTCCGCAACGCTCCTCCTCCTCGGTGTGTTCTTTTTGTCCATACGAAAGGAAGGGGACGAAGGAGATGTTGCTCCGGCACTTTTTGTCGTGGGTTCGGTGTATGCATATATTTTGCTATGGCTTTCGCTTCACGCTACGATGGCAAACAAAGGTACGGCAACAATGATTTGTCTGGTCATCTACACGATTATTGGTCTCATCGCATACGCATATGGCAGGATGAACGACAGCAAAGGATTGCATTATTACGGCGGAGCGTTGCTCGCTTTTGTCGTCGGACACTTGCTTCTCGTCGATGTTTGGAATATGGCATTGTCGATGCGCATCATCACTTTCTTTGTCGTGGGAGCGCTCCTCATGGGGACGGCATTTATGAGCAAAAAGAAAAACTAAATCATATGAAACACATTTTTTTCGGTATCACTGTTGCTTTGTTCGGTTTCGCATTTTCTGTGTCTGCAGAGCAAATTCCTGCAACTTCAAAAGAAACGATAACAAGCGCATTAAAAGAAACGATAAAAAGCGCATTCCATAAGTATAAAGAAATTTCCGCCACCACAATCAATGTTCCCACTGTCGTAGAGGTCTCACTCCCAAACGATTTCTCGAACCGTTTTGATTTTGCGGTGCTTGATACGGGAAGCAATGTATTTCAGCCATATTTATTTATAGAGAGTCTTCGCACGGCGCGCGCTCCCGTGTCGGTGAGCGTGCAGGATGGCGATCGGATGCTCGACGGGGACACACGCACCTTTACCGAATTTACGCTTCCATAGATCGGACAGGGTCAAACCCGATTTGTTTTGACGAGTGAAAAAACAATGACCTTGAGCGGTATGACATTTTTCCTTGATCAGTTTGTGGCATTGCCGTCGTTTGTGGAGATCCGCGCAAATACCGATAGCGGTGAAAAGATCGTTCTCGCGCGGTCTCAGATGCACAGCAACTCTGTCGTATTTCCAAAAACGACGGCGAAGGAATGGACCGTGTTGTTCACTTTTGGTCAGATGCTCCGCATCACGGAGATCGTATTCAACGATGAAACTGCGGGAATGACGGGAACGCGAATACTGCGGTTTCTCGCCCAGCCGAAACACAGCTACCGCGTGTACTTTGATGCGGATCGTTCGGTACCGATGCGCGTAGGTGAAGCGGGCAATCTCGCATCAGACAAAGGTGTCTTGCGCCTCGCTGATATGCCAACGCAAACAAATACGGGATTCGTCCTTGCCGATACAGACGGAGATAGTATCCCCGATATGCGCGACAATTGCGTTTCAACGGCGAACAGTGATCAGACGGATGTGGATGAAAATGGTCGCGGTGATGTCTGCGATGACTTTGACAAAGACGGAAGAATAAACAGTATTGATAATTGCCCGAATGACCCAAATTCAAATCAGTCTGATGTCGACGGCGATAAGATTGGCGATGTCTGCGACAAAGAGGAAAGCCGTGTGACGGAACAGTACCCGTGGCTCCCCATGGCGGGGATCGGCTTTGCCGGGCTGGTGCTCGCTGTCCTGTTTACTATTACCGCGCAATCGATGTTCAAGAATAAGCCGGAGTAGGGAAAGCTTGTAACTAAAAAGCTCCGCCCTTTATTTTTATAAAAATAAAGGGCGGAGCTTTTTAGTCTAAAATTCAGGGCTAATACAAAAAACGCAGTAAACATCTCAGACCTTATACCCAACACCCCCCATATACGCCATGGCTGATATGGGGGGTGTTGGGGGATTAACACCACTTTATGCTACCCCGCCAACATACAAGGTAAAGTAAACTTTGAATTACGAAACTCCATGTTTGTCTTTGCGAGTCGGTTAGCTTCCATGAAGTGAATTTGCTAATTCACCGACGCGGCAAACTATAGTCTCTGGATTGCTTCGAGTACTCGCAATGACGAGATTAGGAGAGTTTCGTAATTCAAAGAAGTAAAAGAAAATTCAAACCCAAGAATTTTACATATACGCCATGGCTGATATGGGGACAAAACAAAAAATTGCGTCACATCAGGTGCACAGAAAAGACCCACGCTACAAAGCCATTTGTGGGTTGCTGAGGAAGAGTTAAAAACACATGGAAAGTTCCTTTGCTCCGAAATTCTTTGTCCGCCCACAAGGAGCCTGTGTCCAAGACATGAACTTGCTAGTTCAGAACCTGGGACCGCGGAGATATATGGTATTTAAATTCTTTGTCCACCCACTTGGACTCGAACCAAGGACCGCGGAGATATAAGCTCCGTGCTCTAACCGACTGAGCTATGGGTGGACAAAAAATTTAAAAGTACCATATTTCGTCTTCGTTCGTACGCTGTGTATGAGGTTACTCATCCACGCGCTCCTCGCTAGCCGAAATAAGCTCCGTGCTCTAACCAACTGAGCTATGGGCGGAATTAAAGTCTATACTATAGCAAACTAGAGGTGTGGGCAAGCGCTCGCTACTCCCAGTGGATGTCTTGTCGCTCGTTGGCGATGTGTGAAAGGAGGAGTGGGTATTGGGCGAGGTCTGGGTCTTCGGCGATAATGCGTGCTGCTTCGCTTCGCGCGGCTTCGACCATTTTGATATTTTTGATCGCTTCCATACCGAGGTCGGAGATGCCCCATTGTTTGCCGCCGGAGAGTTCGCCCGATCCGCGGAGCATGAGGTCGAGCTCGGAAAGCTCGAAGCCGTTTTTTGCGGTCGCGAGCGCCTTGAGCCGTTTGAGCGATGTTTCATTTGAGCTCTTGGTCAGGAGGTAGCAGTATGCTTGGTGCGTGGAGCGGATGACGCGACCGCGGAGCTGGTGGAGCTGGGCGAGCCCAAATCGCTCGGCGCCCTCGATGACGATTATTGTCGCATTCGGAACATTCACGCCGACCTCGATGACAGAAGTCGCGACGAGAATGTTGATCGCGCCTTTGGTGAATTCCGTCATCACCCATTCTTTTTCTGCGGGTTTCATTTTGCCGTGGAGGATACCGATTTCGAATTCAGGAAAAATGTTTTCAGCGATCCGTTTCGCTTCCGCGATGACGGACTTCGCTTCGAGTGAGCGTTCTTTCTCTGGGTCGGGCTCATCGATGCGCGGGCAGATGACATACGCTTGGCGACCGCGCATTATTTCTGCACGAGTATGCTCTTCCATTTTTTCGCGCGTGGTCGGGAGCACGAGCTCTGTCATAACAGGCAGACGCCCCGCGGGCATTTCGTCGAGAAGGGTGAGGTCGAGGTTACCATAGATGGTGAGCGCAAGCGTGCGCGGGATAGGGGTCGCTGTCATTGAGAGGAAATGCGGGAGGACGGCATCTTTTTTTACGAGTTTTCCGCGCTGGAGTGTCCCGAATTTATGCTGTTCGTCCACGATGGCAAGACCGAGATTTTTGAATTGCACGGTTTTTTGGATGAGTGAATGGGTACCGATGAGGATGGGGAGCGCGCCCTCGGCGGCCCATTTCAAAAGTTGTGCTTTTGAAACTGCTGTTGCTCCACTGGGGTCGAGTTTGGACGGGAATTTTTTCGCACCGCTTCCGGTGAGGAGTCCTATTTCAATAGGCAATCCTTTGAAATACTCGATGAAGCTTTTGAAGTGCTGTTCGGCGAGGATTTCCGTCGGTGCCATATAGGCGACTTGGAGGTTGCCGAATTTATTGTCTCTCGGTGCGGTCGTGGCGACTGCGTACGCGGCGGTTGCCGCGACAAAAGTTTTTCCCGAGCCGACATCACCCTCGAGCAGGCGCCCCATCGGCACGCCTTTTTTGAAGTCGGAGAAAATATCTTCGAGCGCATGCGTCTGTGATGCGGTGGGCTTGAAGGGGAAGCGTGCCATAAATCGTCCGAGTGCTTCAGGTTCAGGATCAATAACAAATCCGCTATGCTCTTTTGTGAGCGCGCGGTCTTTCTGTCGTGCGAGCTGGATCATAAAAACTTCTTCGAATGCAAATCGTTTGCGCGCCGCCTTCGCATCGCTTTCTTTTTGCGGTGTGTGTATCCAGACGAGTGCGGTGCGAAGAGAGGGGAGGTGGTAGCGAGAGAGAATTTCTTCAGGGATGCTGTCGGCGATATGGTCGAGCACGCCTCGGCTGAAAAGTTTTTGAATATGATGATAGAGGAAGCGGGAGGTAATGCCTTTTGTTTCAGGATAAACGGGGTAGAAAAATGAAGCAGCGTCCGCGCCGAAGAGCGAATGCCCCGCATCGATGGGAAGCTCCTTTGTTTTCTCGAGCTCGGGATTTGCGAGATAGAGTGCACCACTCCGCTCCTCGACGCGCCCCGAAAGCTTGATCATCGTATCCGGTACGAGCATCTTTGCAATGTATGCCTGATGAAACCACATCACTTTGAGCCGTCCTGTGCCGTCCTCAATCACTGCCTCGGTCATCGGTATCTTTGTGCGAAAACCCTTCGCGCTTTTTGCGGACACGATGCGTCCATAGATGATTGCTTCTTCCCCCGCAACCAAATCGCGGATGAGCTTCACTTCGGCGATATTGCTGTATCGCGTCGGGAAATAGCGGAGCAGGTCGGATACGGTCGCTATGCGAAGTTTCCCAAGCCCTTTTTTTTGTATTTGCGTGAGCCGAAAAATATCCGCAAGCGGAGTCGAGGGGAGAATGGCGTCGTTTTTATCCATAAAGTAATTGTACCACGCAGGGCTTAGCCCTATACCGCCCGATATACGACGAGGGAAATGAGGGCGAAGAATATCGCCGCGTAGAAGAAGTATTGCGCGATGATGAGGAATTCGCTGATCTGCCAAATGGTATAAATGAGGAGTGCGCCGATGCCGAGGGATTGCATGACCATTTTAATTTTGCCTGTGTTTTCCGCTTGGATTATTTTTCCATAGTATCGTTTTTGTATGTACGCACTCGCAATGA
>ERZ1292633.3585-Hain-H41-02um-R1-3585-length-14991-cov-6_pt1 | contig 14991 bp, 6 predicted proteins | sample MGYA00564406_ERZ1292633 | MGnify/ENA primary metagenome ERZ1292633 (study PRJEB36523, sample SAMEA6512639) | groundwater metagenome | collected 2019-01-08 | study: AquaDiva: Metagenomics assemblies of 32 groundwater samples
CCCCCCCCCCCCCCCCCCCCCCCCCCCCCCCCCCCCCCCCCCCCCCCCCCCGAGTGATAGATGGTGTTCAAGGGATGGTGCGTGGCCGTAGGTGACTCGTATGCCGTGATCGGGCACAAGACATATGGGCTGCCCGAGGGGTGGCATTTGGAAAGGACCGAGGAAGGAAGGAAGGAAGGAAGGAAGTGGGCTCATCACCTAACTGAGACTTTCAGGGCCGTGGCCTGCAAACACTCCTCCACGGACATAGACCGGGCGGCAGCATCCTCCTCGGCTAGCCACGATGCGAGGTGGTGGCAAACGGTCACCCGCGGGATGCACGCCTCTGGGATGCAGGCGGCCAACGACGCCGAGGGCACCGGAAGGAAGTATTCCATCAAGACGGCCTCGTCGAAGCCGGGATACGGCGCATGCGGCCGGGACGCCAGCATGTCGGCAGACGCCTCGCGCACCATCAATAAAAAGCGCCAGTAATCTCGGGCTCGCAAGATGAGCACGGCCGCGCCGACGCCCACTATCACGGACGACCAAAAAGCACCGGTTTCCAACACGTTGAGCGATAGGAGCCCGTGCCTCGTGAAGGCGAGGACGTCGACGATTGGATAAAACGCGTTGAGGATCGACAGCACGATGTAGAGAAGCGACACGATCACCGCGCAGGTGCCGATGAGCAGGGCGGCGGGCCGGGGAGGGTCCTTGTGCGGCCGCAGCAGCACCCAGGACGGGACCGTGTGGTAAAAGAAGACCACCACGTCCTCCGAGAAGGTGTACGACATTCCCGGACGACGGACGATGGAGGGGGCGACTGCGTCCTCGTGAGCGGCGTGCTGTGGGGCGCGAATCACTGTCCGCCACTTTGCCACGCGCACATCGTCGTCGTAGGCCCCTCGGTACAACAATTCGTCGCGATTCGGTGCGCGGTAGGCGCGCTCGATGCAGCGAACAACAAACTGGGAGCGCTTGTCGAAGTCGCCCGACGACACGAAAGTGAACAGGCGGTAACCGATTGAGGTGCCAAGCCTCACGTCGAGCTGTTGCACGCCCAAGGCAAACCAGGACAGCTTGAACGTTTCTCCGAGCATCACGAGTGGAATAATGCCAACAAAGCAGATGAGAACGCCGAGTAGTTTGACAAGTGCTGTATGATAACCCGTGATCACAACGAGGGCCATATTCACTGCGACAAGCACGCAGAAAATCGAGAGGAAGACCAACTTGACAAGCCACGCCGCTTGCAGGGCGGTCCACCGCCGGCCGAAGTAAATCGTCGTCTGGCCAGTGTAGTCGCGCTCCGACAACAACGACGCGAAACAGTAGAACGTGACGATAATGTCCCACATGAGGCACGCCGCCTTCCAGAGCGCCACGCGCACGTCGGAGGACCTCGCGAGCAGGTACGACTTCATCAAAATGCTCAATGTCGAAAAACACAGAGACACAAGTTGCACGGCGGACGGCGTCGTACCACTCTCCGACGCGGCTAATAGCTGAATCACCATCTGGGGCCCGGATTCGACAAGCGTTTCGAAGACGAAGAAGACGTGACTCCGCCAGTAGGACTCGAACCCCTCCATCATCGCGCTTGTGAGTGGATTGTGGCGCATGACGTCGGCCACCACCATAACGCTGGCAGCCGCCCGAGGCCGCCGCGGTGGGCTTACTCTCGACAACGCCGACGAGGAGGATGATGTGGTCACCGTCGACAGTCCGGTCATGGTCGGTTCGCGAGAAGACGCCGACCGCGCCATGGCGGACCCCCTATTGTGCGCCCCCGTGCCCCCATCGCTCATACAATTTTGCTCAAATTGCTTGAGAAATGGAGTCGCATGATAGAACCACACCACGACGGGCAGCAACGGTCCCAGCGCGAGCAGCACGAAAAAGCGCGGGACGCTCGGGAGCACGTCGAGGCAGCGCGGGAGCCGAACGGCGTTGGTGAGTCCCGCCGACGCATAGCATATGGTCGACAGCATGAGGGAAGCCATTACACAGTAGAAATAGATGAATCGGTGCGCCGTGTAGAACTCGACGGCAACCGTTACGTCCAAGGCGACGTCGAGAATGTGCACCGAGACGGTCAGCAAATCGGCGCCCCAGCCTATTCCAGAAAGGCAGCTCATGGCGCAATCGTTCTCGTGGGGAGACGCTCCAGCACCGCGGCCAACGTCGGCGCCGTCCTCCGCCGCGGTCCCGCGGTCGACGGACGAAGACGTGCGGCGCATCATCAGCGACATCGGTCTATCGATCTATACCTTCGAAGGACCACCGCTCTCTCGCGGCGGAAAAAGAAAGGGAAGACGTGAGCGGCACGGGAGATGAAATTGTGCACGACAAGTTTTCCTGTAGACCATGTCGTCTCCGGGCAGGGGAGGCGCAACCAACACAGTCGCCGTGGCCGACGCACAGAGTCGACTCGGAAGGACGATGAGCGGAGTGGCACCGGTCCGGGGGTTCGCATTCTCGGAACACTGAAAAATAGCCACCATCAGATTACCTGAGACGTGAGAATGAGCGATGTGATCATACTTGCCAGTAGCGGCGAGGCTTGATGATGATGATGAAGTGACATAGGCTGGCACGCCGCCGCCAAGGAATCCGGAACAGCTTGTTGACCAGAGGACCGTGAGATTTCCGGCCACGCTTCGATATCGACCTTGTAACCGGCAGCTAGCATACCACGAACTTCGTCCGCCCAACGCGGTTCCTCCGCGGCGAGGTCGGACAGCAGCCAGCGCGTGGCGATTGCTCGATCCCTGGCCGTGAGAGGTTGCTTGTGGTAGGCAGGGACGGCTGCGGCGTGACGGCCGTGCATGCCGAGCCATCGGAGACGTGGCACCGGTGGGCAGGGGGACTGCTGGCTGAATGGACCGTGGTGGTTGCCCGCACGACGCCTGCTGCCACCGCGCCAATGAGCGGCGGAGCCCCTTCGGTACTGCGACAGGATACAGACGCCAGACGGATTGTAGTCCACGAGGCAGACGACAATGAGCATTGGAAACAGCCGAGCAAGGAACGCCGTGAAGTTCCTCGTGGCGAAGTCCGGGACGCCGCATGCGGTGACGACGATGCACGGCAGCCGGTCCGTGATGCCTTCGTCTAGCAGCCGCTGCAGCACCGCGTCTTTCTCGACGATGATCAAATAACGACCCCGGCACACGATGGACGCAGGGATCGCGGACGACGGCAACGTCGCGAGGACGTGGCGCCAGGCGTCCCAGGTGACTGCGTGAAACGGAAGTGCTCCGCCAGCGAGCAGCAGTCGCTCCGACGAAGGCTCGCTCGCCGCGACCGCGTTGCCGCTGGGTAGTGCACAAGTCGCCGCGTGACGGCCATCACCGAGGCGAAACGGATCTAACGATTGGCCGCCCGAAGAAGGGGCGACTACCCCGTGCGGAGCTACACCGGTTTGATCCGACGGTTCGTCGACGAGTTGTTTGAGGAGCGACCAGGAGCCAGGAATCGGACGCAGCAACCGGTCGGCGGCGCTCCGCACGGAGGGGCCAGCAGCAGCGTGTCTCCCTCGAGACGACAGTAAATCGACGTCGCCGTCGATCATAATATGACCCGCGAAGAATCCCCTGGGGCACGCGTACACGCCAAGGCACGACCGCGGCACGTCGGTCCACTTGACGAGGTTCGCGATGGCAAGGTCAATATCCCGCTGATCGGTCGCCGCATTCACCATGTGGTAGTACACATCCCGCAGCGTGCCGACGGTCCGATGGCGGCGGCCGACGGCGATGGTTGTCGATGGTGGCGCTGACTGGTCGCCGTGAAGAATCTCCCTCAGTCCACTGGCAGAAACGCTCAGATGTTGCGGCTCAGCGTCGTGTTGCGCCTGCGGGCCCAATCGCTCGTAGATGTGCGCAGCCGTGGCCAGGACAAGCCTGTCACCGGGCTGCCAAACACGCGCGCCGACGGCGAGATCGACGCGGGCACGGGCCTGGTGGTACGCGTTGTCGTCGGGGCCCCCTATTCGTGGAGTCGTCGTGAGGGCAACAACCGAAACCATTTGACGCAGAAAATGCAGCGTCAACGCTTCGAGTCGTGCTCGGACGCAAGTCGCGTCCAAGAGCAAAAAACCGTCCGACAAGTCCGGGGACGCCTGCACGGCGGGAGACCCATCGCGCGGTTGGTGGTTCGATTTGCGTGGGCCGTCGTGTGGCTCGGCATCGGCGGTCCTTGCGCCCCTGCTCACGACGGAGGGGCTCCATTCCCGGCAGCGTCGTTGCATAAACGCGCGCGATGCGGAAGTTGGAAAAGGGAAAGAGAAGAGATGAAGTGAAGAAGAACGTGTCTGTCGTATGCGTGCGAGCAAACGACCAAGTCATTTGGGGTAAATGCAGGTGTACCGTATGACGGTGGATGACGTTGCGGGGCAAAAAACTGTTCGAAAGCGTCGAGAGCGCCGGGGAAGATCTACGTTCAGGTCGGATGGGAAGTGTAAGCCTCTCGTTCATTGATTTTGGTGTGGAGAGCGTTCGAAGGTTGACGCGTCGAGTCAGGTCCTGATTAGGGGGATGCGGGCGTGACCTCTTCCCCATCCTCAGCGGCAGCGAGAACATGCGCTGTCCCTCGGCAAGAGAGAGGTCTCAAGTCGCAGCCGCCCCCAGCCGCGTCGTGGTTGAAAATCTCGCGGCGACCTGGACTTGCATGTGGGGGCAAATCGCGAGGAGGTCGACGGGCTCGGCGGACTCCCCGTCCCGTCGCCGACCATATTGCAGCACCAGCAGTTGCGCCACGAGCTCGTGCAGCGTCGCGTTGGACACGAATTCCATGGCGCAGTGGCCGAGCCACTTCTCCATGTCGCGAGCGGCGTACTCTGCGAGGATCCACGGCTGGTGCTCCGCGATGCGCAGCATCACGCTCAGCAGCGCTTCGAGCAACGATTCGTCCATGTCGGTCCGGCGATCATCGCTGACCACGACGTCCTTCCTGCCTCCGGCGGCGCCGGTGTGTGCCGTCACATAGTGCCGCACCGCGTCGAGCATCATGGTGGCCAGGCCGCATTTCGCGAAGTAGAAGGCGGCGGCATCGTAGGCGTCATGCTTGATCAACGCGGCGAGCAGGGCGAGCACACCGTGTAAGGAGTAGGCGTCCGCCACACCCGCGGCCGGCAGCAATGCCTCGGCATCGTCGGGTCCGCCGCCACGGGGTGCCCTCAGTGTGTCTTCACGCGACGGATAGCATCCGGGCGACGGATCTGCCGGCGCCTGCGAGGGATCGGCCGTTCTTCCAGTGTCCCACCGTTGGACGCGTTCCGGCTGCGGCGCTCGAACCGAGGGCGGTTCGGCAACCGGCGCCGGTGTCGACGGATACAGCGTATCACTCGCGCCGACGGAAGGAGGCCCCTTGGCGCTAACTCGTTGCGGCAGCGATGATGGCCGCAAGCGGAGGGTCGTCACAAAAGGCTTCATCCTAGCGCTGTTCAGATAGTCTAGTCCGAACACGGCGACGCGGGCCAGATCGAACGCCACGGTGAGCAAGTTGTGATCGGCTTCGATGGACGCACGGAACGCGATGGGATTGTCGCCGATGACGTGTCCGAGCAGCATGCACGCCCACCGGCGTAAATGCACGTTGTACGCCCCGTTGTCCTTGAGCGCTTGGATGACCAGCTTCAATCCGGAATGCTCCGTGAACGTTTGCTTGTTCTCCAGCTCTCGGTTCGTTTCCTTGACGCACAAATTGGAGAGGCAGTAGCACGCCCACTGAGACACCTGCGGCGTGTTCCGGTATTCGCGCATGAGCGACAGCAGTAACATCACGCCGGTGTATTTGCCGATGGCGTCTCGGTTCTCCTCGTGGAGCGACAGCCGCGCAAGGCACGCCACCCCTGCCGTGATCAACTCCTCGTCGTATGGGTGCAACTCGACCGCCTCCATCAGCATGCCGATGCCGCCGAGGCGGCTCAGCGACGGCATGTCCGCCCGGTGCTCCGGCGCCGTGAGCTGCCCGATAATTTTTTTCAGCAGCTTCGTGTGGTATGGAAATGAATGAAGCAAGATAACGAGCGAGTGGTAGTCGGATGGGCGGTACATGGCTTCCCAGACCTCCTGATGCGTGGGCAGCACCATGGTGTGCCGGACGGGGGCTTTCCTCCGCTCCTCCTCTCGCTCGACGTCCGAGTAGACGGCCAGCATTTGCCCGTGGCACGTGGCGTAGGGCCCTTCCACCTCGAGCCGCTGAGCCGTGCCTGTCTTGCTGCCATCGTGCTCGTGATGCAACTCGCCCTCGTGGGCGTCCTCCGGATCGCTGTCGAGTAGCAGCGTGCGCACTTGGCCTAGCACGAGCGAGTCGATCATGTGGCCCACGATGTCGCGGATGAGAATACCGTAGCTGCACGAGGCGCTGGATAAGTGCTGAATCGCGACCCACTCGCCCTGCGTGTCGAACACGGGACCACCCGACGCGACGCTCGTGCACAGGTCGACGGTTGCGTAGACGCAATGCGACTCGAAAACGCAGGCGACAGGGTGCGAGAAGTAGCGGCGCGGTTTTTGGCCCTCTGGGAAGGTGACCATCAAGTGCGCGTCGCCCTCCATCACGGGCGGCACGCGTTCGTGCAGCACCGGAAGCGACAGCGGCACCACTCCGTGGAGGTCGGCAGGCTGCGCGGCGCCGGCGATGGCGGCGTCCGCCTTCGATTCGGTCAGGTCGCAGGCGACGAGTGCGTAGCCAAGGATCGCGGCGTCCGCGGCGGCTGCGGACAACCCCCCTCCCGGGGAGCCGTTCGGCGAGTACGACGGTGGACCCGCCGGGCCACCCGCGGATGCCTGCAACGAGGTAAAGAAGAACTTTTCGGGGCGAAGGGCGACTTTCACCGGACGCTTTGGAATGCCTTTGTGATTCGGGGCACCTAACGTCGTCGTCTCGAAGAATACGGCCTCTTTGCCCTGAGCGTCGCCTCGACTGCCCAGGGCGGCGGACGTGGTGAGGAGCACACCCCGACTTCCGTGCCGCGATACCAGAACCGCCGTGCCGCGGCCCGGGATGCGACACACCGCGTGCATGTAGCGCGCCACGATGGACACCACATTCCACCGGTCGTTGCTATTCGGGACGCCGAGCGGGGCGGCGAAGGGATCGCGGCTCTCGAACATGGGGACAATATCGCAGCTCTCGGTAAGTGTTTTGGCGCGCGAGGAAAATGCTTGTTCTTGGAAGTGGGCACAAACTAAAAAGAACCGCAAAGTCATAGGAGGCGAGAGGATCGCGCGGTGTTTTTATCAGTGTCCGGCACCGGGCGGGCGATGAGATCATCCAAGACTGGATCGGGGGACCGCTATGCGCGTCTCACCGCAACGCCTTCACTCGGCCTGTTCGTCGGTTTTCTAGCTCGGTCGGTCTCTGGCTTGGTGGAACTACTGTTGGCGGCAGAACGAAGAAAGGGAGAAATGGGCAATGTAGAGCGATATGCACCCCCACCAATTCCCTTGTGCGGCATTTACATCAGCTCCTGATGCAGCGTGGATGCTGGGTAGAACACGCGCCCCTTTCGCGCGCGTCCAAAGTGTTCAATCGCCGCCGCCGTTTCCTCAAGGGCAGGCCGATTGACTTCGAGGCTGACGACGCAATGCTGGCTGCCGCACTTGACCGCATGGGCCCATGGCTGAGGCGGCGCTGCTCCTCGGTCACTCACGCCGTCGGCTCCCGTTGTGTCGTCAGGCGGCGCGGAGCCTCCGCTGGCGACGACGGCCCTCGACAGATCAACGCATCGCAATCGAGGGGCACTGGTGGCGTCGGCGGACGCCGTCGACGCGGGCGGCGGGGTACGAAGAAGCCGCGCGAACGTCGTTTGGCCGATCGCCGCCGAGTCGTGTGCGGATGTCGCTGTGGTGGGAGAAGCCGAGCTGGGTGATACGCTGCCAGCTACCCACAGTCGCCCTTCGGTCGTCGTGAGCCACAGCACCTGCCTTCCGAACGCACCACTCGTGACCCCCGGCAGGACGTCGACAGGCAGCAAGAGCGACGACGCGCCACCGCAGCTCCTTTGTGGCATCATCGGCGTCCGAATAGGCGCGGGAGACAGGACGCACTCACTGCCGTCGCACATGGTGCCGTAGACGGCGCTCTCCACTGGGCACTGGCCGGCCTCGTTGTCACCCCAGACGTGCATGGCGCCGAGATGGTCGATCGCGCCGCTGTTAAACGACCCGCAGAAGGTCGACGTCGCAAAAATTGACGGTCCTACTGAGTGGCTACGCGGGCCGAAGTAAGCGACGCGTGTTGGGACGTACCGGGGCTGCACATCACCGTGACCGAGTCGCCCTTGGCTTCCCACGCCCCAGCTGAACAGGCACCCCTGGGCCGTGATCGCCACCGCGTGCCACTGACCGGCTGCCACGGCGACGACGTCGGCCAAGGTCGGGATTCGCACGGGGACGGACACGATGGGCTTCCGCTCGCTGGTCGCGCTGGTGCCAATCGACGAGGAGACGAGCCGTCCATCGATTTGAAGGGACGTGGACGTGTTCGCGAGATCGGCCAGGCTACCGAGGCCGCAGCATTCCGCGAGGCCCCAGCTGTAGACGTCCCCCGTCGGGGTCACGGCGAGCGCGAAGAACGATCCGCATGCGATTTGGACCACGGCAATGCCGCCAGGGCCTCCGGGGAGGCCGCAGTGGGTACTCAATGCCGGTACGATGGTAGGGGTATCGATGAGTGCCGGGGTCCCTCCGCTTGCAACCGATCCTCCGCCTTCGAGGCGGCCAAGGCCGCTCTGGCCATGGTTGTTGTTGCCCCAGAAGAAGACGACTAAGCCGGGCAACGCTGCCGCAGCTCCCGACAGGGGCCTTGAGGGTGCCCCCGTGGCTCCTCCGCCGGACGACTCGCGCCACGACGCCGGCATTTGCACGACGGCGAACGCGAACGCATAGCCAGCTGCGACATGCACCACGTTGAGGTCGGACATGCGGGTGCAGCTGTGGGCGACGATGGCGCCACTGCCGGAGTGGGCCGGCAGCCCCGTCGTGGCGGCATCCACGTGCGTTGCCGCGGCTCGCGAGTCCACGAAGCTGCTCGCGCGCGACCTGGGCCCGCTCGATGCCCCGCCCACCGCGGAGGTCACGATCGCCGTGCGACCGCTGCTGCTACTACTACTAGTGCTCCCGGTGGGCCATTGCGTGCCAGAGCCGATGCCAAGTTGGCCCCAGTCATTCGCGCCAACGGTAAACGCGCCCCCGCCAGGGGCGGCCAAGGCCACGAAGGCGGCTCCGCACGCAAAGTCTGCCACGCGCAGGCATGATGTTTCCGCCGTGTCCCAAGGCGGGTTGCGTGCCGTAAACGGCGACGTCCCTTTTGCCGGAGACGCGCAGCGCAGCTCTCGCGTAGCAAGAGAGTGCATGCCATCCATGTCGCTCGGCGTGTCGGATGCATCCCTCCGATGTGCATTCGTGGCGGTACCGCCGGAAGGGGCGGCGGCGGCGGCGGCGACGTTCAGCGGCATCGGGGCGATGTTGGGAAGGGACCCGATCATGCAGTGCCGCAGGTCGCGCCAGCGCCCCATGGCGATGCCGTGGCACGAGCCCATCGATAGCGTGAAGGGTAGAAACGACGTCATGGCTCGCAACGGAAAGGCGGACACAGGAGACCGGCCGAAGCCGAGCAGCATCGTATGCCCAGATCCGACGACAAAGACGTCGCCGATCGTGGTGATCACGAGGGTCGACGTTCGGCTCCCCGCGAGGGACGCAATCAGCGGGTACCGAGGAGGAGGAGGCATCGGTGGCTGCTCGGTACCGTCCGTTGCGCCTCGCCGCCGGGAGAAAGGAGGCGGTGGGGTGCTCGAGTCGCCGTAAGTTAAGTGTTGTGCGACCTCTCCGAGAGGAGGTGCATCCGTTGTCGCATCGCCGCTCGCGCGTTCGCGGCGCGACGAGGCGCCCGCTGCCTTTGTGGCGGATGAGCGAGACTTGCGCGACGGATGGCGTGGAAACCTCCGTTCTTCCTCATCGAGGCACTCGCGGATTTGCGACAGAGGCATGGTCACGCCAGGAATATGCACGATCGTCGCTTGAAGGCAAGTGCGGGAAAAAGCCCCGGCACACACGGCTGCGTTGCTCCCGGACCGCGGCCGCGTCTCACCACTCTCCGCCTGCGACGACATCGCGGACATGTGCCCGCTAAGCTTGGGATCCAACATCCACCATTGTCGCACGAGCTCGAATGAACCCGGCTTGCCACTACCGTGGCTCATCGAAGGGCTGGTATCGAAGGCCGATGAACTCGACGACGGGCCGCTATCGCCGCAATGACCTCCGCCGCATTGCGCAAAGGTGTTGTCGCCAAAGGCAAAGACGATGGGTGGAAGCGGCCCGAAGCTCAAGGCAGGTTCGAGGGGCACCACCGTGACGCCCGGTGTGGCGTCCCGTGTGGCGTCACCGCCAATGCTGCCGCTGGAGATATCGTCCACGTCCGAACCGCTGCGGCTGTTGGTCCAATCTGATCCCCTCGAGTGGCTCCTCGGCAGGGCCGGCCGGGGGGGCCTCGTGAGCATCGGAAAAGGCGTGTTACACGCCACGGCACTGTGGAAGGATCCACAGGCGATGATTTGCGCTGGGAAGCAACACGCTGCACCACCTCCTATACTTCGGGACGATGATGCGTTCGTACGGAGGCCGCCGCCGGCCCTCGTGCCCTTTCGGGTCGTTGCCGACTCTGAGGTCGGGAGACCGCGTTGCTTTTCAGTGGTTGCCCCCGTCATCGACGACGAGCTCGATGGCGACGCATCAACAGCACCAGTGAAGTCTTCGTCGGACGTCGCCCTTCGCACAGCCAGTCGAACAGCTGACGCAAAGTCTATCGGCGTGGGGGCCCAAATATGGAGCCCCGTGGAGCAGCCTGGCAAGGAGCTGCGCAGCGTCTGGGCTTTCGAAGAAAACGGCCGCGCACCGGCCGACATCGGCGACGTCGTTCCCGTAGGAAACTGTTCCAAGTATTCGGGCGTATGCCCGCAATAGTCCGCGTAACCCCAGCTAAGTACGGAGCCGTCCCCCGCCAGCAAAAGCGCATGTTGCTGTCCAGCCGCGACGGCCACGATGCGCGCTGTGTTGTCGAGGGTGGGAATTCTGCAAGGCAACGTCGTGAACCACGATGATGCGGACGTATACGCAGACGCGGCTGGCCCCCAGCCCTCCACGATGGCCGTCGTCGTCGGTGCCGCCGCCCGGATGCTCTGGTCTGAGTGGCCGTGCCCTGGGGCCGTCGCCGCCGCGGTGTCCCCGCCGCCGACGAGGAACCGCTTGTCCGCGGGGATGATGTCCATGGCGTGCTCCTCGGGGCCGATCCCAAGCCGACGCAGCGATCCCCATGTCAACACCGCTCCATCCGTCGTGAGGACGACGACAAAGTCACTGCCACAAGCCACGTGGTCCACTTGCATGCGTCGGAGCGCAACACGACGAGGAAGCGGCACGACTCGTGGACCGCCAGAAGCGGATCCTACTGAGCACGTGCCGGCGTCGTTAGCACCCCACAGGTACATCTCTTCGGTGTGCGTCACGGCGACCACGTAGTTTGGGCCGCAGCTGATCGACACGATTTGGTCCTTTTGGCGGAGACCTTTCAGCAACACGAAGCGGCTCGTTCCGGCGACGGCGCCTCCGCCGGTGCTACTGTTGTCCGCGATTGCAGCGCCCACAGCTGACGGAGGTTCACCTGCAGATGGTGTTCCCAGTTGGCCTTGGGTGCTGATGCCCGAGACATAGAGGTCCCCTTCGACGTCGAGCGCGATCGTGAATAAGTACCCGCAGTCGGCGTGAGCGAGGATCAAGGGCATGGTCACACCCGAGCGGTTCGTAATGCGGAGTGACGGCACGGGCACGGGCAGCCATGCTGGAGAATCGAGCTTCACGTGCCCCAACGCCGCCGGGGCAGCAGGGGTGGCGACGTTGCCGTCCCCAGGGCCCGCAGCAGATAGGAGTTTCGAACTGCTGCCGCTTCGAGAAAGCGTTGTACTGGTGCCAGGTTGATTCAGCATCACGCCGAAGATAACGTTCTGGGGGTCACGAAGGTACAGCCGGACAAGCGACGGGCGTGGCAGCGTTGCTCCCGTCAACCGCGGCGGGTGGAGTGATGTGGACGCCGCTGCAGCTGTCGTCGTCGGCGGCGCGGCAGCACCATCTGCCGCCGCTCCCTGGGGCGAGGAGGCCATGCTGGCAGGCGCCGACACTACGGACCGGGGAGGCGATCCGGCCGCGGCGGCGCTATTCACAGACACGCGTGGCGGTGGTGGTTGCGCGGAAGGGTCGTCGGCCTTGGCCAAGAGGTTTTTGTCCGTGAGGTGGCGGACGGCGTCGCTATGATGGACGGTCGTCGGTACGCATCCAAGGCCAAAGTGCTTCGCGAAGAACGTGACCGCGCTCGGCAACCTCACCGACCCAACGCTGGACGGTGGACCCAGAGGGACAAAGCGGGTGCCGTCCCACAGCGGGTTGGTGGCGAGGAGAGGCTGCTGAAGGCGTTGCGGCAGGCGCAGCCACGCCGGCTGCTGTGGCGGTGCGTCGCCGCCATGATGGAGCCTGAGCGGTCGATCCCCGGCGTCGGCGGCCACCAAGCGGTGCGGGTAAGCTACCGCATCGGCCTGCAGCGGCGGTGGCAGCGCACTGTAAATCTCAGTTACGCGGGTGATCGTCGCGGGGTCCGACAGAACGTGGCGGGGCTCCAAGCGAAGCGCGGTCAACACGACGAGCAAAAATTGCAACGCGGCATCGGCCACATCGGGCTTCGCGGAGACGAGGTGCCGGTCAAGCCGCAACCGCCGCAGGAAGCCAGCACCCGCCGCGGCGAGGGTGGTCCGTAGTTGCGCGCCCGCGTGGGACCGGCGGTCCTCCGCGCAGCTCGCCAGGATTCTCAGCGCCGGCGCGGATTCCGGTTTGGCTCCGAATGAAAAGACGCCGCGGCTGTCCGCGACGAGCGAGAGAAGCGCGATGAAAAAGCTGCCGCGAACGTCGTCCGGCGTGCTGTCCAACACGGCTCGCGGACTGTGCCGTACGCGCGTCAGGCACCCGCACTCGCCAGCGCGCAGCGCGACGACGTCGTCCATCGTGACCGGGGCCATCGCGGCCGCACGGCCCGCCGCGGGTGGCGCCGCGGCGGTCATCAAATGGATGTGTTTGGAAGAATCCGAATGGCTTACGAGGAATCTCGGTTTTTGCTTTCGGGGGGCAAAAGTATGTTGCGAGGAGGCAACGAACCATCATCGATAAGCTGACGTAATTTACAAGCAGTGTCGGCTTTGCTTTTCAGTGCGAAATGTAAAGGGACCCCACGAGTGTAAAGTGCGGTGCTCCCCATTTCGTCCCCAACACACGAGTCAGTGCTCCGCGCGGCCTCGTTATCGCTCAGAGTTGTGGTCTCAGTGTTTAAAAAGAAATTAGCTTCGTTGAAAAAGGACACCGGAACGGTACCCAACCACGAAAACATATTTTGGCCGAACGGGTTTTCCCCAACTGAAATGTCGAAAAAGAGCAAAAATACGTGCTTGCAGCAACCTTTTTTCCATACTTTTCTTTTTGGCTCCGCCGTTTTGAGTTCAATTCGACCCCGTCGATCTGTCTTCACTCGCTAACTGTTGATGAAAGGTCCGTCGCATTGAGTCACCAGCATGGTACGCGGCCGATGAAAAGACACGCGAAGCGAACCGTAATTCCCGAGGCATCCGCGACCTGTTTTATTGCCGGCAGCAACAACACGTTGGATGTCCACAACCGAAGTTGCTTGTTGATTTTTTCGTTGCTCTTTGTATCGTTGTTTTCGATGAATAGCATCACAACGTTCCTGTCCACTCTCGTCGGTATGATCACAACATTATCCGCGCCGGGATTGCACGGATTCGAAGGATTCCAGACGATAGCTTTTCGTTGCGAACTGGATTGATGAACAAGCGCGACAACGCGAGAAACGTCGTCGTATGTCCTCAGCACTCGGCCCGCTTTCAAATGCTGGGCGAGTGCAGGGTTTTTATCTTGTTCGCGCCGCACGTACTCACGGGCGGCGGCCTCGTCGATTCGAAGCCCTTTGTCCAATGCCTCAGTAACAAAATTCAGCAGGTTGCGATGCACAGGGTTGCCAGGTTCCGTGGGTTCCACAGAGAGCATTGGAAAACTGAAAGGCGTTCGACTGTCGTCCTCGACGAGCACACCGTCATACTGGAAAGTCGCCTTTAAGTCGTAGCCTTGCTCGCGTATATCAGACAAACAGTCGCGTTGAATTTCACACGTTGTGGGCCGGTCCAAAATCATGTCCACCGAACTCGGAAGCATCAAGGCTGCGGTACTGGTGAAAAGTGCGGCCTGTTCACGGTTGACGTTAACGACGAAAGCGACTTCAACGGCAACGTCGTCATCAAACGCAGCTCGATTGACACGACCGAAAAACTGAGGAAGAATGTCGCTGGCCAGGACCGTTGCGATAGCGGCGCCGGTGTCGCCCGTTTGTAGCGACGCTGACAAACGTAATGCCACCGCCCAACGTGTAAATCGTTCGAATGGCTCGCCCATGCGTTCGACGCATGCACCCGACTTGAAAGCGGAGATCTGATCGGACGCGATCGGGGCGAGACCAGTCACACGGTCGTCTTTTGAAAGAATGGGGCTTTGTCGAAGGGGGGAGTTTTCGTTGGCAAACTCGATGCGCAGTTTCTGCAGAACTTTCTGACGCCACTTCGGATCGGTGTGATTTTTCACGCAGCCCGCGGCGTGGTCGTCGCAGGCCTTGAAGATCTCCAGCATGATATTCAACAACAGTGAGCCCACAGGATCGCTTGCGGAGCGCGCTTCGGCCTGAATAACCTTCACAGTCACCACGACCGCGAAGGGAGAAAGCACTACCTGTGTTCGGATGTCATCGTAGGCGATCTCAGTCGCGAGCTCGTGGTTTCGAGCTAGACGTGCGGTTGCAGTTGAGATGCCACACGAGCGGACCGATTCCACAAGAAATTGTCGAATTATGTGCCAATTGTCGCCTGCGGTTTCCTGCAGCCTTGTCACCCAC
>ERZ1292633.3588-Hain-H41-02um-R1-3588-length-14990-cov-4_pt1 | contig 14990 bp, 11 predicted proteins | sample MGYA00564406_ERZ1292633 | MGnify/ENA primary metagenome ERZ1292633 (study PRJEB36523, sample SAMEA6512639) | groundwater metagenome | collected 2019-01-08 | study: AquaDiva: Metagenomics assemblies of 32 groundwater samples
CGGGCCTCGCGATTGTGGCGCTGTCGGGCCTTGGTCTTTACGATGTTGAATGGGCGGGCGGCCTCATCTTTGGCGCGCTGATCGCGACGACGGTCATTTTGGGCGCGAGAAAGCTGCGGAAAAGGCTGGCGCCAGCGCGGCTTGGCGGCGCGTGTTAAGGGTTGATTAACCAATAAAAACAATATGTTAAACTATCGCAACAAGCGCAAAAGCCTCATTTCCGCCGCATTAAGGCATGATAGTCTCCATCAGCTTCATTGAGCCCCTTTGACGCCTCCTGCACCCTCATTGACGCTTCCTGCACCCTGAGCCGCCCGGTCCTCGCCCCGCACCCCAAGGACCGGGCGGTTTTCATTTGCGGACATGATTTCGCGATTTCTGCGGCGTTGTTGTTGCGCATCGAAGGCGCATCAAGATAGGCAAACAGGATGCTTTCTCCTCGCATCGCGCCGTCGATTTTATCCGCCGATTTCTCCCGCCTCGGCGAGGAGATCGCGGCGGTGACGGCCGCCGGCGCCGATTTCATCCATGTCGATGTGATGGACGGGCATTTCGTGCCGAATTTGACGCTCGGGCCGTTGATTATGAAAGCGATCCGCAAGTCCTCGGCGCTTCCTTTCGACGTTCATCTGATGATCACGCCGGTCGATCCCTTCATCGACGACTTCGTGAAGGCGGGCGCCGACATTTTGACCGTTCACCCGGAGGCAGGTCCCCATCTTCATCGCACCTTGCAGGCGATCAGGGCGGCCGGCGCCAAAGCGGGCGTCGCGCTCAATCCCGCGACACCGGTCTCGGCGATTGAACCAGTTCTCGGCGACGTCGATCTCATCCTCGTCATGAGCGTCAATCCGGGCTTTGGCGGGCAGGCGTTCATCACGTCGCAACTTAAAAAGATCGAAGCGATCCGTAAGCTGATCGATGCGTCGGGCAGCAATGTCATGCTGGAAGTCGATGGGGGCGTCAACGCGGAGACCGCGCCGCTCTGCGTCGCCGCCGGCGCTGACGTGCTGGTCGCGGGCTCAGCGGTTTTTCGCGGCGATCCGAAAGCATATGCGGCGAACATCGCCGTATTGAAAGGCGTGAAATAAGAGTGGCGTCCGCTTCGCGAAAAAAATCGGATCAGGGCTCGGGCGTTGTCGAGCGCGTGCAGCGCGCCTGGGGCGAAAGCCCGTTTTATCAGGCGCAACTGAACGGCCCGGCGCCAGACCGCCTTGCGCTGAAACCGGTTGATCCCTACAGCGCCGACAAGGCGCTCGGCGAGGCGATCCTCAACGGACGCCTCTCGATCGGCGCGCAATCGGTCGAGTGCGAAGGCGAGCTTGAACGGCTGTGGGGCCTTGCGGGGCGTGAAGGCCCTTTGCACGATTTTCTGCACCGGTTCGTCTGGCTTCGCCATCTCGCAGCGCTCGGCCAGAAGGGGCGCGAGCCTGCGCAGCGCCTTGCTGAGGCGTGGTTTGCCGAAAACGAAAAATGGTCGCCGGACAGCTGGGAGCCCTATACGACCGGCGAGCGCCTCATCCACCTTTGCTGCCACGGACAAGTCGTCATCGCGCGCGGCGACGCCATGTGGCGGAGCCGCGTTCTGACCTCGATGGCGCGACAGACGCGCCACCTCGCCAAAGCCGGCCATCGCGCCGGCGCGGCGCATGAGCGGCTCTTGACCGCGATGGCGCTGACCGTCGCCGCGCTCGCGCTTCCAGGATGCGAGAGCGAAGCGGAAAAAGGCCTTGAGCTGTTGCGCCGGGAGCTCCGCTTGCAGATCCGGCCGGACGGCGGCCATGTCAGCCGCAATCCTTCGCGCCAGCTCGAGCTGGTCGTCCGCCTACAGATGGTTTTAAAAGCGCTCGAAGCCCGCCGCATGCCGACGCCCGGCTTCTTGCGTCATGTCACCGGGCGCGCGGCCGCGCATGTTCAATTGTTCCGCTCGGGCGACGGGCGGCTCGCCGTCTTCAATGGCGGCTATGAAGACGACGGCGCCGCGCTCTCGTCCGCGCTGACGGCGGTCGATGAAGCGGTCGAGCCGACGGGGTTCGCGCGCCATTCCGGCTTTCAACGCCTTGAAGCGGCGCGCAGCGTCTTGATCGCCGATATCGGCGCGGCGCGCGGGGGGACGGCGACGCCCGGCGCCTATCAGGGCAGCGCGTCGTTCCATTTCTCCTCCGGCCGCACGCGCATCGTCGTCAATTGCGGGGCAGGCGCGCAGCTTCCCGGCGATTGGGCGGGCGCGCTCCGGCAGGCGGCCGCGCATTCGACCCTCTCGACCGAGCCGCGCGAGGCGGGAGCCGCGTTTTTCCGCAATGCGATCATCACCCACCGCCGGGCCGAAGATCCGCGCGGGCATCTCCTCGAAATCGAGCGCGCCTTCGGCGGCGAGGCCGAAGCGATGAAGCATATGAGGCGGTTTTATCTCGCGGTCCGCGGCGACGATCTGCGCGGCGAGGATCGCCTGATCGGCGCGACGCCGGCCGTCGCGGCCGGCTGGCGGCTGCGGTTCCACCTCCACCCCGGCGTCAAGGCCTCGCTCGCCCGCGACAACCGGTCGATCATCCTCGCGCTTGCGAACCGCGAAGGGTGGCGGTTCCGCACCAATTGCCGCGCCATTTCTATTGAACGCAGCATTTACTGCGGGGCGGGCGGGCTTCCCCAAACGACAGAACAGATCGTGATCGGCGGCGACGGCTTGGAAGCCGATCCCGAGGGGGATATGGTCGTGCGCTGGAGTTTCCGCCGGATGGAAACCGCGTAGGCGGTAGGACGGGACTTCGCGCCGTGGGGGGCGCCTTTCGCCCGTGAAATTGTGTGATCTGTGCGGAGTGCGCCAGTGTTTGAACAAATTTTGTCCGCCTTGAAACGCGCGACGCGCCTCGGCCGCCCGGCGAGAGCTCTTAAAGATTTCGACATCGCCTCGCTGCTCGACCGGCCGCAACGGCGCATCGATCTGCGCGCGGCGAGCAAGCTCATCAACGGCAAGCGCGTTCTCATCACCGGCGCCGGCGGCACCATCGGCTCGGAGCTTGCGCGCCAGACCGCAGGATTTCAGCCGGCCAAACTCGCGCTCATCGATAATTCGGAATTCAACCTCTACGAAATCGATATGGAGCTGCGCGAGGCGGGGCATGGCGATTGCCTGTTCAGCTCGCTGACCGATGTTTGCCGTGTCGAACATCTGACGCGTGTTTTTGAAATCGTGAAGCCGGAAATCGTGCTGCACGCGGCCGCGTACAAACACGTGCCGATCGTCGAGCAAAACCGCTGCGCCGCCGCGCATGTGAACGTCATGGGCGCGAAACTGGTTTTTGACGCGGCCGTGCGCGTCAAGGCGGAAACGGTTGTCTTCATTTCAACCGACAAGGCGGTCAATCCGTCGAGCTTCATGGGCGCGACGAAACGGATCGCCGAGCTTTACGCGCAAGCGCTCGACGTCGCGCAGAGCGAAACGCGATTTACGACCGTGCGCTTCGGCAATGTTTTCGGGTCGACAGGATCGGTCGCGCCGCTGTTCACGCGCCAGATCGCCAATGGCGGACCGGTGACGGTGACGCACCCCGATATCAAGCGCTTCTTCATGACGACGAAGGAAGCGGTGCAGCTTGTGCTTCAGGCCGCGAGCCTTGAGCGCGGCGAGAAATCGATCGTCAGCCATGACGGTCGGGTTTTCGTGCTCGATATGGGCGAGCCGGTGCTCATTCTGGACCTCGCCAAACGCATGATCGAGGCCTCGGGCCTCGTTCCCGGCAAGGATATCGAGATCAGGTTTTCAGGCCTTCGCCCCGGCGAAAAGCTGTTTGAGGAAATCTTTCTCGACACGGACAAACTGATTCGCACCGGCGCTGACGGCGTCCTGCTCGGCTCGCCGGCGATGATCGATCTGCCGCTCCTCAACCCGCGCCTCTCGGACGTTCTCAAGGCCGCCAAAAACGCCGACCAGAAAGCGCTCGACGAGGCGGTGCACGCGCTGGTGCCGGAGTTTTCCCCAGTTCTCGGCGAAGGTCAGGGCGCGCGTCAAACGCCGCGATGACGCGGTTGCGGCGCGCAAAGTCGTCAACCCTTTAAGGGTCTTTTATGGATTATGACCCTTAATTGGGTCATGGTTGACGAATGACCCATTTTATGGTCAGTAGCCTCAGCAGGCAGAACGACCCCCAAAGCGAGCCGCGATGACAAGAAAAAAGGGCTCCTTCACCCACGCCGTCCTCATGGGCGATCTGATTGCAAGTGAGGCGGCGCCATCGGTTCGCCGGCTTCATGCCGCTTTCAACAAGGTCATCGACGAAGCCAACGAGAGCCCGACGGAGAAGCCGGCATCGCCTTTGACGGTGACGCTCGGAGATGAATTCCAGGGTCTTTTCAGCTCGATGTCCACAGCGCTTACGGTGATGCGGGATATGCGTATCAAGCTGATGTCGAAAAACATCGGATGCCGGTTTGCGCTCGGCTTGGTGAGGATTGAGACCCCGTTGAACCAGACGAGGGCATGGAACATGATGGGGCCGGGGCTCGCTGCGGCCCGGGAAAAGCTCGGCAATAAGAAACAGCCTAACGCCTACCGTTTTTCGGTTCCGGGCGATTCGATGACGGAAGAGTTGATGGATGCGGTAGGCCACTCAATTACGAGAATTGAAAACGCCTGGTCTGCTCGCCAACTCGATCTCGCGGTCGCCATGTATCTGGATAAGATACCGAATTCGCAACTTCCCAAGAAGTTGGGCGTCGTTGAGCGCGTCTATTACAAGATCAAGATGGCCGCAGGACTTGATTTTTATGATAATCAATGGCGCGTGTTGCGGGATTCGGTTAACGACATCGACAATAAATGGATATCCCAATGATAATCGGGGTCATCTCGACAGTTTTGATTTATAGCGCTGCACTCGCCGTGCTGACGATCGGAGGCAATTTAGCCTGCCGATTCGTGTTAAAAATTTCAGGCGCAAAAATTCCCCATCATTCGCGGCTGCGACTCAAGAATGAAAGCCCGGCCGAAGGCGATGGCCTGACGGAGGTTGCAAATCCGACTGTTGAAGTGGTTGACGAAGCGGCGTTGCGAGCGGGGCGCGTCATCGGGTCTCTCGAGCGAATTCTCATTATGATCGGTCTGATTGCTCACAGCTGGGAAGTCCTGATTGCTGTGATTGCATTGAAAACAGTCGCGCGATATCAAGATCTCGATAAAAAATTTGAGGCTGAATATTTTTTGGTCGGCTCGCTGGTCAGCATCTTGTGGGCGGTGCTGGTTACGGTTGCGGCGATGATGCTTGATTACGCCTGCGGAATAAATGTAAGCGAAAAACTCCGGGTTTTGATAAGCGGCTAAGCGGCCAAAAAGTCGCAAATAAGCCCTCGATCAGGCGCTGGAAAATGAAAAGTGAAAAAATCCCGATGTTGACTACACCCGTCCGGCGCGCGCTGCTTTCCGTTTCCGACAAGACAGGGCTTGAGGCGTTCGCTGCGCGCCTTGCCGCAAAAGGCGTTGAGCTGGTCTCGACCGGCGGCACGGCGGCGGCGCTGCGCAAAGCGGGGTTTGCCGTGCGCGATGTCGCCGAGCTGACCGGCTTTCCTGAAATGATGGACGGGCGCGTGAAGACCTTGCACCCGAAAGTGCATGGCGGGCTGCTCGCGCTGCGCGATAACCCCGAGCATGTTGCGGCGATGAAGGCGCACGATATTCCGGCGATCGATCTTCTCGTCGTCAATCTTTATCCGTTTGAAAAAACGGTCGCCGCCGGCGCCGATTACGAAACTTCGGTTGAAAATATCGACATCGGCGGGCCGGCGATGATCCGAGCTGCGGCGAAAAATCATGGGGACGTCGGCGTCATCGTCGATCCGGAGGATTACGACGCGGTCGCGTTGGAAATCGAAACGAGGGGCGGGCTGACGCTCGCGACGAAAAAGCGCCTCGCCGCGGCCGCCTATGCGCGGACAGCGTCCTATGACGCGGCGATTTCGACATGGTTCGCGGGCGAGCTTGGCGACACGTTCCCGAAGCGCTTTGCGATCGCAGGGACGCGGGTGCAGACGCTGCGCTATGGCGAGAACCCGCATCAGGAGGCGGCGTTTTATGCGAGCGGCCGCCGCCGCTTTGGCGTTGCGACCGCTCGCCAGCTTCAGGGAAAAGAGCTTTCCTATAACAATTTGAACGACACCGACGCGGCCTATGAGTTGATCGCGGAGCTCGGGACGCAAAAGCCGACTGTCGCGATCATCAAACACGCCAATCCGTGCGGCGTCGCCTCGGCCGCGACGATGAGCGAGGCGTATGATCTGGCGCTCCGCTGCGATCCGGTGTCGGCGTTCGGGGGCATCATCGCTCTAAACCGGCGGCTTGATCGCGCAACAGCTGAAAAAATCACGGCGATCTTTTCGGAAGTCATCATCGCGCCGGAAGTCGATGACGACGCGCTGCAAATCGTCAAAGCCAAAAAGAACCTTCGCGTGCTCGCGGCGGGCGGCGTTCCGGACCCTTCCGAAAAAGGTCTTGTCGTTCGCCCGCTCGCTGGAGGCTTCCTCCTCCAATCGCGCGATTCAGGGCGCATCATCGAATCCGAATTGAAAGTCGTCACCAAGCGCGCGCCGACGGCCGCTGAAATGCGCGATCTTGTCTTCGCTTTCCGCGTCGCCAAGCATGTGAAATCGAACGCCATCGTCTATGTGAAGGACGAAGCGACAGTCGGCATCGGCGCGGGGCAGATGAGCCGCGTCGATTCAAGCCGCATCGCCGCCCACAAATCCGCAGACGCTGCAAAAGCGGCGGGTCTCGCCGAGCCGCTCGCCAAAGGGTCGGTCGTCGCGTCGGACGCTTTCTTTCCGTTCGCCGACGGATTGCTGGCGGCCGCGGAGGCGGGCGCGACCGCGATCATTCAGCCCGGCGGGTCGATGCGCGACGACGAAGTGATCAAAGCGGCCGACGACGCGGGGCTCGCCATGGTCCTCACCGGCATGCGTCACTTCCGGCATTAGCGCGCCGGGATCGTTGCTGCAGTAATCCATTGAATGCGTTCAATGAGGCCGGTGAAGCGACGCCCGCTTGCATCGATTGATCCCTTTTTCTAGAAACTGATCATGATGCGGATTTTTCTTCTCGGCTTATTCTTGGTTGCAGCTTGCGCCTCCGGCCCACAGCCGGAGCCGGCGCCTGCGCCTGCGCCGCTGACAAAACCGATCGTCATCGGCGAGCAGAGGATCATCACGTCATCGGCGCTCGGCGACCAGCGCGAGATCAACATCTGGTTGCCGCCGTCTTACGCCGGGTCGGAGAAGCGTTATCCCGTTATCTATCTGATCGACGGCGCGCTCACACAGGATTTCGAGCATATAGCAGGGCTCGCCCAATATGGCGCTATTACCTGGATGTTCGAAGACGTGATCGTTGTCGGCGTTCAAACGAAGGACCGCCGCGCCGAGCTCACCTGGCGCTCGACGGACGAAGGCGAAAATCGGGATTTTCCGACGAATGGCAACAGCGCCGCCTTCCGCAAATTTCTGACAGACGAAGTAATGCCGTTGATAGAGGCGAATTACCGGACGAGCGGCGAAGACGCGCTGATGGGGGAAAGTCTCGCCGGGCTTTTCATAGTAGAGACCTTCCTGAAAGAGCCCGGCGCCGCCGACACCTTTATCGCGATATCGCCGAGCCTTTGGTGGGATCATGGCTCGCTTGGCGGGGACGCGCGGAAAATCCTCGATGATTTTCCGAAAGGCGAGCGCAAAATCTATCTGGCGATCGCAAACGAGAGCGGGACGATGCGCAGCGCCATGCTGGATATCGTCAAGGCGCTAAAAGAAGAAAAGCCGAAGGGCGTCGCCTGGACTTTCTCCGACCGCCCAGATCTTGAGCACTCGACGATATACCACCGCGAGGCGCTTGAAGCGCTCGTCTGGGCGTTTCCGCGAACAGCGGAAGAATAGGGGCGGGAATTACTTCCCGCCCGTGCGCTCAACGAGATCGGCTAGCTTTGTCGACAGCAACGATAATTTGCCGACGCTCATGCCGGCGCCGATGTCGAGTTCGGCCGCGAATTTTTCATAGCGCTCGACGGCGACGCAATGCTTGGCGCGCCAGTCGGCGAACATCGGGTCGAGCCAGTTTTTGGCGGCTCCCTTGGGTTCCGTTTTTGCAAAAGCTGCAACCGATTTCGTCAGCGCGCCTTGACGCTGCGAGAGCTCGTCGATCAGTCGGCGAACGGCGAGCCGGTCGAAATGGCCTTCCGGCATCGACGTTTTAGCGGCAGCGCGCGCCGGCTCGATCTGGAAGCGATGGCCGACCGCGAAGAAGAGCCCGCCGATCGCGCCCGATCCCCATTTGGTTTCGCGCGACAAATTGACGATGTCGAAAGCAAACTCGAGCGCCGGCATCAGCGCCGCCTGATCGGCGATCGAGGCAGGCGCGCCGCGGCCCTTCCAGAAAGCGATGCGCGTTTGGAGGCTCTGCGCAGCGGAGGGCGGCAAGATCTCCGGGAGCGCTTTTTTCAGCGCCTGGATCGGTTCCTTATATTGTTCGACGAGACCAGCGACGCCGCGTTTGGCCAGCGCGTTCGACGCCTCGACGTCGCTGACGATCTTGTTCACCTGCTCGGCGAGAAGATCGACGGCCGTGTTGTATAGATCGGTCTGCAGGGCGGCCGGCGCTTTGCTGTCGAGCCCATCGACGGCCGCGCCGAAGTTTTTAAGATCGAGAATGCGCCGGGCCGATTCATAGCTGAGCGATATGTCGGCGATGCTCGCCCCCGAAACTTCCATCAGCTGATTGACGAAGGTCGCGCCGCACGTGTCGACGATCTCGTTTGAAACGCGCGTCGCGATGATTTCGCGCTTCAGGCGGTGCCCTTCGATCGCTTTGACGAATTTGTGCGTTTCGTCCGGGAAATAAGAGATCAGCTCGCGCGCGAGCGAGGGATCGTCCGGCGCTTTCGTTTCAAGCAGCGTCTCGTAGATGTGCATTTTCGCGTAAGCGAGAAGCACGGCGAGCTCCGGACGGGTGAGGCCTTGACCTTGCGTCTTGCGCGCGGCGACGGCCTTGTCGTCGGGCAACCCTTCGACAACGCGGTCAAGGCGGCCCTCATATTCGAGCGCCGACATGAACCTGGCGTAGGCGTCGATATCTTGCGCCGCCGTCACCTGCATCAGCGAGAGCGCGCGCGTCTGATCGTAATTGTGCGCGAGGACATGCTGGGCGACGTCTTCGGTCATCTTTTTCAGGAGCGCGTTGCGGGAGGCGGCTTTCAATTCGCCATTCTCGATCGCGCCGGAGAGCAAGATCTTGATGTTGACCTCGTGGTCGGAGCTGTCGACGCCCGCGGAGTTGTCGATCGCGTCGGTGTTAAGGCGCCCGCCTTTCAGCGCGAAGGCGATGCGCCCGGCTTGCGTCAGGCCGAGATTGGCGCCTTCGCCGACGACCTGCATCCGCATCTCATCGGAAGTAATGCGGATCGCGTCATTGGCGCGATCGCCGACGCGGGAATTTTCTTCAAACGGCGCCTTGAAATAGGTGCCGATGCCGCCGAGCCAAAACAGCTCAACGGGAAGCTTCAAGATCGCCTTCATGATTTCCTGAGGCGTCGCAGCGTCGGCGCTGATCTCGAGCAGCGCTTTCATCTCCGCCGACAGCGGGATCGACTTTGCGCTGCGCGAGAAAACGCCGCCGCCTTTGGAGATCAGCTTGCGGTCGTAATCGGCCCACGACGAGCGCGGCAGCGCGAACATGCGCGTGCGCTCGGCGAAGGATTTCGCCGCGTCCGGGTTGGGGTCGATGAAGATGTCGCGGTGATCGAAGGCGGCGACCAGCCGGATCTCTTCGGAGAGCAGCATGCCGTTGCCGAAAACGTCGCCCGACATGTCGCCGACGCCGGCGACCGTGAACGGCGTCTTCTGGATGTCTTTGCCGATTTCGCGGAAATGGCGCTTCACCGCTTCCCACGCGCCGCGCGCGGTGATCCCCATCACCTTGTGGTCGTAGCCGGCCGATCCGCCCGAAGCGAACGCGTCGCCGAGCCAGAAATTATATTCGGCTGAAATGCCGTTCGCGGTATCTGAAAATGTCGCCGTGCCCTTGTCGGCGGCGACGACGAGATAGGGGTCTTCCTCATCCCAGCGCACGACGCTTGCCGGCGCAATCGTCTTGCCGCCGACGATGTTGTCGGTGATGTCGAGAAGGCTGCGGATGAACAGCATATACGCCGCGCGGCCTTCTTCGAAAATCGCGTTGCGATCGCCGCCGGCGGGGAGATGTTTTGGATAAAAGCCGCCCTTCGATCCGGTCGGAACGATGACGGCGTTCTTGACGCGCTGCGCTTTGACGAGGCCGAGGACTTCCGTGCGGTAATCCTCGCGCCGGTCGGACCATCGCAAGCCCCCGCGCGCGACAGCGCCAAATCGCAAATGCACGCCGTCGACTTTCGGGCCGGACATGAAAATTTCGCGATAGGGGCGCGGCTCGGGAAGATCGTCAATGCTGGCGCTCACAATCTTGAAGGAGATATACGGCTTGCAGCCGCCGTCGGCCGCGCGCTGATAGTAATTCGTGCGAACGCTCGAGAGGATCAAATTGAGATAGCGGCGGATGATGCGGTCTTCATCAAGGCTCTGGACGGCCTCAAGCAACGTCTTCACGCGCGCGACGGCGGTCTCAAGTTCTTTGGCGCGCGCTTCTTTTTTCGCCGGGCCCGCCGGATTGAACCGCGCATGGAACACCGCAATCAGCGCGCGCGAGATTTCCGGATGTTTCGACAGCGTCTCTTCGATATAGCTCTGCGAGAAGGGAATGCCGGCCTGCATCAGATATTTTGCGACCGCGCGCAGATACCAGGCTTCGCGCCAGTTCAGCCCCGCGCAAACGACCAGCGCGTTGAAGCGGTCATCTTCCGTGCGCCCGTCGATGACGGCGCCAAGCGTTTCTTCGAGCAGTTTCTTGACGCCCGACGCGTCGATCGCGCGGCCGCTGCGATCCTCGGTGAGGAAATCCTGAATGAAGAAGAGGCTATCTCCTTGGCCGGGCCGGATCTCGAACCCCGATTCCTGAACGACGTTGAGGCCGAGATGCTCGATCGGCGGAAAGAGATCCGAGAGCCGGTAAGGATCGTTGCGGCAATAGAGTTTGATGTTGATCTCTGACGCTTTTCCGCCGGGCCGGCGGAACGCGCGCAGCGCAAGTTTTGAATCGCCCATGCCCTCGATGATGGCGATATCGTCGAGCGCTTCGGCTGGCGACAGGCGTTCGCGATAGGCGGCGTCGAAAGCGTATTCCCACCGCTTGAAGAGACCGAGCGGGCTCGCGCCTTCATGCGCTTCGCGCATCGCATCGAGAAGTCCGTCCGACCAGTTGCGCGTGATCTCGCGCATGCGGCGCGTCAGTTCGGCAATGCCGGGACCTGCGGGCGCTCCTGGCGCGATCGCCACGATGAAGTGCACGCGGACGAGCGCGGCCTCGCCGAAATACGGATTGAACGCGGCGATGTAGCCGTCAAAGGCCTTCGCCAGCGTCTCGCCGATCTGTTCGCGGACGGCTGACGAAAAACGGTCGCGCGGCACGTAGACCAGCGCTGAAATAAACCGGTCGAACCGGTCGCGCCGCAAAAAGAGTTTGGTGCGCGGCCGCTTATAGAGACGCAAAATGCCGAGCGCCGTTTCGCACAAGGTCGCAACATCGCTCTGGAACATTTCATCGCGGGGAAATGTTTCGAGGATGTGAACCAGCGCTTTTGAGTTGTGCCCGCCCGCGCGGAAGCCGGCCGCTTCAACCGCTTTCTTTTCCTTGATGCGCAGTATCGGAATGTCGGACGCCGGGCGATTATACATGTCCGCTGTCAAAAGGCCGACAAAGCGTTCCTCGCCCGTCACTTTGCCTGCGTCGTCATAGGTTTTAACGCCGATATAATCCATGTGAACGCGGCGGTGCACGGTCGAGCGCGTGTTCGCTTTGGTGATGATCAGCGGCTCGTTCGACTCCATGAACGCGGCGACCGACGACGACAACTCGCCTTCGTCAGAGAACGTCGTTTTCAAAATTCGGCGGTCGCTATCCCTCAAGATGCCGAGATCGCCGTCGTCATCGCGGACGAAACTCTGCTTTGCGCCTTTGGCCGAAAATTTGTAGCGGCGCATGCCGAGAAACGTGAATTTGTTTTCCCAGAGTTTCTTCAAGAACTCGACGGATTCGGCGAGGGTCTCCTTGTCGACGCCTTTGGGTTTTGCGCGTTCAAGCTGCTCGAACGCCGCCTTCATGCGCGCGCGCATCGCCTCGTAATCGGAGACCGACGTTGCAACGTCGGCGAGCACCCCGCGAATTTCAGCTTCAAGGATTGCGATCTCGCCTTCCTCGACCGGGGGATCCATTTCCGCGTGGACCATCGATTCGGCGACGGTCTTGCCTTCGCCTTCGGCGACGCGAAAGCCTTTGCCGTCGCGCGTCACATTGACGACGGCGTTGACGAAAAACGACAGCGGCTTGCCGGCGTCGGCGAGCGCCGACGTCACGCTGTCGACGATAAACGGCATGTCATCGGTTGCGATCTCAAGGACGAGACGCGTCTCGCGCCAGTCGGCGCCCTTGTGCAGCCTGAAGCTTACTGACGGCGTTCCGCGCTTGCGCTTTTCAGCGGCCTTCCATGCCTCGATGGCGCGGGCGAGGAGGCTTGCCGGCTCATCCCAATAGCGATCTTCGCCGGTTGCAAACCGCACCAGCTGCTCGACATAGTTTGCAAATTCCGGCGTGAGGGCGCCGCCGCGGATTTTTGGCGTTTCCTTGTGCGCGAGCGCGAGGTCTAAAACTTTCTTCAGCGTTCGTTTGTCCGCAGACGTATGAAGGCCCTCAACCATGGAAATTCCTCTCACGGCCCGGCGCCGGCGCGCAGCGCAAGGCAAAAGATGCGCTCGTACAGGTCCGGATTTCGGCCTGCCGACGGCGCTGTTTTGCCGGCGGTCATAGCGTATCGCGGCGATGAAAGTCTAATGGAATAGGGGACTTAGAGAGCCAGCGCGAAACGCGGGGGCTGGCCCGCCTCAGCCGGCGGCGCGCTCGGCCTCAAGATGCTCGCGGTAGGCGGTCCGCTCGATTTCCCGGCGGGCCTGCGTCGTGCGCGGGAAGCGTGAGGCGGCGCGCTTTTCCGCTTCGATCGACGCAACAGCGACGAAAGCGGCGCCTGCTGCGCCGGCGGCGAGTATGGCGAGGGTGAAGAGAGAGGCGCCGAACGATGCGGCTGCGGCGCCCGCGATTGCAAGAAAAGCGGGCAGGCCGGCTGCGGCCGCACTCGCCCGGTGGGCGGCGTGGAAGGCGGCAGCGCCGACGGCGGCCGCCGTCATCAAGGCCAGCGTTTGCAGCGCTACGGCGGGGGCGACGCCCTCCGGCAGCAGTAAAAAGGCGCCGGCCCCGAAAGCGGCGCTGACCACGGCAAGGGTCGAGACGTAATAGGCTCGCCACCGAAACGGATGTGAAGCGATCTTGTCGCCCCGGCGAAATTCCTTGCGGTAGCGGCGGCAGAGATAAAGCGAGGCGAAAATCATCGACGCCCAGACGGCCGCGCGGATCGGCATGTCGCGCGCCGGGACCATCACGATAAAGATCGAAGCGCCGGCAAGGAGCGCCAGCCCCGAGCCGCCCCATCGCGAGAGCTGGTCAATCAAATGCAGCCGCGCCGAGCGGGAAAGCCGGACCGCGCCGCGCACGGGCGCCGGAAACGAGGCCTGCGCCGCGATCGCCTGCAGCTCCTGAACGGTCTTGCCGCTGAGCCCGGCAGGGAGCCCTGAAGAACTGGTGTCGGAAGTCGTCATGGCGTGCGGGTCGATCCGGTTTTTGCAACGACCCACTAGGCGCCAATCGCCGTTAACGGGTCGTTAAGAAACCAAGACTGCGGTGATTTGCCGGGAGCGTCTACGGCGTCGCTAGCGACTACGCCGATCAACACCGATCAGGCGTCCTGCGGAGCCACTCGATTGCCATCTCGGCAAGCGGCTCAGTAGGGTGAAAGTCAACGCAGTGGAGGAGCGGGCCGTTTCCCGATCTGACGGCGGGTTAGGCGCAGCACGCCCGGCAGCGCGCTATTTCTTTTTTTCAGCTTTCCCGTCGTCGCCGTAATAGGCTTCGATCTCGATCCCGGCTTGCTGCAATTCCCCGCGCAGGGTGAGCGCCTCGATGTCGAGCGGGTTTAACGTGAGCGCGGCGATGACATCGTCGGCGGCCGCCATGTCTTTGCCGAGCGCGCGATTGGCTCTGGCGCGAATGAGATAGGCTTCCGGCGTTTTGAGGCCCTTTTCTTCAGCGGCGCTGACGGCGTCGGCCGCCCCTTGCCATTTGCCGGCGCCGGCGAAGACTTTCGCGGCGACGAAATCAAGTTCCGGCAATCCCGGCGCCATGCGCTTGGCGGCCGCGATCGATCCTTCCGCCTGCGGATAATCGCGGGCGTCGAGCCAGGCGAGCGCGGCTTCGGCGAGTAGGCGCGCTCTTGCGGTCCCGTCGCCCGCGTCGGCGCGCTCTGAAATTTCGGTGAGCCGCACCGCAGCGAGTTTTGGAAGTCCCGAAGCGAGGTCGGAAACTGCAAGACAATGCATCGCCGGCGCGCCGCCGCCTTCCGATGTCCAGACCTCCGCCGCCCGCCGCCCGCTCGCTGCGTCTTCAGCGATCAGCCTGACGCAGTCGGCATAACGCTCCGACGTCGGCTCGCTCCGATCCAGATAAGCGGGGAGGATCGGCGCCTCCGGCGTCAGCAAAAACGAAAGGGCGATGAGGGTTTTCATAGGCTAACCCTAAAGCGCCGGATGATGGCGGGAAAGAGGCGTATCGCTTTGAGCGCGCGCTATTCGGCCGCTTCGGCGCTAGGCGGGCGTTTTGCCTGACGGCGGGTCGCCGGCTTTGCGGGCGCGCCAGGCGGTTTCGCCTTCGGGCCGGGCTTGGTGACGACGATGTTGCCGGTCGATTCAGGCGGCGCGATTGCAACGCGCGGATCGGCGGGGAGGAAACACGTAACGCGCGTGCCGGCGTCCGGCGCCGATTCACG
>ERZ1292633.3589-Hain-H41-02um-R1-3589-length-14988-cov-5_pt1 | contig 14988 bp, 12 predicted proteins | sample MGYA00564406_ERZ1292633 | MGnify/ENA primary metagenome ERZ1292633 (study PRJEB36523, sample SAMEA6512639) | groundwater metagenome | collected 2019-01-08 | study: AquaDiva: Metagenomics assemblies of 32 groundwater samples
CATGTTGCGATATGCACAGGTTCACCGGCATGGAGCGAAGAAAAATCAATACCAGAAGAAAGACGAGATAGAATAGAATTGATTAATAAACCTTACGAAATAAAAAAATTAATAGATTTTTGCAATAGGGCAATACAATCTTTCGCGTAATTCGTCAAGTCAAAATTAGATAATATTTGACTCTAATCTGTTTTTGAGTAAAATGTTGGTCGTGCCGTTATCCGATTGAGTTGTGAAAGAACGGTCTCCCAAAAGGACATTATTATTTTTCTTTCACAATATTTTTCTATGACAAAGAAAAAAAACCCAAAAAAACCTTCTAAATCCGCGAAGAAAGCAAAGAAGGTTGTTTTTAACAAAACCGTAAAAAAAGCGGCGGCGAAAAAGCCTGTTGCTAAAAAATTTGCGAAACCGGTGGTGAAAAAAAGCGTCCCGCCCAGCGGGACTAGCGACGTAAAAGTAAAATCCGTTTCCTTAAAAGCCATAAAGCCTCCGAAACTGAAACAATCGCGGGTTGAAACTTATCTGCCGCCATTTAAAGATGTCATTCTAAACGGCGCAGGAAGAAAGTTTCTAAATACCGACGTGGAAATCTGCAAATTGCCGAATCTTATTGAAATACAAATAAATTCCTATAGATGGTTTTTGGAACACGGCATCCGCGAACTTTTGGATGAAGTATCCCCTATTACGGATTTTTCCGGCAAAAAATTGGAACTTCACTTCTTGGAATATTCAATAGGCGAACCGAAATACGATCCGGATACTGCGAAGAATAAGAATCTGACATACGAAGCCCCTTTAAAAATACATGTCCAACTTATAAATAAAGAAAGCGGAGAAATTAAAGAACAGGATGTCTTTTTAGGGACAATCCCTCTTATGACCGAACGCGGAACTTTTATAGTTAATGGCATTGAACGCGTAGTCGTAAGCCAAATCGTGCGTTCTCCGGGAGTTTTCTTCTCGCGCAGTAATCTTTGCCCTCCGTTTTGCAACGCAAAAATAATCCCAAAACGCGGAGCATGGCTTGAAATTGAAACCGATAAAAAAGGAATTATTACCGTAAAAATCGACCGTAAAAGAAAAATTCCGATTACGAGTTTATTGCGTGTATTCGGATACGAAAAAGACAGTGATATTTTAAATATATTTACAGGGGTCAATTCAAATACTGAATTTGATTACATTTTAAATACCCTTAATAAAGATCCTGCGAAAACGGTTGATGAAGCTTATCAGCAAATTTACAAGAAAATCAGACCGGGAGATCTCGCCACTCCGGAAAACGCAAAATCCCTCATCACTTCAATGTTTTTTGATTATAAAAAATACGACATGGGGCAGGTCGCCCGTTATAAATTAAATCGAAGATTCGGGCTAAATATGACCAATACAAAAGAAAACCATACTTTCCAAGTATCGGATTTAATTGAAATATTAAAATATTTAATACGCCTTAATAATAAGGAGCTGACACCGGATGATATTGATCATCTTGGCAATCGCCGCATACGCGCAGTCGGAGAATTGGTTCAAAATAAATTCCGCGTAGGCTTATTAAGGACGGAGCGCATTGCAAAAGACAGAATGACGGTTATGGAACTTGAAACCGTAACGCCGACACAGCTTATCAACTCACGACCGATAACTGCCGCGCTTCGCGAATTTTACGCAAGTTCACAGCTGTCTCAATTCATGGATCAAACGAATCCTCTCGCAGAACTTGCACACAAACGAAGGCTCTCCGCAATGGGACCGGGAGGACTTTCCAGAGAACGCGCGAGCTTTGATGTCCGCGACGTGCATCCTTCCCACTACGGAAGAATTTGTCCTATTGCAACGCCGGAAGGACCGAATATCGGTCTCGTTGTACATCTTGCCGAATATGCGAAAGTAAATACATACGGTTTCATAGAAACGCCTTTCCGCGAAGTTGTTCACACCGCTAAGAATACGATTAAAGACCTTGTCGGGCATAAATTGGACGAAGATGTTTTATCAGGCAAAAAAGTTGTTGCAAAATCCGGCGCGGTTGTTGACGAAAAACTTGCACGTGAAATTACCAAAATAAAAGATATTCACGAAATAAAAGTAAAATCGTACGCTACGGACAAGGTTTCATACTTTGATGCTGATGCGGAACGAATTCTGGTGATCGCACAAGCAAATTCCGAAATGAACGAAGTCGGAGAATTCACCCAAACGCGCGTACCTGCGCGCCGCAACGGAGAACCCCAACTCGCGCACGTAAACGAAATCACACACATGGATGTTTCGCCAAAACAAATTATTTCCGAAACAACCGCTCTTATTCCGTTCCTTGAACATGATGATAATACGCGCGCTTCTATGGGCTCAAACATGCAGAGACAGGCGGTTTCTCTACTCCGTCCGCAGGCTCCGATTGTCGGAACCGGTATGGAAGAAGTTTCGGCAAAAAGCTCGGGACAAGTGGTTATGGCCGAAGACAGCGGAGTTGTTTCTTATGTGGATGCGCGGGAAATATCGGTAATTTATCAAAGCGGCAAAAAAGCCACCTATCGCTTATATAACTACACGCGCTCAAATCAAGCGACATGTATCAATCAAATGACACGAGTCGTAAAAGGACAAAAAGTTAAAAAAGGAGATGTGCTGGCGGACGGCGCGGCAACGGAAAACGGAGAACTCGCTCTTGGCGCAAATTTGTTTGTGGCTTATATGTCATGGCAAGGATACAACTTTGAAGACGCTGTTATTATTTCTGAAAAATTGGTAAGAAACGGAATTTTTGATTCCGTTCATATTGAAAATTATACGGTTGATGTGCGCGACACAAAACTCGGTCCGGAAATTATTACACGCGACATTCCGAATGTCGGCGAAAACAGACTTAAAGATTTGGATATAGAAGGTATCGTAAGAGTTGGAGCAAAAGTAGCTGAAGGCGATATTTTGGTCGGAAAAATCACTCCAAAAGGCGAAACCGAGTTAACCGCGGAAGAACGTTTATTGCGTGCGATTTTCGGAGATAAAGCTCGCGATGTGAAAGACACTTCCCTGCGCATGCCGGGCGGCGCGAGCGGAACGGTTGTCGGCATACAGATTTTTACACGCAAAGACGGAGATGAACTCGCGACCGGAGTAAATAAACAAATTCGTGTAGCGGTTGCTCAAACAAGAAAAATTTCAATCGGAGATAAAGTCGCGGGACGCCACGGAAACAAAGGTATTATTTCTCTCATTGTCCCGGAAGAAAATATGCCGTATTTACCGGACGGTACTCCCGTGGACATCATTCTTAATCCTCTCGGCGTTACAAGCCGTATGAATATAGGTCAAATTTTGGAAACCCATCTCGGATGGGCGGCTCAAAAACTTGGATTTAAAATAGCTTCACCGGCTTTAAACGGTATAAAACCGAATTTAATAGCCGACATGCTTAAAAAAGCGGACCTTCCGGAAGACGGGAAAATCCAACTTTATGATGGAATAACCGGCGAACCTTTTGAACGCAGAACAACGGTCGGTATCGCATACATAATAAAATTAAGCCATTTGATTGAAGATAAAATTCATGCGAGATCTGTCGGACCATATTCGTTGGTCACACAACAACCTCTCGGCGGAAAGGCTCAACACGGCGGACAACGCTTTGGAGAAATGGAAGTATGGGCGCTTGAAGCTTATGGCGCGGCCCACACTCTGCAAGAAATGTTGACGATTAAATCCGACGACGTATACGGCAGGGCAAAGGCATATGAATCAATAGTAAAAGGAGAATCAATCAAAAAACCCCGCACTCCGGAAAGCTTTAATGTTCTTATGAAAGAACTTCAAAGTCTTGGACTCTCCGTAAATTTATTGAAATTAAAAACTGAAGAAGAAGAGGTGCCGGATGCTTACGGCATAAATGAAATAATAGAAGAAGGAACTACGAAATTGGATAAAGATATTCAGGGAAAAATTGAGCATGAAATGGCAACTTCCTCTCCTACAAAAGGAAATTTAAAAGGATTTGAAACGGAGGAAGAAATGAAAGCCAACGATTTAGTGGAAAAAGAAGCCGAAGCAAAAGCGGAAAAAGAATAGGAGAAAATTTCTAATTGACCTAATTCCTAATTGATCTAACAACCTAATCGTATGCCTCCAATTCAATCACAAATCCAACAAACCCCGACCCCGCAAAGCGGGGTCCCAACAATAGACAATTTTGATGCAATTTCAGTTGGAATTGCGTCGCCGGAAGAAATTTTAAGCTGGTCGCACGGCGAAGTAAAAAAACCGGAAACCATTAATTATCGCACACAAAAGCCTGAACGCGACGGTCTTTTCTGTGAACGCATTTTCGGCCCCACGAAAAACTGGGAATGTTACTGCGGAAAATACAAACGCATCCGTTATAAAGGTGTCATTTGCGAAAAGTGCGGAGTTGAAGTTACACGTTCTTCCGTCCGCCGCGACAGAATGGGACACATAAAACTTGCGGTACCGGTAACCCATATTTGGTTTTTGCGCTCCACTCCGAGCAGAATCGGGCTTCTTTTGGATTTGCCGATTAAAACAATGGAACAAGTCGTTTATTTCGCCTCATACATTGTTATAAATGTTGATGAAAAAGCAAAAGCGGAAGCAAAAGAACAATTGACGCAAGAATTTAAAACTTATAAAAAGAAAATTCAGGAAGAATTTCAAGCGAAAGCGAAAAAAAACAAAAAAGAAGGAGAAATTTCAAAAAGCGATATGGAGGCGGATATGGCACGCCGCATTGAAGAATTAACCGAACAACACGTTCAGGCACGCGACGATTTGGAAAGTTTAAAAATCGGCAAAATACTTTCAGAATTGGAATACCGCGACATGTCCATGAAATTCGGACACATTTTCAAAGCCGGCACGGGAGCCGAAGCTATCCGTGAAATTATCGGCAATATTGATTTAAAAAAACTTATAGATGCACTGCAAGACGAACTGAAAAAAACATCCGGACAGAAGCTGAAAAAACTTATCAAACGAGCAAAGCTCGCAGGCTCGCTTTTAAAAGCAAATATTAAATCGGAGTGGATGGTAATGACGGTTTTACCGGTTATTCCGCCGGATCTCCGACCTATGGTCCAGCTTGACGGAGGCCGTTTCGCGGCTTCTGACCTTAATGATTTATACCGCCGCGTAATCAACCGCAATAACCGCCTTAAAAAACTGATGTCCATCGGCGCGCCGGAAGTCATTTGCCGCAACGAAAAACGCATGTTACAGGAAGCCGTTGATACCCTATTAAATAACAGCGCGCGCGCGGGAAAAACGGTTTTCAACACCGGCGACAAACGCAAACTCCGCTCTCTTTCCGACATGCTAAAAGGGAAACTAGGACGTTTCCGCCAAAACTTGCTTGGAAAACGCGTGGATTATTCGGGACGTTCCGTCATCGTCGTAGGCCCAAGATTATTGCTTCATCAATGCGGTCTTCCGAAAACAATGGCGCTTGAACTTTTCAGACCGTTCGTAATAGGGAGATTGATTCGCGACGGTTATGCTCATAATATTAAAAACGCCGAAAAATTAATTTCGGCAAATAGAAAAGAAGTTTGGGATATTTTGGAAGAAGTGACTAAAGATCATTACGTTCTTCTAAATCGCGCACCGACTCTTCACAGACTTGGAATACAAGCTTTCCAACCGATTCTTGTGGAAGGAAAAGCTATTCAAATTCACCCGCTTGTTTGCGCCGCATTTAACGCCGACTTTGATGGCGATCAAATGGCCGTCCACGTTCCCCTCTCCGCGCAAGCGCAATACGAAGCGAAAAATCTAATCGCATCAAACAGAAATCTTTTAAAACCTTCGGCAGGCGAACCGATCATCACTCCGACTCAAGATATGATTCTCGGCTGTTATTACCTTACAAAAATGTCTTTGAACAAACCCGGCGCCGGAATGGCTTTTGCCGATGTAAACGAAGCGGTTATGGCTTACAGAATGGGCTTTGTAGATTTACATGCAGGCATTAAGGCACGCATAAAAAATACCGACGAATCATCTTCAATCGTTGAAACAACAGTCGGACGTTTAATATTTAACTGCTTAATTCCAAAAGAACTCGGATTTTTGAATAAAGCGATGGACAAAAAAGAATTGAATGAACTCGTATCCAATTCTTATAGTCATTGCAGTGAAGAAGTTACGGCAAGACTTGCAGACGAAATCAAACGCATCGGCTTTAAATTTGCGACAAAATCCGGCTTAAGCGTTGCCGCAACGGACATGGTTGTCCCTAAAGAAAAAGAAAAAATAATAGAAGAAGCATCCGAAGTCATTAAAAAAATAAATCGCCAATACTGGAACGGTCTTGTTACGGACGACGAACGCTACGTCCACACCATTCAAGTTTGGACAAACGCAAAATCGCGCGTGACTGATTCAATGGTACACGCTATAACAGAAGAAAATGACATGTTTTACATGATCCATTCCGGCGCCCGCGGCAACTGGGGACAAGTTACACAGCTTTGCGGTATGAAAGGCTTGGTGGCGAATCCCGCAGGAAAAACCATAGAACTTCCGATTAAATCAAACCTAAAAGAAGGATTTACGGTTTTGGAATATTTCATTGCAACTCACGGAGGACGAAAGGGTAAATCGGACACCGCTTTGAAAACGGCCGAAGCAGGTTATTTAACACGCCGCCTTGTTGATGCCGTACAAGATATAATCGTAAAAGAAATAGAATGCGGATCCAAGGAATCGGTTGTTACAAGCCGAAAAGACGACGTATATTACGGCGGAGAAAGTTTTGAAAAACGCATTTACGGACGAACTCTATCACACCCCATTGTTCATCCGAAAACCGGAGAAGTTTTGGTGCACGAGGGATCCGAAATAGACAAACCGATTCTTGAAACTTTAAATAAATTCAGTATCAACGAAGTACATCTGCGTTCGGTTATAACTTGTAAAACCGAAAACGGCATTTGCCAAAAATGTTATGGCAGAGATCTTGGAACAAACAAAACCGCCGAAATAGGCGTTGCGGCCGGAATTATCGCGGCGCAATCAATCGGAGAACCCGGAACACAGCTTACAATGAGAACATTTCACATGGGCGGCGTTGCCGAAGGACACGATATTACCCAAGGTTTAACGCGCGTTGAAGAACTCTTTGAAGCACGAGCTCCAAAATCCCCGGCAATCCTTGCCAATATAGACGGAACCGTAAAAATCAATCGAAAAGGAGGACAAACCGATGTTTCCGTGACGTCCGACGGACCTATTGAATATTATTATTTCCTTGAAGCCACAGACGAACCTCTCGTAAAAGTCGGCGACCATGTTAAAGAAAAACTTATTATAGCCAAATCCAAGCAGACCAAAAATACCGTAAAATGCGAAGTAAACGGAAAAGTGAAAGACATTTCTGAAGGAAAAATAACCGTTTTAACGTCCGGAACGGTTGAAGCAATTTATAAAATACCTTCTGGCAAAATTTTGAAAGTAAAAAACGGCGGAAAGGTGGTCAAAGGCATGCCTTTGACTTCCGGACATTTAAATTTACGCGAACTTTTGGGACTAACCGATATACAAACCGTCTTAAGATATATCGTTTCCGAAGTGCAAAGCATTTACGCATCTCAAGGTCAGAATATTAACGACAAACACGTTGAAATAATTGCACGGCAAATGCTTTCCAAAGTGCGCGTTCTAGAACCTTTTGACAGCAATTATCTGCCTGGAGAAATTACAAACGTAATTTCCGCCGAACGCATAAACGCAAAATTGGTTTCGCATAAAAAACGTCCTGCACGCTTTGAACGTATGCTTCTAGGATTAACCCGTGTTTCTCTATATACGGATAGCTGGCTTTCCGCGGCAAGTTTTCAGGAAACAATACGCGTACTTGTAGAAGCCTCAACAACCAGAAAAGTGGATCATTTACAGGGATTAAAAGAAAATGTAATCATAGGAAAATTGATTCCGGCAGGAGAAACATATAGAAAAAAGCATCCGGAAGCCTTAACTGCAAAAAAATAAGCTTGAAATTTAATCCCCTCTCCATTAAAATCCCCTAAGCATGCCAACAATAAATCAACTAATCAGACATCCGAGACGTAGCCCGAAAAAGAAATCCAAATCTCCAGTTCTGCAATATGGATGGAATTCGCTTAAAAATAGAACCATGGCTTTGCCGTCGCCGATTAAACGCGGAGTCTGTATTAAAGTTACAACCATGACACCGAAAAAACCTAACTCCGCTTTGCGAAAAATCGCCAAAGTAAGACTGACTAACGGCACGGAAGTTATCGCGTATATTCCGGGAGAAGGACACAATCTGCAAGAACACTCCGTGGTTATGATTCGCGGCGGACGCGTAAAGGATTTACCTGGAGTTCGCTATCACATTCTGCGCGGACTTTTGGATACACAAGGAGTTTCCGCACGCAGAAAGAGCAGATCGTTATATGGAGCGAAGAAACCGAAGTAAACATTTGACCCCGCGGGGCGGGGCGGGGACACTTAACATTTGACTCATGAAAAAAAACTTATACATTCCGGAAGGAGGAACCGCACTGCAAGAACAGTTTATAAACTGCATCATGAAGCGCGGGAAAAAATCCATCGCTCGTAAAATTTTGAAAGACTGTTTTATAGAAATCGGGAAACAAGCAAAAGAACAAGATCCTGAACGCGTTTTTGAAAAAGCGATTGAGAACGTAAAACCGTCTATGGAAGTTAAGCCGAAACGCATCGGCGGAGCCGTCTACCAGGTGCCTATGGAAGTAAAAGTTCATCGCCAATTATCACTTTCTTTTCGATGGATTTTGGACGCGGCGCGCGGACTCAAAGGGAAACCAATGGCAAAAAAATTAGCCGGAGTTTTGAATGAAGCCGCAGGCGGCGCCGGTCCGGCAGTTAAGAAAAAAGAAGACGTACACAGAATGGCGCAGGCGAACAAGGCTTTCGCGCATTTTGCGAAGTATTAACAATCTCCAGTGTTCTTTTTCATTTCATCTAACAAGCGAGGGGTTTTTTCAGGGGCTCTCAAAATATGCTAAAATGCAAAATGATGAATCCTGATGAAATTAAAAAAACAATTAATTACTGGATTGAAGGAGCGAAAAGAGATATGACAGCCTCTGAAGTTCTTTTAAAAGAAAAACAATTCCCTCAAGCACTTTTTTGGTGTCATTTGGTTTTGGAAAAACTACTCAAAGCTTGTGTTGTAAAACATACTAAAACCCAGTCTCCTTATGTTCATAATCTTGTTTTACTCGCAGAAAAAAGCGGACTTATACTTTCGGAAAATCAAAAGGAAAATCTTGCTATTATTACAAAATTTAACATGAGAGGAAGATATGCTGACGAATCCCAGCAATTTAACGAACAATGCACTCCGGAATTTACCAAAAAATATTTTCAAATAACAAAAGATTTCTACCAATGGCTTACCAGCAAGATGCCTTCGCTGTAATGTCACGCGAAGATGTTTTTCAAATTGTAAAAAATTTCAAAACCAGGCTTGAAAGCCGGGGTATTCTTGTGCAGAAAATGTATCTTTATGGATCATACGCAAAAGGCAATCCTCATTATGGAAGCGACATTGATATATGCGTAATATCACCGACATTTAAAAATAAATTTGAAGCCGAACTTTTATTAAGCAAAGAAGGTGTACAAATAGATTCGCGCATAGAAACAGTAGCTTATACCCCCGAAACATTCGAAAACTGGATCCCTCTTGTATGGGAAATAAAACAAAATGGAATAGTAATGAATTAACGGGATAACAGATTGCAGGTTTAATTTGACACGAGGGGGGGGTATGGTAAAATATAAACGTAATTAAAGCTCGTTTAATTTGGCGTGGTGCGGTCGATCTGCGTCCGGGAAAATGGGAGAAAAAATACCACTTAACAAAAATAAATATATGAAAAATCAAACCAAATGGCTTATCGGCGTTGTTGTTGTTGCCGCACTCGGCTCACTCGCCTATCTCGGCACTTCAACGGATTTATTTAAAGGCAGTCTTCGCGGAGAGAAGAGCGGCTTACCGGCGGTAACGGAAGCGCAATGCAACAAATTGCAAGAGTGGGATAATCAGGGGGTACTCAGCAATAAAATGAAAAATGCTTATCCTTATCAACTCGCCTGTATAAAACAATATGGCAAACTTCTCCCTACATGGATAACATCAGATACATGCAGATCTCTTCTTGCAAACTGGAAGGGGAAATCTCTTCCGCTCCCGCCGCATCCACCGGCTACTATGGGTCCCGACTACCCGGAGGGTTCTAGTGAATATATATGTTCACTAAAATATCCTGCAGAATGGAAATAAAATTATAAATAACGTTTGAGTTTAAGAGCTTTAGGTTCCTTAGTTTTCTACTCAAGCTTTCAATAACTCTCAACCAACACCACCAGCGCTCCAAAAAAGCGCTGGTTTTGTTATGTTATAATACATATATGAACATACCCTTGGATAAATTAAAATTACTTTTGCAAAAAATGCCGTCGGTTAAGCTCGGATATTTTTTCGGTTCGCGCGCGGAAAATTCGGCCGGTCCTTTAAGCGATTATGATTTTGCCTTCTATTTGGACGAAATCAACAAAGAAAAACGATTTGAAATACGTTTAACGCTTATTAGACATTTAACAAAACTTTTCCAAACCGACGATGTTGACGTTGTAATTTTAAATGATGCCCAAGCTCCGGAATTAAAATACAATATTATTAAGAGCGGCATTCTTTTCTATGAACAAGAACCTTTTAAAGTCCTAATTGAACCGCGTATTTTAAATGAATATTTCGATTTCCATTCCTCTCTTCTCCGCCATGGCTTAACTAAGGCATAAATTTATGACAAATATTAACGTTATTGAAAATAAAATCAGCTCGGTAAAAAAATATCTGGCGATTTTAAAAACTTACAAAAAACATACAGCGAAAGACCTATCCGGTGATTTGACTCTAAAGGGCGCTGTTGAACGCTATTTATATCTTGCCACGCAAGCAACTCTTGAATTGGGAGAAGCTTTTATCGCGCTTAGAAAACTGCGGAAACCAAGCATTTACAGCGAAACTTTTGAAATACTGAAAGAGGCAGATATTATTGATAACGAACTTGCGGAAAAACTTGTAAATATGGTCGGCTTTAGAAATGCAATCGCGCACGATTATGAAAAGCTGGATTTAGATATTATGTGCGATGTTCTGCAAAATAAACTTATTGACGTTGAAAATTTTGTAAAATCAATTGAAAAACAATTTTAATGCGCTTTTGCACGGCTTTGGTTCAACATCTCAAGCGCTTCACAGCCACACAGATTTTTCTATTATCCCCAAAATACAGAAAATTCTGCTGACTGAAACTTTTATGTTTTTACGCGATGAGTTGGAAAGGTTGTAACAGATTGAATTTGACACATGGGGGGGGTATGTTAGAATATAGACGGTCATAAGGAAAAATTCGTTTAATTATTGGCGTAGAATGGTCGATCCACGCCGGAAAATCAAAAAATACTAATTCTTAACAAAAATAAAATATGAAAAATCAAACTAAATGGTTAATCGGCGTAGTTGTCGTTGTTGTATTTAGCGCAGGCGCTTATCTCGGAACAAATACGGATTTATTTCAGGGAAAGCTCTCTCCTGTTACAAAATGTAATATAGTTTTTGAAAATTTCGATCCTTCAGGTATAACAGCTAAATTTGGAGATAGTGTTGACTTTAAATGGAATGGTCCCGGTTGTTCAAGGTATAAATGGACCCAGTATGAATTGTGCTTTGAGAATGTAAGTAATTCCCAAGAATTCGCTTGTATAGGTGTAACAAATTCAAATCATAAGACACTTACTGGTGCAGATTGGAACTTTATAAGTAATGCAATGAAAACCGTAACTTCCAGGGTGGTTTATACAAAATGGTATGTTCAATCTCTTTTTGGTAATGCTATTAAGGGTGAAATTTTGAAAACCGAGCCATGGAAGTTTTCATATACTAAATAATTTGGTTTTTCTATACAAAAGGGGCCTTTGCAAAAATTAAAGCCCCCTTTTGCTTTCTTTCAAAAAAGCGCTGGTTGTTAAAAAAACTGAAACCTACGCTCCATATACCCACAATTTGCTACAATTGGTTAAACTCGCCGATATAGCGCTCGCCGATGAAGACATAAAATTACTGGCGCAAACGAATGAATTTAACATGCAAGCTCGTTATCCTGACGATAAACTATGTCGCCTTCTGACGCAAAAAAAATAGCCAAAAAATATGCTGAAGCTCTACGAAATAACAAAATAGCATTTAGCAATGTATATTTGTTTGGATCATATGCAAAAGGCAAGGCAAAATCATACAGCGATATTGATATAGCGGTGGTCACAAATGGAACTGGCGGGGATAAAAAGTATTTGCAAAAAAAAATGAGGCTATGGGAAATTACGCCAGAAGTGGATGTTAGAATTGAACCGATTTTGATTGAAAAGAAAGATTTAGAAAAAAGAGCAACAACTTTATCTAATGAAGTGCAAAAATATGGTATAAAGATTGAATAAAGCCCTTACGAAACATCCAAATTTATAAATAGATCCTAATCTTATCGGCTTCAAGTTTTAGCCCTAATTTCTCATAACTCTCAACCAACATCTGCAACGCCTGAAAAAAGCGTGAATTTGAAATACGAAAAGTTTTATATTTTTCTTTATCAACGGCGGATAACTTTACAAGCTTTTCAAATTTCTCAATAGCGCCCTTGTAATCCTTTTCTTCAAACAAAAGTTCACCCCATTCCATCCAAAGAATCGCCCAGTTCGGGGATTGCTCTACTGCACGGTTAAAATAAAACTCCGCTTGTCCTTTATCCCCTTTCGCATCGGCAGTCTTTGCCATCGCTAAATTATAATGAAAACTTTTACCTGTTATTTCGCCCAATTTGTTCGCATAAAATTCCATTTTAGGTATAACATCTGCATTTCCCTTCATATAATCGTCAAATAAAATAAAAACAGTCCTATACGGATATGCGTAAAAAGGGCTTTCGCGAATAACTTTATCAAACGCATCCAGTCCGACTTCTTCGGAAATGAAATATGCGGAAATCGCCTTATTAAACAAAGAATCCGTCTGAAATAACCGTTTTGAATTCCACAAAGAAAACAGCGCAAAAAACACCAGAAAAATACTTATTAAAACTTTCGCAAAAATCCCGGCAAGCGGAGATAATGCAATTCCAATTTGCCTGAACTTAAAGACTTTAAGCAAAAGAATCGCCCACATTGCCAAAAGAAAAACGATTTGAGATGTAAGAGAAAAGCTGAATTGTACGGAAATCGTATAAGCAACTATGGAGAAGTATGCTATGCGAATAAATGGCGTGTTAATTTTCCGTTTTACGAACAAATAAATTAAAAAAATAATATTAAGCGCCGCGAGCAAAAATCCAAATGTACCACGCATAATAAAAGCGTCCAAAAGCGCATTGTGACTGCGATCGGGAATATCCGTCATGCGTTCATAAAGATAAATGTCCGGCGATAATGTTTTTTGAATTTCGTGATAATAAGTTTCAAGACCTGTACCGACTCCAAACTGCAAAGGCGTAAACTGCGAAACGAGCTTAAAAGAATCTTTCCACAAAACCGATCGTGTGCCGAGTGAACGCAAATTCGGACTAAGGAATATAAAAAAACCGGCGAGGGAAAGAAAAATTACTGCGGCAAAAATCCATTTTTTTGCCTTACCCTTTAGAACCGAAAAAATAAGAAAAATAACGGCGATGCCGATACCCAAAATAGAAGCTCTGTTTTCCGAGAAACCAAGTGCGACTGCGATTAAAACCGCAACCGCAAAAAATAAAACCCCCTGCCGGCGATTTTTTCGCCAAGCCGAAATCCCGTAAAACAAACTCACGAAAAATGGAAATATTAAAAACTGTCCAAGCCCTGTCGGCGAACCGATTGTAGAATAAGGCCTGCCCGCAAAAATGCCTTCTATTGCCAGACGAGTTGGATTAACAAAAAATTCCTGCATCACAGCATAAACGGAAACAAAAACTCCCGCCAAAATGGTTACAACAAAAAATGCGCGCGTGAATTTTTCGTCGCGAAACAACTGCAAACATATTAAAAAATGAATTCCGTAATACGCGCTTGTCAAAAATCCCTGCAAACGGTCATAAGTTCCCCAAAAACTTTCTATAGGCGCAGTAGAAAAAATCGTAGAAAACGCATATGACAAAATCCATAATCCGAAAATAAAAAATACGGTTTTATTAAAAAATAATTTCGTTTCGCGTGCACGCCACAATTTGACAATAACTAACAACAAAAAAATGCCAATCGCCAAAAACAAAAAACTCTGCTTTGCCATTTCGTACGGATTTGCGCCGCCGAACGGATTAAATACAGCAGGTACAAAAAAAATTGCGAGATAAAATAAAGATAGAAAACCGAATTTTAATTTTAACGCCATAAAAATCCCTTACACTATACTACAAAAAACATTTGACAGATAAATGGGGGGGGTAAACTAAGATTAGTCAAGAAAATTATATTTTTATTTTTCTAACCAACCAAACTATGAACAAGAAATGGTTAATCGGTATCGTAGTTGTCGTCGCGCTCGGTGTAATCACCTATCTCGGCACGTCTACCGATTTGTTTAAGGGAAGCCTTGGCGGGGGTGGAACGCCACTAGTCGAGGGTCAAGTCGTATTGCCAAATGTTACTATCGCACGTTGCAACAAATTGCAAGAGTGGTACGATCAGGGAGTACTAAGCGATAAAATGAAAGATGCTTATCCTTACCAGCTTGCCTGCATGAAACAACATGGTAAACTTTTCCCTAATTGGATTACATCAAATGTATGTGCACCAAAACTTAATGAGTGGAAAAAAGATAATCTCCCTCTTCCACCACCTATACCAAGTTATCTGAATCAAGGGCTTCTATCTGGATCTATACAATATATGTGTTCACTAAAATATCCTATAGAATGGGACGAATTCGCCAGTCCA
>ERZ1292633.1876-Hain-H41-02um-R1-1876-length-22111-cov-7_pt1 | contig 14978 bp, 5 predicted proteins | sample MGYA00564406_ERZ1292633 | MGnify/ENA primary metagenome ERZ1292633 (study PRJEB36523, sample SAMEA6512639) | groundwater metagenome | collected 2019-01-08 | study: AquaDiva: Metagenomics assemblies of 32 groundwater samples
GTGCCTCGTGGTGGATGCGCAAACAGAGCGGCGGTAGCGGGCGACTCCAATCGTCGTGGCTTGCATTCCCCAGAGAATCACAAAATTCCAGTGAGTTTGGAGATCGTTCCAAGTCTTGTTCCTGCCGGCGCACCGCCAGGAGCTTGCCGGTTTGTGCATCGAGAACAGCCGCGAGTATCCATCCGCTGTGCGTTGGCGGCGTGAATGACACTCGCGTTCGTCGGGCACACTCGGTAGGCAGCAGCAACAACACCTTGGGACGTGCCATGTCCCCAAACTGAGCGTGAAACGACCCGCGCTCAACTCCAGTCGTTGTGTCACCAAGACCACCACCGACGCGACCGACGAGGCGCTCAACGGCCACGCCCCCGAGTTCCTGTATCGGCGGCCGCGGGTGGGCCGGAGTGCCTGCGTCGCTTGATGGTGTACCGTTGTCGCTGTGACGACCAGTCGCCGTGGCGTGACTCCGTGACAGCCACCAAATCGGCGCGTAGCGTTCCCGAGACAGCAGAGCGGTCCACGCCTCGCCGCCGTCCCTGCCGGTCTCGATGCAGTCGTCGCCAGTGCTGTCACTGCCGCACGCGCCCCCTTTCCGGGTCACCAAGGCGCACACGGCCACCACAAAATCCGTTGCTGGCGTTGAAAGCGATTCCTGAATTTGCACCATCCGGCGCAGCTCAACAGCCACTTCGCGACTGTTCAGCTCAGCCTCCAACGTCACCGCGACGGTCCCGTCATCCCACAAGGCTTTCTGTCCGACGCGTAACGGGAAGACCCAGTCACGAATCGAATGGCCCTCACCGCCTTCCGCCTCCGCCTGCGGCGCCGCCTCCTCACGGGTGGTGGCGTCATCGAACGAATCATGAAGCCGGTTGCACGCGGTCTGTGCAGCAAATCGATCAACATTTGCCCATCCAAATCGGGAAGCCGATAATTGCTTGCCGACAACGAGGCGCATAATTCCGAGCAAGTCACCCATCTGCTTGGGCAAGTGCTGCTGGGGATACAGTAAGGTCAAGCTGAACGGGAGACTTTCCGACTGGCTTGGGTGTCGTGTGCGTTGCCACTGGAGACCTGCGACTCGACTCCGCAGGACACCTGCCGTTGGGACTGACACTGGGAGCATGACCCCTCCGCGGCCGTATACCACATACCACTCGACGTTGACACCAACGAAGTCTGTCAGTGGCGAAAAGGAGACTTGGAACGTGACGGCGGATGCGCAACGTGCTACAGGGTGTTGTCGGCAATCCACCGACGAGGTCAAGGCCGACCCACCTTCCGGAATGAACCCATCCAAGAGGCAAAGAGGGTAAAAAGACTCCACGTGTCGATGATGAACGCCTGATACCGCGTCACGGAACAAAGCTTGAAGAACCAAGGCTGGTTCACCAGCGCCGCTTCCCCAACCATGGTCATGACCGTTGTCAAGTACGAATGAGACGAGGTAGTTGACTCGCAGGAGGAGAGTGAAGTCGGGCGGTGCTGCAGCGGGCAATGCCGCCTCCGACCACCACTCGAATGCACCGTCGGCATCGACGATGACGGAGTCCGCGCCATTTATCTCACGATGCGCCGTCGTCACCGCCGCTGCTGGGGTTCCGTACTCTGCGGCAGACGCGCCTTCTGCCTCGACGACGAGGCCAACCGTGCGGAAATGCAGCGGCTGACACGCCGTCGCCGCTCGGTCGCCATGTGGACATGTAGCGATGCGCATCCACACGTCAGGCAGGGCGGCAGCTTTCCGTTGCCGTGCAAGAAGCGGTGTGTCGTCGGATGCTGTAGACTGAAAGAGCTGCACTGATGACTCACCGCGTCCCGGCAGGTCGATGTCGCCTTCACACAGGGTGATCGCCTCGCCCACACGAGAGGACGACGCGGGGGAGCAACACAGGAACGACGATTGCGCTGGATGTGACTCGGAGTTCACGACGCCGCGGCCAAGTCGCCACGCGTTACACGGTTGCTGCGGTAATGTTGACGGAAAAGGCACTTGACCGGAAACCGTGAAAACCACTCGCTGAGTCGTGCCACGTTGCGCGTCATCAATCCATACGAACTTCTCCGTCGACGCGATACCCACGGTACCACGACTCAAGTCGGTTGCATGGGGACAATTCTGGGGGCAGATGCACAGAAAGGACGCGACCAAAACCACGAAGACGCTACGACTCGGCCACATTCGTTCTGGGTGGATTTCTCTTGATGAAGAGTGATTTACATTCAACCAAAACGGCGACTAAAGACGGCGTGGCTTTCGGCGTCGGGGGAGAAAACGGACCGTCGAGCAAACAGCCAAGGCCACGTGGACCGCGGCTGCAGTGCCAAGGATTCGTGTTACTGTCTTGATCCCTCTCGTTACTTCCTCGTCTCTTGGATCCTCTATGACCGGCTGTGAATTAAAAACAAAACCCACCACCCAAAATACTTCACTTCACACAGGCCAGAAAGACCATTAGAGGACGCTGAGTCCGTTAGATCGCGTCCTCGCGACGTGGCGCTTCCGCGTACGAGAGGAGAGCCTTGCCCATCATGAAGGGCCTCAGCACTTCCGGAATGACGACGCCTTCAGCGCACTGGAAGTTTTCGCAAATCGCGCACATCGTGCGTGTGATCGCGCAAAGGGTGGAGTTCAACATATGTGGATGATCCTTGACGTTGACCGCCGCCTGGCCTCGCGTGTTGGCGCCGAAGCGGCATCCAAGTCGCCGAGCTTGGTAGTCGGTGCAGTTGGAACAAGACACCAATTCGCGGAAGGTGTTCGATCCCGGGAACCAGCCCTCCAGATCATACTTCTTCGCGGCCGCGTCGTTCAACGCACCGGTGCAAATGTTGACCACTCGGTAGGGAATGCCGAGCGACTTGTAGAAGTCCTCCGACGCGGTGATCATCTCCTCTTGCAGACGCCACGATTCGTCGCCGCGTGGGCTGCAGACCACGAACTGCTCGATTTTGTCAAACTGATGCACACGGAAGATGCCCAAGGTGTCACGACCGTGGCTGCCCACCTCCTTGCGGAAGCACGAGGAGACGCCGCAGTATTTGATGGGTTGCGAGAGGTCCTGATACCATCTGCCACGCTGGTACGCCGCGATCGACTGCTCGGACGTGGCGATGAGGTACTTGTCGTCGCCTTCGCCAGTCACCTTGTACAGCTCATCGTCAAACTGCGACAATTGGGCAACCTCGGCCATGGCATCCTTCGTCAAGAACACCGGCGGGAAGAAGGGCGAGTAGCCGCGCTGGATCAAGAAGTTGACGGCGTACATCGACAGCGCCATTTGAAGCTGCACCAGGCCGGCTTTCAGGACGTACGCGCGGCCACCCGCCATGGCGGTGACGGCCTTGCCGGTATCCATGCAGCCGAGCTTCTCCATGATGTCGACGTGGTTCATGGGCTTGGTGCCTATGGCGGCGCCCCACGTGCGCACGATGCCGTTGAGGTCTTCGTTGTCCGTCACGGGAACGGATTCATGCACAATGTTTCCGATTTCGTGAAGCAGCGAGTCGCGTTGGACCTCTGCCTCCCTGGCCTCTTGAACGATGGTGGGCAAACGTTCGGACAAAAACTTCGACAACGACTTAATTTGCAACACGCACAGCTCGCCAATGCGCGCGGGGGTGAGCATGCCCGCCTGCGCGGATTCAATGACGTCCGCGGGGATGACCTCGGTGTCACCATCGGCCTCCTTCTTCTTCTTCTTGTCCCCCACCGCCTTCGAACAGTCGTTTGACAGCTTGCGACAGTTTTCGCTGAGAAACTGCAACCGGCGCCAGCGTTCGTCCGCTTCGATCACGGCATCGACCGTCTTCGGATCTCGGTAGCGTCTACGCTGGGATTCACGGATGAGGTTCGCGCCGGTTGGGTCGCGAAATAACACGATGTCAAGGCACATGTCAACAGTTTGAAAACTGGCAGCGGCGAGAGTGTTCGGGAGAGAGAAAAAATCCAAGCGAATACCCCACGGCGCCTCGCGTTTCTTCCGCCATCGTTGCGGTTTTAACTGAAACATCGAATCGGTTATCGATTGTTGGTGGTGGAGGACCTACATGGATACGCCGCCGTGGGAGCGCGGTTGTGTGTGCTGATTTACATTCTGCGAAGGGGGGAGAAAGGAGACAATGCCGAAAGGATCGTTTTCGTACGCCCCGCGATCCTCGCGGCGAATCGGAGTGACTGCTAAGAGTCGAAGGCAGCCGATTTGGAGTACGGAACCAAATAGTTGAGAAAGAAGCCGGAGATGCGTTGTGCAGGGGTATTCTCGGTCCCTCGGGCGACGGCAACCTTCAAAAGGGTTTCGACGAATTCACAGAATGTCAGTTCCGTTTCGACGCCAAGAGTACGCGCGTGGTTAAGCTGATTGTATCCAAGGCTTCTCGCTTGCATGGCGCACTTCCCCTTGTAGATGGCTTCGGTCGCGTCGTCCATACGGCCACCGTTTGGCAGCAGTGCCGTCGCCATGCCATCGCCGCCGTCCACGGATATGGAGCTTCGGTCTGCGCCGTGAGCAGCCGCGAGCAAGCCGCCTTGCGTCGAGCCCAACGTGGACCCAAACGTGGCTGCGGCGGCGGAAGGTGCCGCGCCGACGGCTGGCGACGGAAGTCCTCCCCTGGTGTCAGGCTGACCGCCGCTGGCGGGTGTCGCTGGAGGCGCAGGTCGGATCACGCCGGCGCCGATAATAAACTGCCTCTTCAGGATGGCAGTCGTCATTTGAGGATAACGATCGTAAGGCACTAACTTGCAAAGCTTCGTCAGCGTGAAGGCTTCCCCCCCACCCGCCGTCGCCGCTGAGGTCGTGTCTCCGAGACAGCCAATACGCTTGAGCAGCAAGCCAACTTGACGCAGGGTCACCGTCAGGTCGACGGCATTGCCCGATGATCGGCTCGCAGACGCAGCGGGCAAGGACAGGCCGCTGGAAAGCGAATGCGCCACCGCCGCGGCGCTGGACTTGAAATACCGTTGGAGCATCGGCAGATGACCCGCCACAAGCGCGCGATGCTCGCGAGACAAAGGACATATCGGGATGGCGGTCACGCCCGTCGCCGCGTTCGGCGCCAAGTGCTCGTCGATGACGAGTTTGAACCGGTGGGCAAGCGATGCACCGTACTGCGCGTCGCGATAGTACAGCGCCGCAATGCGGATCAACGCTTCCACGCAATCGCGGAACGACAGTTCTGCCTGGTATTGATGCAGTTCGTTCCGATAATTTTCCCATGGCGTTTGAAACTGGCCAGTTCGGTGGAGGGACGTGGCGCGGCCCGATCCCGTGGATGACGTGGAAGCCACGGAGGCGTGACGCCCGGCGCCGCTGGGGAGTGGCGGGGGGGCATCCTTGGGTGAACTCCCTGTCGCCGCTGCCGGCGCGGCGGACGCTCCGGACGCAACGGAGGCCCCACTGGCCCCCACCGTTGTCGGAGGAGTCACCTCTGTCCCGTTCGAATACACGGCCGACGTCGTCGACGCGGATCGATCCTTGAATGCCAAGAGAAGTCGATCCACAGCTGAGATCGTAACGTGTCGGTTCAAAAGCTTCGCGTCGGAGCACAATCGCAGGAACTGGACCATGTGGAGCGTCCCTTGCGACTGCGTCGCCCGCCACGTGGCGGGCGTCGTCACCACGTCGACGCCTTGCTCTAAGGAACTGTAGTGCTGGAACACCTTGCGGAGCAGCCCGTGATATCGAGAGACAATGGACTGCACCGCCGTGACGGATTCCGGTACATTAGACTCGCTCTCGCCGAAGACGTCGCGGATGTAGAGCGGAAGCGGGCACGCGACGGTCGAGTCGGCCGGTTTAACATCGGCGATCGGGGTCACTGGGTGCCCGTCCGCGAACTGGCCGAAGTACACAACGCCATTGGCGGTTGTGTACTTGCCGTCGCCCTGCTTCACATTGTTCACCCAGCCGCCTTCGTAGCGACTTCCGTCGTCGTAAACAAAGGTGCCAAATCCATGACGCTGACCCTGAAAAAATTCGCCGGTGTAGGTGTTGTGAGCCAAACTCGCGTCTTTCGGCGGTGCGCCGGTAAGGTTGTCGGAGGATGACGACGCACCCCCGTTGCCGGGAGGGTGCGTCGAAGGCGGCGCGCGTATGTACGTGCACATGCCCGATCCATGCGGCAAGCCCCCGGACCACTGACCACGGTATTCCTCGACGATGACGCCTTGCTTCCGCCAGGTCATGACGCCGTTGCCGTGACGCTGATCGTTTAACCATTCGCCGTTGTAAAAACCTTCGTTGGGGTACTGCATGGTTCCCTTTCCCGTTCGGCGGTCGTCGACCCATTCGCCTGTGTAGACAATCGGGGTGAGTAGCGCGGCATCGTGGTGCTCGGGTGGGGTTGGGCTGCCCACTGACGTCGTGGGGGGCTGGACGTGATAGTAGAGGGTGCCCTGTCCGTGCCGCTTGCCGTCCAACCAGCCGCCTTCGTAGCGTTGCTTCTTCTGTTGGAAATAGAACGTCCCTTGACCGTTCCGAACCCCATTGCGCACCGTACCTTCGTACCAGTCCTGCGACGGCCACGTGAAACGGCCTTGCCCGTGAATGGCGTTCACCTTGAAGTCACCCTCGAAGGCGGTGCCGTCGCTCCATTCGATGCGGCCCGTACCATCCATCAGGCCCCGCACGAACGCGCCCGCATACACGTAGCCGAGCGTGCTCACCAGTTTGCCGTAACCGTGGAAAAATCCTTCCCCGTCCAGCTCGCCTTCGTAACGTACCACGGACATTTGTTGCAAGACGGGGTCTCGCAGGATCGCGGCACGGGGCGCCGCGACATCTTGGTTCAGAAAGTGAAAAATGTCGAAATCTGCCGATGCCGCGCTCGAGCCGGCGGCAATGGACGATTGAGCGGCGGCAACAACCGCGGTCGGCTGTCCTGACGGGTCTGGCTTATTTCCAGGACCGGTCGTGGCGACGTTCACTTTCTTTCCGTCATTCGTTTTCCCCGGAGCGCGCAGGGCACCCGCGGCGGACGGTTGGTTAGCCGATGCAGCAGTTTGGGTCGTCGGAGCGGATGCCGCAGGCGGCTGCGGCTGAAGCGGCGGCTTTGTCGTGGCTGTTTGCGCAGGCGTGGCGGCTGGCTTAACGGATGCCATTCGACAACTCAAAGTGGAATCAAAGAGCTGCGTCTTTCAAAAAAGGGGAAGACGTAAGTGACGTTTGGGACCGCCTGACGAGCCCGGCACAGGATCAGTCCCCTTGCGTTGCTCACAAATGATGAGAATCTACAGAATGGGAGTGAAATCGATTCGTCGTGTGTCAGCGCCGGGCCGTGACGGACGGAGCGGCCAGCTCCACCTTGGCCACAGGCACAGTTTTCAGAAATCGGAAAGCAAACGCTTCGCGGCCGAGCGCCGACGATGAACCACCCGCGCTGTTACCGCCCCGGCGGGCGGCGGAGTGTACGCGTGCATGCGCTGCGAGTGCTTCCGCCGTGCGCGCGCCAGGCTCGTCACCGGAAGCTCGCGGGTTATGACCAACCGCAGCGGAAGGAGATTCAAATTTTTGTGCGCTGCGACAGAGAGCGACAACTTGACTTTGACTTCCGCCACTCGTCAGGGTCCCGTCGTTCCCGGCGGCGGCAATTTCCTCCGCCCGTCGCCTTTGCATGGCCCTTTTGGCATCCGACAGCGGAAAGGACGGCGTCGCGGGTCGCGGCGGAACTCCTTGCGGGAAAATCGGCCGCGCGGACGAAGGCTTCCCACCTGGGTGATAAGCGATGAGCGGTCGCCGATATTCTGGTTGCGTCGATGAGGGCGGCAGCTTGCGGGTTTCAGTATGCCGCCGTGCCTGTTGCGGTGGTGCAGGATACAGCCTTTCGACGAGGGCCTGAAGGCCGGTCACTGGCATATCCGCAACATGTTGCGCTTGGGTCAGCGCCAGTCGCTCCGAATGCGCCTTTTGCGTGGCGTCTAAATAGGAAAGCAGCGAGCTGGCCGCCGCATCAATATTGGCTCCGGATGCTTGTGTGGGTTCGCAGCCGATCGTCTGCGGGGCGGCAGAGGAGTACCGCTGGCGAGCGGAAACCGTTCCAGGCCTGGCCTTGACTGTCGGACCTTTCAACGCAGTCAACAGTTCTTCGGTGGCGGGAAGCATGTGCTGCACGGGCGACGACGACGCCAGTGCCTCGTGGTTGGACCCATTCGACTCCGAGACGGAGGGCGAACGTTGCCGCCTTCCGCTATCAATCACACCCGATACCGTGGCGGCGCCCGCACCGGATTCCACAAGGCGCGGATGAAGAACGCGACCCCGGGCGATGTGATCCCGACGGACGACCGGTGTGTGTTGCTCGGATGAGCCAAGCAACTCGGCTTCGAACAAGTGGCTCATGCGAACGTCGATCAGTGTCCGCGGGGACACGTCAGGGGGTCGCGAAGGCCCGACGAGGGGATGCAACAAGCTGGTGGTGGTGAGTAATGGCGCCTCGGGCACCGCCTTGCGATGATTGCTTCGACCGGCTGCCAACGACAGGTGAGGTACGACCCGCGTCGGGGGGCGAGCAACGTCGCCGTGCGATTCGATTTGAGTCCCGCAGGCATCGTGCCCCGAGACGCCCTCGAAACCACGGGAGTGCGAATCGACGGGTCCATTTTGTTGTCTCAGATCCGTCGGTTTAACAGGGTCGCGCGACGACGAGATCGGCGTGGGATCGGAAACGTCAGCCGACTCGGCCCGTTCAAACTCACCTCCAACGTGCCCCAACGGAGCTACAGGAACGAATCTAAGTGCTGCATCCTCGTGAAGCGTGATGCACGACGACGGAACAAGGCCTTCCCCGACGGGAGGAGGAATGCCGTTTGAAGGGACACTTGCGGAAGTGACCGTCGTCGGAGCAATTATCCACTCGAGGGAGACGTCCGCCGTGATGTTTGCAATCGTGGCCCGATGAAGGTCGGGTTCGTGACGCGAAGGCGGCGAGTCGGCGGCGATCCTCTGAATGATGCATAGTTCGCCACAGCAGTGCCCTTCTCCAGACGCGAACGCCAGCATCGTCACGGCGGCGATGCGAGAAAGGTTTTCCTCGAACGGTTCGCCAGCGCCGAACCCCTTCCACGAACCCATCGAGGCGAACGACGTGTTCGTCAGCGACGCTTGAGGTGACATGGGCGACGAGTGACTCGACCCGGAATCCGCATCATTGTGTTCGTTCCAAACGATGTGCGATGTCACAAACAAGCTGTGCAGCAGTCTTGTGGGTGCCACCGCGATGCGCCATCGAGGGACTAACGTGACCGTTTCTTGCGGCCGGCTCATCGACGTTGAAAGTGTGGCTGTGGGTGACAACGAATTCGGCGCGGCGCCACCACCATCGGAAGCGACAATAACCGCGATCACGGTGACACAGCCGTCTGTGTCGCCCACACACATCAGCAATGACGGTGCCACCTGAGGCGGAAGTAGACGTCTCGGACTGGCGGCATTATTGTGGTGCGACTTCGACCCGACTTCCTGCAATACGGTCACGGCCAAGCTAGTCGCGTTGGTGCGGGTGTCCGAAAAGAGCATCATCGAGCCGAGCAACACGACGGCTGGGTACGACAGCTCCGCGAGTGCCACGAGACCGTTGCCGAACACCACCACGATGTGATGCAGACCGCTTCCGATGAACGAGAGCCCTTCGACGATCCGCGTTGCGCCGCTAGCCACCGCCGACTGCAGGGACGCAATCTCGTCCTTTGAGCGGGTATCGCGGCTGGGTGGCCCGGACGCGTCGTCACCGGCTCGGGGGGGACGTGAGACGCCTCGCAGATGATGCCCGAGCACGCCGTCGAAGTTCACGAGCTGCAGCCATTGCATGGTGTCGAAGTTAAACAGCAGCACCATGCCCTGCGCGGTGCCCACCAATAGGTATCGGTCAGCAGACGCCAGCGGGGAAGCCATCAGCGTCGCGGTGGTGTTCGCGCGACTGGCCATTTCCGCCGCGAAGCTCACCGCCTTACCGGCAGCCGACAGGGATGACCCTTTCACAGGGGAAGCAGAAGATGTGGAACGCGGCATGCTGCTGCTCGACAGGGCAACGGGAGGAGACGTGCCAACGTGAAGGCACGTCACGGCGCCATGTTGCAAATTTCGATTGAGAAACGGTGTCGACATGTCGCCGCCGATCGGCCCGCCGTCGCACGTGGCGATGCAAAGCTGGCCATCGGCGCCGCCCAGGATGATCACGGTGACGGGCACCAGATCCTTCACATTCTGCCTCACAAATGCGAATGCTACGCTGGCGATCTCCTGCCGTCGTGGCAATGCCGCGTGGCACAGCTTGTCCAAGCCTTGCAAATTGTATACGACGGCCTCAGTTTCAAACACCACCGCGAGGTGACGACAAGGCCGGTCCATGGCAACGTGAAGAACACTGCCGGAGACACCGGACGGCCCGAAAAGATCATCGGCGGACCCTCCGCCAGCAGCGGCAGCGGCCGCGATTTGCTGACCGCAGTTGAGCTCTCGGACGTCGAATGAAACCAGGTCTGCGCTGCTGACCGCTGAGTTACTGGTCGCCGTCGCTTCCCAATGAGACTCTGCCGTGGTGGATCCCAAAGGTTTGTCAGCGGTGGTCGGTTGCGACGTGCCGTCAGCGGCCACCGACAGACTCGTGTTTGGCGCCAGGGAATCTTGGTCCGGCGAGCCGACATTGTCCTCGTGCGAGGAAGGCACAAACGTGTCCGGGGCGAACGATGTGGTGAGCGCCAAGTTTCCGTCATCGACATCTGTCGCGGCCGATGGCTGCAGTGCCGCCTTGATTCTGGCGAGTGCGGCCACCGTCGCGGCACGGCTGCTCTGGGGTGAACCTGCGGCATCTCCTGCGGTTGCCGACTTGCCACCCGCCGCGCTTTTCAACCCTCCGCCTTCGCGGGGCAGCGCAAGCTGCCGGCGGCAGATAAACACGTCGCCGCCGACGGTGAAGACGGAGGTGCGCGGCCCAAAAGCAGCCTGCTGCAGTTTCAACGGCGGAATTGTCTTATAGTGGGTCGCGGCGATACCCCCCGCCTTCCGGGAGGAAAAGTGCCGCGTCGCGGGGCGCACGACTTTGGAGGCCCCGGCGTGATGGTGGGCGCCGTGACGAGCGCCGACCGGATGGCGCGACGCGATTACGTTGCTACCACCGCGGAATTTTTCGGTGGCGGCCCTGACCGCCTCTGGCTGCTCGTCCTCCCCGCGCCGAGGCTGCGCGCATTGAAAGGCGATCGGCACATTGGCGCACGCGAGCACCCGCTTGTTATGCGAATCGAAGGACGCGCAGCTGAACGTGTCCTTCGGAACCCGGACGACGTCTTCTTCGTCCTGAACCACCTGAATCTTCCGGTTCATGCGGCTGTCATAGATGTGAACGCACTTGTCGTCAGTGACGACATAGATGTGATGATGGGGCAGGTTCAAAAAGGCACCGACGATTGGGGCCTGGTGATCCACCAGCTCGGTGATAGGATCCGGAAACGCCGTGGTGTACAGGGCGGCAATGCGACCCGGGCCGCTGGCGATCAGGACGCTCTGTTCCGGGGCTGGATCTACGCGGGTCACGAGTCCAGCACGGCGTCGCGAAGAGCCGCCGGCCGTCGCTTCTTCACCACGAGTTAAGCGCACTTTTGCGATTTGCTTTTCCCAGTCGATGACGTCGATAACGTTGCGGCCAGTGGCATCCTCCGCCACCACGACGAAACTGTGATCCCCGCCATTGTCGTGCAAGTCGTAGACGCGTCCGTGAGGCACGGAGGGGGCCAGCAACACGGCATGCGGGTGGTGGTGACCAGGTCGGGCGCCCTGCACGGAAAAATCAGCGCGCGGAAACGACGTCGACGGTTTGACTCGCGCCACTTTTGGCTGCGATGAGGCTGTCGCGCTAGAGTATCCCGGCGCTGACGACACCGCACGGGCCGTTGAGGCCGGCGCCGCGGCGAATGTTGTCCACGTTGCGACTGGAGAGAGAACATCGGACGATTCCATGGACCTGTACGCATTGTAAAGGTGAAGCTCGCCGAGTGACGTTCCCACGAGCAGCGGCTCCGCGCAAGTCGGGGTGATGTATCGCGAGTTGGTGCTACACAGCGCGGTCACGTCGCCGCGCAGTCCACGGAGCGTGACACAAGAATGGCCACTGCGATGCTGATTCGACCCGACGCGGGAGGCGCCACTCCGAGCACCGCTTCTGGAGGCAGTCGCGCTGGGATCTGTTCCGGCAGAATGGAGACTGGCATCCTGATACACCTCCGATCGGAGCCACGAATGAAAGGATCGTTGAGGACTTAACGAATAAATGAAGACTTGACCGAAGGACTGGGCGATCGCGACCCGGGCGGACGGTAAAAAACACATGGCCATGATCGTGGAAAGGCGCTTTGGGGCATCGAAGGCCTGAAGCACGTCCTCCATTGGGTTGTGCGCCCGCGAGTGCAACACGCCAGTGCACACCGGACAATCCGCGTCCGACACGTCCCAGGTCAGGACGGTGCCGTCCGTCCCACCCGTTAGCAACAGCCTCTCCAAAGACGACGGAATGGAGCTGGAATGACTCGCCACGGGAAATGAGTGAGCCGTGAGCATGCAGGTGGCGAGGCCCATGTGATGCGGGGCGGTTGGAACACTGGCCGTCGTGGAAAACGCGGCCGCTGGTGCCGTTGCGCTTGTCGCACTCCCGGCACCGGTGGATGCGCCGGCTACGTGAGCGGCGAAGGCCTGTCGAGTCCAAGGGTCCGTCGCGGCCAGCGGAGCAAGCACGCGGTACTTTTCCGGCAACGGGTCGTACGTTCGCACTCGTTGAATAAGCCACTGGGCAAGGGGCTCCCACGACACAAAACCGGTACAGTGCGGATCAAGTGCGAGAGCAAGAAAGCGATTCGCAGTGTCACTGTTCGAACCGGTCACGTGCGGTGCAATATGGGCCGCGAAGGCGTCCACCGCCAGGCCACGGCATCGGGGATCCATTTGCGGTGCGTCGAATACGAGACGCAACTTTCGTAGCAGCTCGAAGTAGTCTCGACCACCGGCTCCGAGGGACCGCAAGGTCGGATCCATCTCGCTTTCATAGTCGCCGCTTGAATCGCGCAAACTGCGGAAGGAGTCCAAGTCGACGATTTCCGATGCTGCACGCAGCATTCGCGAAAGCAGCGCCTCCAAGGGAAGCCTCGTGATGGTATCCGACGTTGAGGTCATTGCTGGGGGAGATACCACACACGCCACAATTCTGAAGCCAAAAAACAACAACAACAACGCCAATGAGCGTATTGCATTGCCCGAAAATGGAAGGGGGAAAAACACTTGGTCGTTGCTTAAACCGTTGGACTCAATCCTTCGCCGACAGTTTGGCTCGTCGGCGTCTGACAATTTTTTGCTCTTCTCGAGACAACATCAAAGAAAGTTCCAGCCGTGAAACGTCGAGGAAGTCGGATTGATCTGTTAAATTTAACGTCTGCACGGCGTGAAGGCCCATTGCCATGTTGCGGAACGAAACGATGGCAAAAAACGTACGGTTGAGGGCGTTTCCCTTTTGCGTCGAACGTACTTCCACGTTCGGGCCGTAAGCATCAAAGACACGCCGGACATCGTTCTTCGTCGCCTTCGGGCCCACGAAGCAATGGAGGCGAAACGGGGCCAAGGGGTCTCCGTGGCGGTGAACCTTGCCTTTGGCGCTTTTCGTGGCCTTAGAGTCTTTCTTCGCCTTCTTCTGCTTTTTTTCATTCGTGCCCTCAAGCAAACTGTCCAACGAGCTGTTGCTCGCGCGTTCTAGCGCGTCATTGAGCTCAGCGGCGGTTGCAGCCGCACGACTGCCCGCCGGAGCAGCCGACCGCGATAGCGCCTTTGGCCCCCAAATGGAGACAAGGCTTTCAACTTTCTCTCGCTGAAGGGAAGAATTCGGGTCGGTCGTCGCAGTGGAGGAGGTGCGTTTGACCGGGGTGTGCAAATGCTTTTTAGCGTGTTTGTGAGACGTAATGGTTGGCATTGTGCAACGTAGATATATCGCTCCGGATCCAAAAAAAAGAAAGAGAGAAAGAACAACTTTCAGTTACTGAGCACAAATCAAAAAAAAAAGAAGTCATGAATCGACTGGTTTTCGGCAGTCTGCCAGGATTGTAACGGCTGGGGTCGCAATCTACGGCGATGACAAGAACCAAAATTGTAAGCAGTTCAAACAGTCACCGCGTCTAAGTTGCGGAAGCAAGTCGCGGGCACCGGGGCACGACCCGCTGCACTTCGGCACAATCTTTGGCGGAAAAGTGCAGCACGGTCGCCAAGGCGGGCAACATTCTCACACGAGCGTCGTCCATCGATGTACACAAAAACTGAACAACCACATTTTTCGCGTATTCCATGTTCGACGAATTGCGTTCCTCTGCGCGGATGACGGACAATTCGCGAGTAAGATCGGAAACGCGTTGATCAAGAGACAATCGCTCTTTATCCCGGAGAGACGCGTCCGACTCCAAGCGGGCAATGCTAGAGCGCAGTTCGTCGACGACGACGTCACGCGACGATTGCAGGTGAGCAAGCGCAAGTAGGTCACGGTCCACGATCGGCCCTCCGGCAGCTGCGCGCGCAGCAGGAGCCACATCGACATGCGAGCGCCTCACAGCCAATTCTCTTTCCAAATCGGCAACGCGAGATGACAACGTGGCAAGCTCCAGAATCTTTGCGGCGACGTCGCTCGCGAGTGTTTCGGCCTCGACGCGCAAAAGATCCAACTGCACTTCGGCGTCTGCTAACTGTCGCGACAACTGCTCTATTTCCAACCGTGAGTCAACGGCCTCTTCGGAAAGACGTCTTTCCGTCGACTTAGAAACGTGCAATTCGTCGCTCGTTGCTTGCAATTGCACCTGCATGGAAAGCACAGAAGAGCGCGCCGTGGCGAGGTCAGTGGAGTGTTTATCAAATTCAGCGGCGTAAGACGCCGACTGTGACCGCAGGCCGGCGACCTCGTCGGTCAACGCCGCGATCTTCGCGACGTCGTCGGCCTTTGCCGCCTTGACCTTCTCCTGCCAG
>ERZ1292633.3591-Hain-H41-02um-R1-3591-length-14973-cov-6_pt1 | contig 14973 bp, 10 predicted proteins | sample MGYA00564406_ERZ1292633 | MGnify/ENA primary metagenome ERZ1292633 (study PRJEB36523, sample SAMEA6512639) | groundwater metagenome | collected 2019-01-08 | study: AquaDiva: Metagenomics assemblies of 32 groundwater samples
TTACGAGGCGACAGACAATGGTCGACGATGAGACGGACGGCTTGGACGTGTACGAGGCGCGGCAGGTGTTCCGCAACCGACCCTTCGTGGCACGAACCACCGACTATCGCAAAAAGCCGGTCATCGCGGCGATATCGCATTTAGATAACTATTCCGTCTACATCGTCTTCAAGCAGGATGAAGCCGCGGTGCAAAACGCCATCGTTTTGTCCATCGGCGTGGCCATTGCCGCCGCGGCCGTCCTGACGGTCGTCGGGCTGGTCGTCTTGCTCTGCCTCACGACACGCATGATACGACAGATGGACGAGGAGTCCAACATTTTCAAGGCGCAGGTCAAAGTAGAAAAAGACAAGTTCACGCATTCCATGCGGCAGCTGCTCCCGACACACATGATCGCGCGGCTTTCGGATGCATCGCAGATGGTGGTCGCCGATTACAGTCCCCACGCCCTCGTGGGTGTTGTCGATATTTCGGGCTACTCCGACATCTCTCGATCGTGGAACGCGCGCCTGCACGTACGCTTCATGAGCTACTACTACACGGTCGTCACGCGCCTCGCGGAACGCCTTCACGTGTTTCCTGTGAAAATGTTTGGCGACGTGTTTTGCTGTGTACATAGCTTAGGCCGGCTCGAGGAGGACGTACGCGCGACGAACATCATGGAGCTCACGAGCTTTGCGGCCCTGCTTCACCACATCTTCTCCCCGGAGTACACTCACGGTGGGTACAATGACAACAAGAGCATCCACCGCCCATCCGCCGCCGGCGACCCCCCGGAGATCCAGCTCAGCCCCTTGATGCTTCGCGTCGGCCTTCACTGCGGCCCGGTCTGTTCCGGCTTCCTCAATAACGGCCTCACGCCCCGGTTCGACTGCTTCGGCGCGCCGTTGCAAATTGCGAACCGTCTGCAGGCGACCGCGGGCCAAGGCAAGATCCACGTCTCGTCGGGATACAAGGAGCAACTAGATGCCGCGGATGAAGCTGGGGTGTTCATCTTCGAACCCCCCCGGAAAACCATCGGTAAGAACCGCAATACCTTCGACAGTTACGTCATGCTGTCTGCCTTCGTACCCGTGCCGGACGATTTCATGGCGTCGCTGTATGCCACGAGGGCGTTCCTTCGCCACGTCTTTGCGGGAGTGGGTCCTGTTGGCACGGGTGGCACGGACAACGCGAGCACGCTCTTAGGTTCCACGGATCGGTCGTCAGTGGCGAGCAGTATGAAGTCGTCGGTGAAGTCGAAGTGACACGATTCCCGCTCGTTCCTCCGCAATCTTTTCCCCCCTCTCTCGCGCGGTGGGAGACTCGACCGCGGCACTCACGGTAAAAAAGGAAACCCAATGTACCCAAATGGACCCTGGGGGTGGAGGGTGCGAGGCCGTGTCGTTATCCTCGCCACACGTTTTGTCTTCTCCCGGTGCGTGCGATGCGCCAGGTTGCTGACAACTGCTCTGTCCCTCCACAGCAGTGAGTATTTTGGCGTTTCGTAGCCCCCGGTCGATCTCACGTCGCGTCGGAAGCAACAAAAGCACCGGTGGGATGTCGTCCATCGGCAAAGGGAGACTCGTCACATTCTTGCAGTCCGCGTGGACCACAGTCGGACGTTTCCGGGAACGGGCGACCCAGGTGAATTCAACGGACGGCGTGCCGCGACATCGAGGCGCGTCCGCCTGGCGCCTCAAGGAGACGGCACCGCGGGGCGGCGCCGACGCGCCTCCTCGAGGACCGTGGCGGCCGATATCGGAGCCCATCCCGGCGCCGGCTGGCCGCGGGGGGGGGGAGCCGCGCCGCCCGCGGCCGATCAACGACGGCTTCCGGCCGAATCCGTTGCCAAAGCGGAAGGATGGCAGAAGAATGAATGAAGAGGACCCCACGGCGCACCGGAAGTGGCCTCAGATGGGGTCGGCCTCGGACAATCGGTCCATCAAGCTGGGCGAGCAGAGCTTCGCGGCCGACACACCGGATCTTTTCTCCCCGACGGCCAGCGGCGATCAGCAGCAAAGCCCCCCATATCGCATGGAGACCGCTTGGGATGTAAATCGACGGCTGCAGCAACCGAACGCCAACCCGTTCGCGAGTGCGGCGGCCGCGCTTCGCCAGCAGGTTGATCACTTGAACGATTGGGAGCGGCGCCGGTCCTCGGAAGAGGAAGAAGAAAACAAAGCTCAATCATCGAATCGGAAGGACGCACAAACGCACGACGCTCCGCGAAGCGGCAACGGCTGGTGGGGGAGCTGAATCCGTTGCGAGGACCCCATGACCTCAAATGCATGGCATTGAAAGCAGCCGGCAACGACCCATCGCTTGACACCTTTCCTTGAAAGAACGCTCTCATTCATTCTTCGTTACTTAGCTTCCACTTGACAATAATGACGTGGGTCTCTGCGCTGATTCGACCCTTCACCGCTCGTCGCTTCCAGTGGCACCGGCGGCTGACATGCGCGTCGGCGGCCGCGTTCGTGGTTGGCATTCCACTGGCAACCTACCGCCACGCCGACCGCGTCGTGCACCCAGCGATCGACGGCGAGTTCCAACGGCTGTGTGAAACAGATGCGAACCATGCATGGCGACTGACGTTGCTGCAGACACAGAGGTGGTCGCCCCACGCGCCGACGTCGTCGTCGTCGTCGCGCGCGGCCCTTGCGCCAGGAGACTTGGTGTTGCTGATGGGCACGGGCCTCGTCTCGCATCAAATCACGGCCCTGTGCTACCTGTGGACAGCGTGGCGCAAGACGTCCATGACCTACTCCCACCTGGGCGTGATCGTGCCGCTCCGCTCGCCCCGTGGCGAAAACTCCAAGGACGACGGCCTTCCTCAATACGACCTGTATTTGCTCGAAGCCATCGACAACAGGGACGCCGAGGCTGCATCGCCAGGCCTCAATTGGCGGTGTTCAACAAGCGCCGCGTCCGTCGCAGGGGCCGCCGCGACGCTGGAAACGGAGGTGGGACTGGACCGGGTCCAGTTGACGAATCCGAACGAACGAATTTTTGCCCGAAAGTTCGAGCGCGATGCCAAATCTTCCTCGACGTCAACTGGCAACAGCGGCGGCGGCACTTCCATACAACCGTGTTACAATAGATTGGCTATCCGGAAGCTCTCCGGTGTCGAGTGGAGCGCGGCGACGCTGGCCCAGAGCGACGCCTTCCTCATGCAGCACATGGGCCGTCAGATGGACAAGACGTCAATGGTGGTACCCGCGAGCGTCGCGCCGTCATTGTTTCCGCGTTTTTTCCCGACTCCCGCACCTCCTCGGCCCACGCTTGCAGGCGACGACGTCGTAACGTGCGGCGAGTTGGTGGCGCACTACTTGACGGCTGTCGGGGTTGTGGAACCCAACCATGCGCCGAAGGACGTGACTGATGGAAATGTATCGCTGCGACACGTGGCCCCCTTCTACTTTTTTGATGGCTTCACCCTCGACACGCCGCCGCACGTCGCCCGGAAGACGTTTTCGCCGTGGCGGCCATGGGCGGCCGGACCCTTACGGGTCAAAGGTGACGCCAAGTACAGTCCTGAGATTCGCATTGGTCTTGACGACATTTAGCTTGCCCGATTTGTTTGGGTGAAATTCCCGTTGCGCACCACGGGCGACGGACCGCTTTGCAATGTTAAATGCAATATTGCTATCCTGTGCGCACCCACGACACGACCCCCCGACGGAGCGCCGCCCTTAGTCAGTCCACCTCTCCGCTTTATGTCTGACGCGGCCGCTGTCGGGTCCGGATCGGCGGCCAATGTTCCGCCGCAAACGGCCAACAAAATCACAGAGAAGGTATTCAGCCTGAAAACGCGCAAGGTGATCGACGAGGATGCGTTGTTAACCGACGAGGACCGTCAAGCGAAGGTGCCCCGAACATCGGGCGCCGCAGACTGCACCACCCGGCGACGTGCCTGCAAGAACTGCTCCTGCGGCCGAGCGGAGCTGGAGGCGAAGTTAGTTGCCCAAGGCAAGTTGTCAGCGAACGACGATGTCGCGAATGCGGAGGAAGCGGCGATGCTGGCAGGTCCGCCCGCGGGCGGCTGCGGCAATTGCTCACGAGGCGATGCCTTTCGCTGTGCAGGATGCCCCTTTCTGGGTAAAGCCGCTTGGAACACCTCGGCCACCGGCGCCGTCAAGATCGACTTGACCGACGACAATTAAGCGAAAACAGCTCATCCCCCCCTTTTTTGGTTGGGACTTTGTCTCGTGAGACGGTCCGTTCGTTGCAACCTGTTCCTCCCTCATGGGTGTCTGTGATTTATCTATATTTCGTATCACCGGCCACCCTACCGGTGGCCTCACAATAGCACAAGGGCCGGCGCCCAATCGTTGCGTGTGTTGTTCCCTCCATCGCTCTCCAACAGCCCTGATACTATCCCCCTTACCACCCCGCTCCTTGCAGCCGCATGTTCCGGTGCGGCTCGTTCTTGCGCACCAGCGCTGCCATGGCCACTGCCGCTGGAGCGATGACCGGCACGTTCGTGACCGATTGTTGCGCTACGGGCGATATTCGTGCCGAACGGCTTGCCGGATTGCTCCTGCGATCTCCCGTCGCCAACGCGGGATGGTCATTGGACCCCGCCACCGCGTTGCCAGAAAAAGACACCAGCGCGATCGCCGCCTATCAGCGACTCCGCTTGGCGGCCTCTGTGAACGTGCCGACGCCGTCAAAGCTTCCCCCCGGCACCCTTGACACCGCGGCTTTGTCGGCTCGGGATGCAAGGTTGCTCACGGACGCGACGCAGCAACTCGCACAGCTGACGTCCACGGTCACCCCGGCGTCAGCGACGCACTCACTTCACGTTGCGGTGGTGTGGCCTGATTCGATGGCGGCTGCCCGTGTGACCAAGCCGCTGGTCGCATCCAAGACGTCGGCCGCGTCAACCATCCAGGGAGGTCAATACATGGTCCCGGATGCTTTAGTAGCCAAGAGCCGCTTCTCGCCGCCCGAATTCATCCTGTTCTTCGCAGCGGAAGCTGGAGACTCCATCGCCTGCGCGGCGCCGCTGGCGCTCTACCTTGCCCGAGCCAACGATGTGCTATCGGCCAGCCAAATGAATGACGCGGGCACCTTTGCGTCGCTTCACCGCCCCGTCATCGCGCAACGGGTGGGCGGACCGGCGGACGCCGCGCGCCTCCTCGTGCAGCAACGTGCCGGCGTGGCAGCCCGCGCCAGTGGCGTCACACTTCACACGTTGCGCCAGTTGGCCCGCTTCGTGACTCAAGAGCGGCAGCGTGGGTCGTTCCTTTGTCAACAGCAACTCACCCAGATGCACATCGCGGACGTCGTCTCTTCCGTCTACGCTCTGGACGCCACCGCCTTGTTTTGTCTTGAGGCGACCGTTCCGGCCGTTGCGGAGGGGAACGCCGAGACAGAGGGGGCGCTCGCTACCGCGAATGCCGAGGATGAATCCGCCGCCGCGGGACTGGAGGCATCCGTGCTGCTGCATCTGGTTACGTTGCAAACGGTGCACGAAGCCCGCCGGAACGCTCGGCGCATCCTTGGCTCGCGTCCGCACATCACCGACGGCCCCAGTGGCCGTGTCTTGCCCCTATCCGACTTACAGGTTAGCCTCGACGCCTTCGCGGATCAGTGGTTAGCTTTTCAAGAAGATTCTCAGGCCGTCGCCACCGCAGTGTTCCCCAGAGGACAGCTCACGACGCCAGAACCGGGTGCCGCCGCCAGAGGGGGTGGTGGATCGCCGCTCACGAACTTGTTCATCGGCAAGCGTAAGTCCGCATCCGAGTCCTTCCTGGCAATGTCGTTGCATTCGTCGCACGTGGCGTCGTCTGCGCAGTTGCAAACCGATGCGCGCGAGCTCGCTGGCATCATCTCCGCGGCCAACGCCGGCGTGGGCACGAATTTCATGTCACTGTGCGCCACGACGCTGACGTCGGAACTGTTTGCGAGCTTGGCGGCACTGTACCGCAGCACGGCTTCGCTCGACGGCGGTGTCGCCGCCGAGCCACATCGCGAGTGGCTGCATGCGCACTGCTTCTGCGACGCGTCGTCTCAGCGGCGGCGCCGAGCGCTAACGTGGATGAAGGCGACCGTGGATGCGATGGGGAAGAAGGGCGCCGACGCTTCAACCGGGCTGCCGATGTGGACGCCACAGCTCAAGGCAAAGTAACGTGTGGCCCGCAAGGTGGCGGGGGAAGGGGTTCGCTGCGTAATGATGTCCTTTCCTTCTATGTCACCCCCCCAGCCTCCGTTCGGGCGACCGAGTTCGATGCCAGGATCATGGTTCAGGCTGTGGATGGCCCGCGTCACCAAGGCGACTTCCCTTGTCCCTCAATGACGGTGCATGACTCGGCGTGGTTGGTGGGCTTCATCGCCGCCATCCACGCATTGCTGCTGGCGGCGTTGCACTTCGTTTCTCTGATTCTTGAACGCCACCGAACGGTCGCCGTCGGCGGCGATTCACTACAGCGTGGTGGTGGTCACTCCAACGGGTGGTCTTGGCCTCGGCATGTGTGGAAGCGGAACGAAGGTCCGATGCTGACCACCACCGGCGCTGCCGCTGCTCGCCCTCTCCTCTTCGCGGGCGTGCCTTACGTCGTGGAGGTGACCAAAGGCGAGAAAGATGAGGATGCGGATCGTCAAGCGCAGCATCTCGCCGACGTGCTGGCGCGCGACTGTTTGTGCCCCGCGATACCCATTCGTCACCCGGACCGGGTGCAGTTCTTGGGGTCCCCTGCCGCGTTTCACGCTGAAATTCTTCATCATATTAGCCGCGCGACGCGACGCATCGTCATCGCCGCGCTGTACATCGGCCGCGGGGCGCCGTCGGAAGCGATCATCGCCGCCTTGGTGCAGCGCCTCCACGACGTGCCCACGCTGGACATCGTCGTGCTGCTGGACTACCATCGAATGCACGACGGCCATAATCTGTCAGTTCTGTCGCCACTCCTCAAGGCGTTATCGACTCGAACGCGCCGCCTGGGAGCCGCCGCCCCTTCGATCGTTTCCGATTCTCCGCGGTCTCGCATCTGCCTATTTGAGTGTCCGTCGGCACTGGGTCGGTACTTGAAGCACATTGGCCGTGCCCAAGAGGTGCTTGGGGTGCTGCACACAAAGATCCTAGTGTTCGACAACACACTGTTGTTGACGGGCGCGAACTTGTCTCTGGACTACTTCGTCGACAGGATTGACCGATATCTCCTGTTCCGCGACTGCTCGCTGGTGGCGGAGTGGTACTCCGGATTGGTAAACGCGTTATGCGACGTGTCCCATCCGCTGCGAGATTGCGGTCATGCGAACCCTTTGAGCGGCTCGGCGCCATCACCGTCGGTTCCGCTGCCGCATGACGAACCACGCGATCCGTTCTTGACGTCTCCTTCTCGCGGCTGGTCCCGAGAGCCCGATATTTCGTTTCCCACGTCCTCGCCCGTCGTGCGAGGGCCTACCGCGGTGTCCCCCGGTCGATTCCCGACTCCCGTCTCGCATCGTTTATCAGAAACGGATCCCGCCGTTCCCCCGTTCCGGACGTTGACTCACCGACATAGCCGTAACGCGGCGTCGCTCAACATGTCTATCTTGGCCAACTGTGCTGGGGTGGACCCGACGCAATCTCCCTCTGCGTTTTGCGATGCCATGAGCCGTCGGTTAGCCGCGTTCGCGAAGTGGTCTGACCAGTGGCTCAGTGAAGTTGTACGTCCCGCCGCCCGGCAGGATGTCGCCACAGGCGCAGGGGTTGCCACGGTGACGTCGACCACATGGTTGTTTCCGACGGTGCAATTTGCCCGCGCCGGCATCCATCACGACACCAAGGTGGCGTCGGCGCTGTTCGGGTTGCAGTATTCCAGCAAACATGATGTTGCAACGAACGCCGAACAGGACGCCCTGTCGACGGCTGGTGGCAGGCGGGGTTGCTGTCTTCACTTTTTCATGAGTTCGCCTTACCTCAACATTTACGCCGAATTCCTCGACAAAATCTTGTCATCGGTGTCCAAGGGAGGGCAGAAAGGATTGAGCGACGACCCCACCCTGCCCGCCTCCGTGGAGCCGCCATCACCGAGACGCCCGTACTTCACCTTCCTCACATGTAGCACCGAAACAAACGCTTGGCGGCACTCGACGGGGTTTGCGCGGCTGATTCCGCAGTTCTATTTGCAGTTGGAAAGGACACTCTACTTTCTCTTTGCGACGTACAGCTGCCTCGACCGCACGGCTATTCGAGAGTACCGCCAACGGTCGTCGACGTTTCATGCGAAAGGACTGTGGATCGGCGTCGAAGAAAGCGGTGGGATCGGCGACCACCAAACAGGAGCATCAGAGGGAGAGGAGGACTGCATTTTGCCGGCGCACTGCCTTGCGACCAGCGGAGGCAGAAGGTCGGTTTTGTTCGCGACGGCCGTTGGAAGCACCAACTACGGCACCCGCAGTGTGCGCAAGGATGTCGAGTCTGAAGCAGTGCTCGTGTCCAGCGACGCGGCGCTGAGGGACCGCATGTCGAGCGAACTCGAATCTCTTCTTCGACCCTCCTACAAGGTGAGCGAACGGGATTTCATTGGGGGTGGGGCGGACGGCGTCGCGGTGTCTGGGCGGTTTCAACCCGTCGTGGCGCTCGTCGCCTCTCTCGGGAAGGACTTTTTGTAGGAAGCGATGATGATCGTCAACCTCCGTGTAGGGGTGGCGTTGTCGCGCGTGCAAGGTGGGGGTGGAGCGCATGCGAGACCGGCAGGTCGTGGTGGTGTCACTTCACACAATTACTCCTTTTTTATTTCTCCGTTTTTCTGCTCCTCGTTGGAACCATCACGGAAGGCGGCACCCGCCCCCAATCTACTATCACATGATGGGAGTGTCCCGATCATCCTGACGAGTTCTCAAACGAGCAGGCGGTGCCGGAGGAATGAGGGGTTTCTTGGTTGCGCATTCCCTGTTCCCAACGTAGCGTCGCGACGAGGCTGTCCCCTTCCGTCGCGCAATATGTCGTCCCTCAGCGGTGCGGATGCGGCCATTTGGAACAACGTTCCCCAGCGTCGGCCACTGCCCGTGGGCCAGCTTCCCAACGGCGACCCCTTGTGTGGTGGGGTGGGCAGCCCCCCCTCCGCGGCTTCCCCGTCGACTGTTCCTCCCGCAGCGTTGGATGTCGCGCCCGTGACGTCGCTGTTCCCCCTGAAGAAGTGCATCACTGGAATGGAACAAACCGCGCGGTTCAAACACACCCCACCGTACGATGCGATCATCGAATTCATCGGAAGGCTGGCGGCTGCCACGATCGCGACACCCCGGCATCGTCACTTACCGGCGGACGCCGGGGCCGATGCTCCCGTTATCCGGGGAGTGCTGTCGCTGCTGAGCCGCATTGAATCAATTCGGGCCGAGGTCCCGCTTCAGGAGATGAAGTCGCAGCGGTATGGCAACCTTGCGTTCCGCGAGTTTTACAAGGGCTTTACTGCGATCCTTAAAGACGCCATTCTGAACGACGTATTAACAGCCGCTGAAGATGGTGCGGAAGGCACATGCGCTCCCCGGCCCCTGCGTTTGCTGAGTGCCGATCCTCCGTTCCTGCCGCTCCAACCGGCGAGTGCTGGGTCCGAAAGCGATGATGGTCCGCGACGCGCACTGGCGAAGGAGTGGCTGGCGAGCGAGCTTGCAGGCTACGTGGCGGACAGCTTGGGCAACGCCCAGCGACTCGACTACGGAACAGGGCACGAGTTACACTTCATCGTCTTCTTGTTCGTGCTGGAGAACACTGGGGCCATCCTACCCGCCGACCTACCGTCCGTGGTGCTTCACGTGTTCTGGGAGTACCTCGACTTGGCACGTCGTGTGCAAGACCATTACCGTCTGGAGCCCGCCGGCTCGCACGGCGTGTGGGGTCTGGATGACCACCACCACGTGCCCTACATTCTCGGAGCGGCGCAGCTCGCCCTCCCACCTCCGACGGCGCCATTGCAGGAGGGTAGCGACGTTGCGGGCGACATCGTCCCGTCGTCAGAGGCAATTGGAAACGCGGCCGAGGCGGCGGCTCATAAAGACGTGTACTTGTTCTTCTCCATGCTTCACTGGATTCACACCCACAAAAAAGGTCCCTTTCACGAGCATAGCAATGTGCTATTCAGCTTGAAGGGGATGCCGTGGGAGCGCATCACGACAGGCATGCTGAAGATGTTTCAGGGCGAGGTGCTAGGAAAGCACACCATTGTTCAGCACTTGCTTTTTGGACGTTACTTTCCGTACGTCGATGTTGCGGCGCGGTGAACCACTAACCGTGGAGCGCCTTTGCACTGCCATTCATTTTTACACGACGATGGGGCAACGTGATCGTATATAGTTTTGTCCCACCTCCATGGTCTCACCCCTTCCCTCATGACGTGCGACGAAGAGGGCGACGTACATGTATGTCCTTTGACTTTTCTTTCGGTTGTCTGGGGTTTCGTTCCAAACAAAGCGTGTCGGGTTCACTTTTGTTCAACCTTTTCGGCGCATTCCAGAGGGAGAGAGAGACAGAAATGCGCGATCCCATCACCAAGTTGGCGGTCATCGATCCGAACCGCATCGACCCGGAGTTTTCTAGATTGTTTCCCGACTTCTTTGGCAACCGCAGTCGCGTCCCTGTCATCCACTACATCGGCCGGATCACAAAAAAGTCGCGTCACCACTTCTCAGAGGAGGACATTCTGATTGTTTCCAACGTGGCTTTGTACCTGTTCCGCAACGACGGCCGGCTGAAACGCTGCGTGTCGTTGCACAAACTGACCGAAGTGATGGTGTTCCCGGATGGCTACAACGTGTACCGCGTGCCGTCCGAGTACGACATGGTCTTTCGCCTGCGACAGACGACCGAGTCCGACTACCTCATTAACATTCTCTGTGTGATTCAAGCCGTCACGATGGCGAAGCGCCTCCCGGTCAGGGCCTGCGCGGGAACCTATAAGAGCTTTCCTGCCGTGAACCTCGACCGACCGTCGAGTTATCTACCCGAGTCGCTTCCAATGCCCATGTGGCCGAATGCGGATTCGGCAAACTCCGCTGGGGGGAGCAGTGACGGGGGACTGCTCGACGACCTGTTGAAGCCTCCGCCGCCGCCCCCCCCACGCCGCAACGAAGACGGTGACGATGACGAGGAAGGTGCGACTGGCAGCTCGCGCACGACTCTTTCGAAGGAGGCCGCCATGGTCCTCAACCACCCGCTGCTCGACCCCCACCGCGTGGTGAGGCCATCCGCTGACGGCAGCCGTCAGGACGGGGGCCCCGAGCAGCCTTCCTCCCCCACCCGAATCGGCAAGCGCAGCGCAGCGGCCTCAAGTCCGACTCGCCCGAATCGTGTTGCCGACGCCCCGCCGGACATGGCCGCGACGTCGTCAGGCTACATCGATGAGGAGATCCGCCGCCTCGACACCGTCAGCCGAGAGCTCGCGAAGCGACAGAGTGAGCATTTACAGTCGCTCATCGAAAGCCGTCCGCCGGTGGCACCCGCACTCCCGTCCGACACGTCGCCGCAGGCCGCAGGTGGACCCATCACCCAGCTGTGGGGCGGTGGGGGCAATCGAGGGGCACCACCGCTGACCGAGGGCACGTTGCCGCCGGTCTCGGGGAGATTCGCGGCGCCGATTGCCACGGGAAGTCGTACGACTACGCAGCAGCCCACCACCGGGTCGGGACGTGAGAGTGTCGACGTCCTTCGGCCCGCATCGCCCGATCCGCAGGTGACGCAGCTTCGGAACCAAGTGATGGCGCTCCGCGCAGAACTGACGGAAAGCAACTTGCGGGCGGAGACGGCCGCGGCCGAGCTTGCCATCCGCACGCGTAGCGCGGCCACGTCGACCGTTGCTGGAGTGCGGCCGACGATTGCTGCCGCGCATACCGCGACGCATTCGCGCGACGACCGCCGAGACGAACGCCCACGGCCGATGGCCCCCGCCGTTGTCGCCGCGCCGACACCATTGCCATCGGACCCACTGTTCGCCGTGCCGACCCCACCCGTCAAGTCCTCCGGATTGTCCGTCGTGGTGCCGCACGCATCCTGCATCGAACCCGAGACGCCGGCTTCGGGCCGCCTCGCAGCCGCCGTGTTCAACCGCAGCATTTACGACCGGCCTTTGACGGATCGCTTGGCGCTCCGGCAGTACCAAATTGACACGAAACGGCAATTGATCGGCCGCATGTTCCGCGAGGCGACGTACAACACCGCGGACATGTACCGGCTGCAGGAGGAGCTTGTGCAGTTGGTGAAGGATCTCGAAACCGATGTGGCGGAATGCGACGCGCACGCAGCACTGGACGCGGAGGAGATCAAACGTGATGTCGACCGGCCCTCGTCCCTCCCTGCTGCAGTCCTCCCATCCGTGCGCCTCGCTTCAGCGCCGACGGAAGATGCGGCATCCTTTAAGGAATCGACAAAGGCCATCACTGTGCGCCCTCGCGCGTCGACCACTGTCGCCATGCGGCGTCCGCCACCCGAAACGCTCATTCCGCAGTTCGAAGAGATTGCTTCAGTTCGGGAGCTTCCGCGGGCGGTTCTTGCACCCGACACGCAGCTGACCGTACCGCAAACGCGAGGTGCCGATCCTGTTGGTGTCCCGCCCAGCCCGTCGCCACCTGCACCCGTGGCCTCACATCCGGCTGCATTTTCGCTGCCCCACGCTTTTTCAAATGCGGCGGAGCAGCCGTGGACTACGCCGGCCGCAGCAGGAGGGCCGATGATGGCCGAGGCCGCGCGGCAGTATTGGCTGTGGTACCAAACCTACTTCTATCCGTATCAGCAGCAACCGCCACCACCGCAGCCATTTCCACAGACGTCGGCACCGCCACCAACGGGCCCTGGACTGCACACCGCTCGGCGCGCGATTGCCCGCCAGCACGGTGCGACGACAGCGCATGAAGCGGACGGCGCGGATCGCTATCCCCCTTTGCGCCTTCATGCTCCTCACGGATGGGCGCAACGTGCGACAGCTGCTGCAGGTGGGGTAGCGGCAGCGACCGGTCCCTTAGATCATCACACGAACCGTCAACGATCGACAACGCCGACGACGCGACGTCGCTTAGCCTCTCGCTCGCCGACGGCGACGCGTCCGCAGCGTTGACCTACGACCCGCCACACAGGGGTCGCAACCAGAAGGTCGTGGCTTTGTAAAGGATTTGCTCTCCCTCCTTTTCCCTCTTGCCGTCATGGCCGACGAGTCGTGTGGTCAGCGCATGACGTGCTGCAGCGCTCCTGAGATCGTACATATTATTGTGTCGGCATGTGCCTCACTCGAAGACCGCACTCATCGCCCTTCCGCTATCTCTCTTTCTTCTGTTCCCTTCCCATCGATCATTTTTATTTCTTGTTTTTGTCTCTTGTCGAATTGTTCTAAACCGCTGATATCGTCTCATGCATCGCAGCATCCAGGTCAAACACGCGCCTCGCGCAGAGGACGTGCGCCCCGCTGCCCAGCAGCAAGCAGTTGCCGCCTCTTCGGCATCGCGGCGCTCTGCGTCGCATACGTCCGTCGACCAATTTTTGTCCAGCTACGTGCAGCTTCGCGCGACGACGACAACACCGGCAGCGCCGTCCAAGTCTAAGAAAGCTGCGGCTGCCACCGAAACCAGCACCACGCCGATACAGCTGTTCTCCTTCCCCAGCCCCGCTGACAACTTCATGACCAACTATGCCCAGCTGCTGGCCATGTCATACAGCCAAAACGTACCACTGGGGCAGTCTACGAAAGGAATCCGCATGAAGCGCGTGTGCATCATCGGTGCTGGCGTGTCGGGCTGCCTAGCGGCGCGCGAGCTGACTCGATGCGGATACCGCGTGGACCTTATCGAGGCCTCGAATCGAATCGGCGGTCGCACGTACTCAATTCGCGCCCCGGCGTCGACCACAGCTGGCCTTCCGGGTCAACTCACAACCTATGAGCAAGGTGCGATGCGCATCCCGTTTTTCAACATCCGCGAGCCCGCTGAAGGGACTCCGCTGGGGCCGTGGGTCGGAGGGCCGTACGAATCCTCTCTGTGCAACTCGGTGGCCAACTTCTGGGCCAAGACATTTCGCATCAGCACTGCCGCGTTCCCTGATCCCGGAAAAGGTCCAATCTACAACCAGGGCGCGAAGCCGGCGCTGAGCAGCCCCGGCGTGGACACCGCTGTGTACGTTTACGGTGGCCGCGGCGTGGACCTCGATGCTCTCTACGGCGACGGCACGTTCCAGCCAGCGTCGAAGCCGTTCACGTACACATGGCCGGGGACGGCTCCGGACGCGGACATGAATCCGATCTTCCCGACAGGCAACGATGTGTCCAAGATCAAGTTCTACAACAAGGGCGACTTGATGCCCGATGCGCCTGTCGCGCTTCAACTGGGACACGCCATCCCGAACGACATGAAGTACTTCCCGTCAACACTGAATTCAGCGTTGAAGTCAGATGTGGACACGTGGACCGCAGGCGTGTTGGCTCTGCGCACGCTGCTCTACAAGTACTCGTTGTTTGCGACAATTTGGACGGCGGCCATCACCGGCGGTTCGCTGACCTACTACGTCGACAACGGCACAACGCAGAAGACACTTGCCATCACGGGCGTGGCGCAGTTCCCCGTGCCCACTGGCACGCCGGACGCGTGGATGGACTTCTGGCGCAACAAGATCATGCCGCGCTACCAGAACGTCTCCTTCTACGAAGTTGCGATGGCGGGGCCGATGCTGCCGATCCGAGCGGGCGACGGGACGCTGTCCGCCAACCCCGAATGGGCCAACGGCAACTTCGGTGGGCTGGGCATGTCGGCAGCGGAGGCGTCCTTGTTTTACACGGTGGGCGCGGGCGACGGTTCGTGGGGCGCATTCTACCCGCAGTCGTCGCTGTGGGCGCTACGTGCACTGCTCTTCGGGTACGCGAAGGAGCACCAGCTCATCCTCGGTATGCTGAACGACGCTCAGACGGACGTGCGCGCCGGCCTCTATCCGGCGCCCGACAAGACCCCGGCCGGCCAGACCCCCAAGCTCACCATTCCCGACACGCAAGGACGGGCGTTCACTTGCCCGCAATACGTCGGCGTCAACAG
>ERZ1292633.3593-Hain-H41-02um-R1-3593-length-14963-cov-5_pt1 | contig 14963 bp, 7 predicted proteins | sample MGYA00564406_ERZ1292633 | MGnify/ENA primary metagenome ERZ1292633 (study PRJEB36523, sample SAMEA6512639) | groundwater metagenome | collected 2019-01-08 | study: AquaDiva: Metagenomics assemblies of 32 groundwater samples
AGGTTCATGTCGGTTCCGACCAATGACACCCGTACGAAGTTGCCAAGAGGCGGCCCCGCTGACCTTCTGGTTTCCTTTCCGGCGGCCGACGCGCAGCGAGGTGTCGCCGTACTGACCGCGGCGCAGGGACGGCCGTGGTCCGCATTTGCCACCACTTTGTCATTCGCCTGGATATCCACCGGTGCCGTGAACGTCCCATTTTTGGGACGTACGGCCGCGCACGCGCCGTGCGTGGCTCCGACGAGATGCGCACTCAGGCTGCTTTCCGTGACCGGGTACGCGACGGGCGCGGCGGCTACCACGGCGGTAAAGACAGGCGCGATGGATGACGCCACCGAGTACCAGTGGCGTTTGTCCGACGCGTTGGCCGCTATGTCGCCCGACGCTCAAGGTAGCCACGCGTATTGCCAATATGTTCGCGAGGCGGGCAGTGCCCCTAGCGGCGTGTCTTCCTTCGCACCGCACGGGCGGCCCCCGCCTGTGGGGTTGACATTGCTGTTGCCAGATGAGGCGTCGCTACCTCCGAGCGCGGCACTCTCGGGGAGGACTTCACGGGCGGCGGCCTTCTTCTGCCTCGTGACGCTGACTGTCGAACTGACGAACGCCACGACAGCGGTGCGTCGCTTGCAGCCGCTCGAGCAACATCCTGCGACCGCCGAACTAGAGTCCCTCACCGTCGCCGGCCGAACGGCGGCGCAGGCCACGACGTTCAGTTTTTTGCTTCGAGTTTGCCGTCCGGCCGCTCTGGTGTGGGTTCATAACGCGACCGCGCTGCGTGGCATCAAACTCACGGGGGAGATTACTTGGGTCACCGTGGCGATCGTCGATGCCGATGGCTACGTGTGCGCAAGCACCGCGGACGACACGGCGGCCTTTGCCGTCGGAGATGCGGCGGACACGCGACTTCGAGCGCCCGCGACCAGTCTGCGTGTTTGGTTGCAGGTGATCGACTTTAGCACAGGGCGCGCGACCGATGAGGACGGCCCTTCCGCGCTGTATTCGACGTCGGCGTCCGTCGTCGCCTACCGCCACGTTCGCGTCCCCCCGGTGTTGCCCCTCGACCAAATGAACGTGAGCGCGCTCGCCGACGGCATTCCGGGTCGCATCGACGCCAACGCGACTGGCCCTACGCAACAAGACGTTGCGAGTTGGACGAACCGCGCGTGGCGAAGCGTGGGCGGTGGATGTGCCCCGGAGGCACCTGGGAGGTCTGACCAAGCAGCCGAAGCGGCCTTCGAGACGCTGCCGTGGATTGTGCCCGCTGTCCCGGCCACTGTTTCCAAGGGCAAGGCCTTGCCTATGTCCACGGGTGTCATGCAGCTCGGGGTGAGGTTCGACGGCTCCTCGCAGGGCAGGGCGGTCAGGTTGACCGCTCGACTGACACCGTCACTCGCCCATCCGCGGATCACTGGGCCACGAGCGCGCGCCTATGGTCCGGTCACAACCGTTGTGCTACGAGGGGCCGACTTGACGGCGGCTTTTCACGGCGACCAGTCCGAGGCGTCCCAGCTCGAGTGGGGCGCCGAATTGCCCAACTCAAATCAGTCTCTGACGGTGTTCCTCGCTCGCACGTCGTCAGCCGCTGCGTTCCTGGGCAACCGTAACGTCAGCTCCGATGAACCATTTCCGTCTCGGCAGGCCAGTTGCGGGTGCTTCCATGACGCCGATGCCGATGATGTGCCGTTGGGGCGTCCAGATGATGTTTGCGTCGCCCGACGACGGTTGCTGGTCGCAGACAAAACTACGGCGGTGACCGACGACGACGCGGGCGTGCCGGCGCCCGCGGGATACGACTTTGCCGCGCCCGCGAGCCACGTCGGCGCAGCCGGCGACACGGCGATCGTATGGAGTGGCGCCGCGGCGGGCGGTCTCGGGCGCGTCGCGGAAGGGTCACTGCCGCTGACCGTTACCATGGGAGGACGGGCCGCCGCGGCGGCCGTCGACGTCCGGTATCGGTCCGCCGGTTCGGACTGCGTGGCGATCGGGCAGCTGTGGGACGGCTCCCTGAAGCCGATTGAAGGCGCGGCGTGGGTGGCGCTCATAAACGCCACGCGTCCCGCTGGGGACGCCGGAAGTTTGAGCAGGGCGCAACTGCTCTTCACCTCGGAGCAGTTTCGCAGCGCTGTGACGCGTGACGGAGTCGGCCACGAAGTTACGTGGTCGATGATCGGTCGCTGCGTGACTGCACGCGACATCGTTCTCCCTGAAGATGGTGGTTCTTTGACGCTGGAGGGGTCGATGGCCATCGCGGCAGCCACCCCGTTACTACCCCTGGTACCCATGCGGAAGGCAATGTACGTCGAGTTTCACGACGTGCGGTACCTGCGCGTCACCATCATTTGCTCCCAGCGCGTCACAGGGTCGCAGATCACGCTAGTTTGGGACTTGAGCCTCGGCCAGTGGCTACCATGGCGACCGTCACCTTCTCCATTGCTCTGCCCTGCGGTTCACACCCTCGATACCTTGACCGAACCTACCACGGCTTCCGCAACCGTCGAATTTCTCGACACGCAACTTCGTCCTGTTCTAGACGTGGCTGTGTGGTCGTGGCTGGTGATCGAGTGGGCGCCAGCGGTCCAAGCCAAGTCCGTGTTATCTCCTTCAACGAGTCACACTGTTTTCTACGCGCGAAGCGGCAACGAGGCAGAGGGAGCCCAATCGCAGCACGCGCTACTTGCAGGCGCACGCCAAAGTCCGCTCGTCGAATGGTCGGCCGAGGGCTTCGCAAGCGACGCGGCATCGAAACTGAATCGCGCGGCCGTTCCGCTCAGCAATGGTCCTCAGCAAACGTGTCGCATAGGCTGGTTGATTCTGAACACGACGTTGCCGCTGCGCCCCAACGCATCGGCAGTCGACGACTCTAATCCGCTGGCGTCGGGAACCTTGACGCTGTCACTGTGTAAGTCGACATCGGCGAGTGCCGATCGGCTGTCGTGTCCCACGAAAACCGCACCCATGCCGACCACCATCGCCCTGCCCGATGCCCGGTTGGACCGCGGCACAGCAACCACATCGGCCGCGATCCGGCAAGCCCGGGCCACCTATCAGTTGCAATCGCAACACCGAACCATCCGGGCCGCCTTGCCGGCAGGGGGGGGAGGCACCACTGCCTTCTCAATTGACGGGTTCGACGTCGCGATTCAGGCGGCTCTTCGCCGAGGCATCACCTCCGCGTGGCCCGCGGATCTCATGCCCGCCGACGACCACCGATGGGCCATCCGTCGCATTGTTTGCCAAGTCAATGCGACGGATCACGCCATGTCGTTCGACGCCGGTGATCGCGAGGCGACGCGAAAGTACGCGTATGACTTGGATCGAGAAGCACTGTGCGTGTCAGGAGCAGTCCCTCGGCTTCCCCCCAGCGTCGCTGAATGCCATTGCAACGCCGGGTCGATGGTATCCGACGCCGTTGGGGACCGTTCCCTGGCCGATGGCGTCGGCTTGTTCGTCGGCAAGAGCGCGACCACCCCGGAGGCTCTGAACGGAATGATGGTCGTGGCTGAATTGGATGTGAGTTTACTCATCGCTCCAACAGCCGCCCCGTTGGCCACCGTCACGGATCATTTGTTCACTTACGAGGTGCTGCAAGCGGGCTTGGAAGAGAGTTTCCAGCGGGCATTATCAGATCCCAGCTCGTCGCCGCTCAATTCGTTTCGACTTTCTCGCGTCGACAAAAGGTACACATTCGCGTCACTCGTGACGGGCGCGCGGCCGCCCCGTTACGACACTGGGACATCACCGACCGCGGCCCCACCCCGACCTTCGCTATTTCCTACCCTCGTGTTCACCCAGGCGCCGCCACCAACCGCGAAGTCGTCGGCTCCTACGACGCTTGGCGTGTCCCTCTTGCTCATCGCCGTTTTGCAGCTGTCGCTCGTTTAGATTGTCACACAACATGTTTGCTCGTCACCAGTCGGTTACGGCCCGTCCATTCCCAGGATTTCGCCGCTCTTTCCATTTCAAGCTGGGGGGCCCGCTGGGAGGCCACATCTCGTTGTTGCCAGGCCCGTTCACGCTCACTTTGTTGTTGAGACGAAAATAAAGTTCGTTTGACGCGGATCCGATGGCGGTTGTCAATGACGCCGACACGCGGCGCATCCGAGTTCCAATCATTTCGTTGAGTGGCATCTTCGAAGCCACCGGGAGTACGATGGACACTGCCGTGGCCGTTGCGGCACTCGAGTGCTGCCGATCGTCGGAAAACGAGGCCGTCCTGAGAGTGGCTCGTGACGTGTCCTCCGCTTGCAAGCAGTTTGGTTTTTTCTACATTCGCGACTACGACGCGTGGACGCCAGACGCACTCGAGGACGCGCTTGACGCGAACAGTCGTCAATTCTTCACACTGCCGCTGCGAACCAAATCGTCGATCGCCATGTCGACCGCAGGACGTGCTTGGCGTGGATACTTTCCGGTGGGCGGCGAACTCACGTCCGGCCGACCTGACCTCAAAGAGGGGATCTATTTCGGGACCGACGATGCCGATGACGACCCCCACGTGGTGTCGCGCACGCCACTCTTCGGACGCAACCTGTGGTTGGACGACGAGCGGTTTCCGGATGCACCCACTCCCCTGCGGCATTTGGTGCCTCGATACATGGCCGGCTGCCACGGCTTGGGCCAGATTCTTCTCGGGCTCATTGCCATTGGATTGGACCTTCCTGCTACGTATTTCTTCGTGAACGTCACGACGGCAAGCCCAACTCAACTCTTCCGAATTTTCCATTATCCAAGCGTGGATTCGATCGCGGATCCCACACTCAAGGATCCTGGCAATTGGGGCGTCGGGGAGCACACCGATTACGGCCTGCTGACGTTACTCAAGCAAGACACCGTGGGGGGATTGCAAGTCCGCGCACCACTGCTGCCTCACGTGGCGCCAACCGCCGCGACGATGGATGAATGGCTCGACGTTCCCCCGATTCCCCGCACGCTAGTCATCAATCTGGGCGACATGCTCGAGACCATGACGAGCGGCCTTTTCCGCTCCACCCCTCACCGAGTGCGGCAGAATCGGTCCGGAAGCATGAGGCTGTCATTTCCCTATTTTTTTGATCCAGCTTGGACGAAAATGGTGCCGACGTTGCCGCTCTCCGCGGCACTCCAACGAGAGGCAGCGGAGGCCGTCGCTAGGCGATCCGCGTCCGGCTACCATCGCTGGGACGCGACCGGCTCGACGTTGAACTTTGTTGGCCGGCCTTACGGCGCATATTTGCTGCACAAGGTCTCGAAGGTGTTCCCTGATCTGGCCACGGAGGCGGCCATCGGGGTGCGGGACATCACCACCTCGAAGGGCGCGAAACTGTGAGAGGAAATAGCGTAGCGGTGCGATTCCACAAAGGGCACACACGTTATTGTGCGATGCAACTAAGCTGGCGTGACTGACTGGGATACATTGAACGGTCACACGTGTTGTCCACCCCCGATCCTCGCTACCAGTATATTTGCCCCTCCGGTTTGCCTATCTCGGTGACCAACGACATGCGCTCCCAGTCCACTCGCCGTGGAGCGGCCGCCATCAACCTGCGGCCGCCGATGCTCGGCAGTGGATACTTCACGCCGCACGCGCTGCAGGGGTTCCAGTCCCAGACGAGTGTCGCCTCCGACACCCGCCGATCCGCGACGGTCAACATCGCGGCAGCGGCGGGCCGTATAATTTTCAGCCGTCGGACCCTCGTGGTGCCACCGAGCACCGGCTCGCAGACATCGTCCGCGGGCCTACCAACCTACCGCAATCAAATCGAGTTCGACCCTATGACCATGAAATACTTCGTCGATGGCTTCGATGCCGAATACAAAGATGACGTGCGCAAGCGCATGTGCCAGACGCCGGAGTTGTGCGATCCGCCGACGTTTGCCAACTGGAACGCCGACAGAGAGCACCTACAAGTGATCGAGAAGCTACGCAAGCTGCTCGCCGATGGCTCTCTCCTTTCCGTTTCGCATCTCGTCTCAACGCCCCGGAAATTCTTGTCGTTTTACGAGGTGTGCGCTAGCATGGACGCCAACATGGCCTTGTCCGCCGCAAGCCACTACAGCCGAGCGGCGAACATCGTCTCGCTCCACGACGTCATGATCGACAAAGAGTCCAATGCCAAGACACCGAAAGAGGAGGGGATGTCCGAGGGAATGACGACGACGATATCGAGCCGTCGGTTGGCCTGGCAGACGCAGGTGGACCGGATGCAAATTGTGTGCGGCGCACCGCTTGGCGAAGTGGGGTGCGATCAGCCTCCGTTCTTGACGACGGCGACCACCGACGGCAGTGGCTTCCGACTCTCGTCGGATGTTCGACGGGAGGACATCCGATCCCCATCCCTCGGGCATCAGTTTAACGTGGTAAACGGAAGCACTGCGGACTACGTTCTCCTCCCCGCGCGCAGGATGGACCACCTCAGCGACCGCGGGACGGCCTTTTGCCTTGTGAAGACACGAGTGGGGGGCCAGACGTCCAACAAGAAGCTCGCCGTTGGCGTACAGTGCAAGCCAACTGGGAGGACTGGCGCCCTCGACGGCGCCGGCCTTTGCAGCATGTCGTTGGACAACGTCATGTTGTCGTCGGATGACGTTCTCATGTGGCCGTTTGAATTCGCCAACGTGCAGTCGCAGCTGGCGATGTCCTCGGTGGCGATGGGAGTGGGGAAACGCCTCATCCGCGAGGTGGTCTACTGGGCGGCGAGCCGCAAAGTGCGAGGGGCTTTCGGCGAGCACGGCCACCCGCTGTTTTCGCTACAGCTGACGCAAAACGAGATCATGAAACACGTCGCCGTGTTCTATTGCCTCGTCGCTGCGTTTTACAAAATATCGTCCCGTTTTTGCACCGTCAGCATCACGCCGAACGCGGAAGACCGGCTCGATCTCGCGTGTTTGAACGCGGAGCTTGGCGCATGGCTCCGTCAAGTGGCGAGTACCGAACGGCAAATCGCCGGCGGGCATGGACTCTCGACCCTTAATGCAAGTAATCAAGCCGATGCGATCGCGTCCTTCATGGCTGATCCGCAAAGTCGTGCGTGCCACGGCCCCGTCATGATGTGCAGTCTGACGGCCATCCGCGATCACGTGAGGACAGGCTCCAGCGGCGCCCGCTTTAAGCACAGGTGGTTCGCGAACCCGTTTTTCTCCCCGGTGTCGTCCGAAATTGCACGGTACATCATCCTGTTCCGTGACTATGAAACGGTCTTGCGGCACCGCCTCAATCGCGCCCTCAACAACGCCGACCGCAGCAACCCGGAGGACGCCTTCATGATTTGGAACAATGAGGTGCACCGTGACGCGCTGGAGTTTGGCAAGGCCTACGGCACCTCGTTACTGCTCCGAAGCATGCTAGACGAGGTCATTGCGTGCAAGGATCCGCAGAATCGCAGGGTCCTCCGGGACTTGGCGTGGCTCGTGGCCTTGAATCGCATGCACGAGTGCGGACCCGGCCTGTTGCAGGACAAACTAATTGGCAGTCGTGGGGCGACGATGCTACTCAAGCAACTCGACAGCGTCTCTGGGGTGCTGAGCCCGCAAGCTGTGCACCTCGTGGATGCATTCAGCATTCCCGCGCCATTCCGCCACGGTCCCATCGGCAAAAACTGGGAAGAGCACTACGTCATTCGTTCGTGAGGAGGGGTCAACCTCCGAAACACGTCTTTCCTTTTCCTTTGAATGGTAACGCCGTCGAGCAACACGTTGATGGAGGACGCCCGGTGATGGCACAGGCTTAGGGGGAGCACGCGTATATAATTTAATGAAACACAGTACGATGTTCCATTCATTCTCTATTGCAATCACAGCGGAGGGACTCTTTCGCCCTCCTTTCGCCGTTTTACCGGGTCAAGATCACTCCCGTATGGACGATAAGCACCTCAGCGATCTCGCGAGGATCCTTGAGAACCGTCGGCGAAGGGGCGCGTACCGAGACGTCGCCGACGAGGCCGCTGCGACGACGGCGGCACCACCGCCGGAACAACCACCGAGACTGCCGTCGCCGGCAAGGATGACGTTTCAACCAGCGGTTCCTCCACCTCCAACGTCTTACTCGCCGCAGCCTCGTTACGATAGCGGCGCTGTGGCAGCGACCACAGAGGCGTCACCCATGCAGGAACAAGTACGCCGTATGCAACACGAAATTGCGGAAACGCGCGCGGAGCAGGAGAAGAATTTTCGTGATTTGCGCGCTGGGATCGCGTTAGTCCAGGAGTCTCTCGGGGTCACCGAGACGGCCCGCGGGCCCCGGCGACGGTCGGGATCGATGATGGCCGAGGTGCCATCTCGCTTAGTCCCCACGGCGGCAGCCGCTTACAAACCGCCGGCGGCAGCCTACCACAGGTTTCCCGACCCTTCTGGCAACATGCCTGCGTACCGCTTTCCGTCGCCAAGCACCGTAATGGACGCGCAAACAGGGACGTTCATGACGCAGCCTTTGCCGGTCGCCTTTGCTCGAACCGGCACGGTGGCCGACCGCCTTGTGACGTCGTCACGTGGCATGACACCTCGCACCACTCCCATCGATCCCGCGGTGCCAGTGCAAGGGGGTGGCGGCCGGCCCTTTGCGAACACCACGATCGACATTGACACCTGCGTCGCCGTGATGGCGAAAGGTGACTGGTTTTACAAGTGGTCGTCGGAAGCGAGCTCGTCCCGCGACGTCTCACCGCGGTACGTGTGGCTGGACGCATCAAGCTACGTGTTAAAATGGGGCAAGAAGCACTCCTCCGTGGCGCTGTTTAGCGACTTCATCAAGTTGGAGCTCATTTTTGACGTCGCGTCGACGGTTCTTGCCGAACACACTGAATATGGTTCCAAAATGATCTACATGCTCGTGATTCGTGCTCCCAACCGGACGCTGCGGCTAGGGTCGGAGAAGCGGCACAAGATCGATTTGTGGTACGACGCCATTAGTAACGTGATAGCCTTCTACCGAATGCAGGGATACTTTGCCCAGCGGTTCGCTGGCAGTGGTGACTGATCGGAGAGAACCCCCCCGCCGTCGCCGGACCGCTTGTTTTTTTTGTTTATCATTTGTACGCCCAGTCGCTGTCGCTGCTCATTCGGACTTAGGGCAGTTGTTTGTTCCCGACGTTTTTACCCGTTCCCCAATTCGCGTGCGTTTGTTTCCCGTTTGAGTTTCGAAAACCAAAATTGACCTCCTTCTGGGATTGACCTGCCTCGCGTGTTTGCAGGACAACAACCCGCACATCACAACAGTCTGGTTGTTCTTTGTTCGTTTTCTTGTCCCCGCCGTACGTCGAATGCCCTCGACGAATTTGGACGCAGCCGCCGGGCTCGACGCGGGAATGCCGAACGACCACTCGTCAGTTGCACCTCGAGGTTCCGCAAGGGCCCATCGAGGGGCGTCGGGCAGGCCCCAAAAGGCGCAAGGTCATCGCGCGGGGCCAATGCCCCAATCATCATCATCGCTTGCGCATCACGTGGGGGACCACGCGGTCGCACCGCACGTCAGCATTTTAGAGCTGGTGAACGAGTGTGAACGCATCGACCAGAGTATCAAAGAGTACTCCCAGCGCTCCCGGACGCAAGGCAAGCGGCTGAACACCGCTAAGGCAGCAGCGACTCAGGGGACATGTGATCCATCCGCACTGCCGAGCCGCCACGGCACCACGGCCGCTGCCGGTTCGCAACAGGAGTCAACGAGCCGCACTGCTTCCCAGTCGCCGTCACCATTGCCGTCGCGTCGCACCCCGTCGCTGGGCCAAACCGGAGGAGCTAAGCCGCGTGATGGATCGCGTACGTCGCGTCGCCCGTGGGGGTACGCATCGCCCCCTGGCACTGTGAACCCTGCCGCGTCGGCGCGCACAGCACCGGCCACACAGCCGAAGGAAACGGTGGCAGCTCACGACCACCAGACATCGGCCAAAACGACGCATACTCACGAGCGGTCTCGCCGTGCTCCCACTCCGCCCTCAGCGCAGGCGCGCGATTCCGCGGCGGCGGCGGCGGTGCCACAGGCCCGTCACACCGCCGAGTCAGTGTCTCGCAGTCCGTCGAACTCGCGCGGCGCCAGCAATCCGCGGCAATCACCGCGACCAACGCCTCGCGGGGAATCACCGGCCCCCGGCGCACGTGTTACCGTACTCGCCGCCGCCTCCGGGGCCGCAGATGGCACCGCGTCGTCTTCGGTACCGCGGCGCCCGGAGGCCATTGATCGCGAGGAAGAGCCCCCGGCTGCCGGCGAGCTCGCCAGCACGGTGTCCGACATTCAACGTCGCCTCACGGAGGCGGAACGGGAAGTAGCACAATTGCGAGCGTCGGAAGCGTCTCTGAAGGCCGCCCTCGGTCGACAAGCGGAGCTGCACGATGCCCTGCTTCGCAGCGTCGAAAGCGACCGTCAAATGCGCGACGCGGTGAGCGTGGACCTTTCGGCCCGCATTCATCACGCCATGGCCTGGATACGGCACACCGAAACCGTCATCGGGCACAGCGTTGTCGTGCCGGACCCGACCTTGGCCGCCGCCGCCGCCAACTTTGGGGATTTGACCGCCGGACTGCTGTACCAGCAAAACCATCATCTTCGCGCCCCGGCTGCCGTGCCCGAATGGGTGCAACAGCATGGCCTCGTCGGGCGGGGGGGGGGATCCTCCTACGGCGCTGGATTCGCACCGGCGGTGGGGCGAAAAGCCACCGGTGAAGAGATCGGAGCATCGTACGCGTCACTTCGACCTCCCCCGACGGTCGGTCCCGGGGGAGGTCGAGCCGCGGCCTTCCACGTGAATTACCAGCCGTTGCCCGTCGCGACGGAGGGTGATAGCGGCCGCTCGACCTCGGTGCTTCCGCTTGAGACGGTCAACGCTTCCACAGCGTCGAAGCCGATTGATCGGCGTCTCTTCGCCTCGGAGGACGACACCAGCCCGTCATCCGCTGGCGACGAGGGTGACAAGGCCGTCAAGCAGCCCCCCCTCCCGACGAATGCCATGGCCGCCGTGGCCTCGCGCGTTGTGCGCCAGGGAACCGCCGTGGCCGGTTCGTCCTTCTTACAATCGGGAGGCAGCGCCCTGTCCGCGTCGACAGTGTCTTCCGCAGCCGCCGCTGAACCCATCGCACGTCGGCTGGACATGTCCGCGGAAAGCGACAAGTCGACATCGTCGCGCGCAGTGTCCGTCTCGGAGCACCAACCGCATTCCAGCAACCGCCTGCCGGCCCCGCCATTGCAATTGAAGCCGCTTCCCGCTACCTGGTAAAATACCACGCGACCAGTCGAGATTTTTTTTTAGGGACGTTGGAAATTCATCGCCTTCCGGAAACCCCCCGCGAACCAGAATGAAGCACACCCCCATCTTGCACGCCTCCCCTCCCTGGTCTCATCGCAAGCACGTGCGCTGGCGTGCGCGCTCTCAGCTCGCAGCAAAATAAAAATTTTCTTCCCTGCACTACACATAGACTCTGCTCACCTCTTCCCTTCCGCTTGCCGGTACGGGGCGGGATATCGTGGCCAATAGAACGGAGGTTTTGGTTTCGCACGCACGGGTAGGCTGATAGATTGCCGACGCTGTAGGTGCATTTTCCGAGGCAACGATGTGGGTGCGTGTTCCAGGTGGTGTGATACCTCGGTGGGCGAAGGGCCCGTGCACCCACCCAGTAAGGCAACGGGGTGTCGATTGGATTGCTACTTCAGTGTACCCTATCGCCGTCTTCTGTCTCCTTCCTTCCTTCCTTCTCCTCTCCCGGTTGAGAACCTCATCACTGCTGCAGTTGCGTCACAATGGGCCAAGTGCCATCCGCCACGCAGGATCACGGCTCACCCGCAGTGGCGCAGCTGACGGCGGACGAGCTCCATGCCCACATGGCGCACACACGTTACACGGCAGACGAAATCTTGCGGCTGCACGCGCAATTCACCCTCGATGCTACAACGGGCTGCATCCCTTACTCGGCATTCCGGGCGAACTTATTTTTCTACGGTGTCTTGTCCGAAGACGTGGGAAACATGTTGTTCCGTGTTTTCGACGCGAACGCGGACGGCATGATCGACTTCGGAGAATTCGTCCGCGCCATGTCCGTGATGACCCGGGGCACGGACGAGGAGAAACTACTGCTCGCCTTCCGGATGTACGACGTGGACCGGACAGGTATCGTGCGACGCGGGAATATGCGAGCCCTGGCAGCGGCATTGCGGGATACCTTCGGCGAGTTGCGTGCGCATCGGCAGCCAGACGCCACGCCCGACGAGGTGGTCGCCGCGCTCTTCGACGCGGTGCCGAGTGCTGCGTGGGGAGCTGGCCGGTCGAGCGCCATCCCCGTCGATGATCAGACCCTGTCGTATGCCGAGTGGGTCCTGACTGCGACCAGCTCGCCAGGCGTGGTCAGGGGACTCGCCCTTCACACTCCTTCGCCTGTTTCAGCAGGGGGAGCACCGTTGTATCCCGATCCCCCATGTGTGAGGACGAGCACCTCAACTTCTACGGCGGAATATGGCATCTCGTTTTGTACCTCGCTCTCATCGTCAAATCGCTCCTTTCTCTCCTCTTCTTGTTTCCCTTCTTTTGCGACCCCCTGATTCGGGCAGAATGTCGGTGTCTGACCAAATAGCGACCACGTGGACCGCTGCCGCCGCTTGCGACGCCGCAGCGTCAGCCCTTCACTCTGACCGAAGCCGCCCGATTGTCGACGTGGCCAGCAGCAGCATCACAGATCGAGCCGCCGCGAGCGCGTGTGAACCACCCCAGCAGACCCAGCTACAGCCCGTCTACCTCATGTCCATCGCAGGTACGTCGCGGGTGATCCAACCCCCTGGTGCCACTGTGGGAAACGCGTCCGATAGCATCATCGACATGTTCAACACCAACGAGTTTTATAGCTCGGCAGGCCACTCGCTAACCGCCAACGTTCCCCATTCTCAATCACCGCCGCATCCGCCGGCGCCGGTCGCGTCCGCTTGTGACGACCAGCGAACGACGCCGTCCGCCGCCGCATCAGGGGCTGTGTCGTTCACGAGGATCCAGCCACCGGCACCCTCGACCGGCAGCAACGGGACCGTCAGCTCGACGGCGTCTCCTCCTGGGGTCGTCCCGAACGCCGCCGGGAGCCCACCTCTTGTCGGTAGTACGCCGGTCGACCCGACCGGGCAGCGTGGCCGCTTCCAGTCAACCGGAAGGTCCATTGTGGTCACCGGCTTGCCGCCGACCATGTTCGACTTTGTCAAATTGCGTCAGCTATTCACACCCTTCGGCGCCGTGACATCGGCCAGGGTGCTGAGCGACCCCGATACGCACGTCTGCAAAGGGGTTGGCTACGTCAACTTCGAGAGCGCCGAGGACGCCAGACGCGCACAACAGGCAATGAACGGCGCAACCATTGTGGAAAACGGCCCCCAGTCCAGCGCCGTGCCCACGGCCCTGTTCACCATCCAAGTCAACGCGGCGCGCGAAGATCTGACCTACGTGAGCGAGGAGACGACAAAAATCTTCATCCGTCATATCCCGCGTGATATCACACCTGCGGAGCTGACCTCTGCATTCCGGCAATACGGCACGGTGCTGCAGGCCGTGATACAAGATGACCTGTCCGCGCGTGGCCGACAGGAAGGCACCGCTCTCAAAATGGGCTACATCACCTTCTCTCGAGTCGAGGAGGCGCTAGCGGCCATGCACGAAGGCAATCGGCGCATGCTGTTGCCTGGCTCGTCTCCCGATTTGCCTCTGCTGATCAAGCTCGCTGAGACCCTCGCGTGCCGGCGACTGCGCCAAAGCAGAGAGGCAATGGGCATGTCAAGCTCGACCACGAACCTCGCCGGGTCGTCGAGCACACACAGGGCCGACGTTCCTGGGCTGATGGCCCCGCGACCGTCGCCCGCGGTGCCGCCTGCGCTCATCGACATCGGCAGCGCGGCCATGACGATGAACTCATTTCCAGCACCGCCGCCGCTGCCGCCTCTGCCCACCGCCGCCCTCTACCAGCCGCTCCAGAACCATGCACCTTACCAGAATCCACAATTGCACGTCAACCACCCTCCGCCGCAGACCTTCGCAATGCCCCCCCCGCCAGGGATGCAAGTGGTACCGTGGGCATCCTGGCCTCCGTCAGGGGGAAGCTTTCCTCCCGCGACCGCACCTCTGATGCATGCGCAGCAGCAACAACCTCCGCCGGGCCCGTTCACCATGTTCTCCGTCGCACCGTCGCACGATCCGGGCGCCGGCATGATCTTCGTGCCTCAGGACAGACATCACGCACACAACCCTGGGCCGCACCGTGAACTCGTTCTGTCGTCTACGGGCCAGCTAATGGAGGTCGTCACATCAGGAGTCCCAGGCGGCCCTTCGAGTGACGGATTCTTCGGCCAACCTTCGTCCATGCCATTCCGAGGAGGCGTGGGTCACCAGCCAGTGGCCGCCCCTTCCCAGTCCTCCTCAGCGTTGGCCCCACCACCGTCGCACGTTTTCACGTCCTCATCGTCGTCCAACAACGCACTCCACTTGGTCCCATCTGGAGGAGGAGGGGGCTACCACCCCCACCATCACCACTATCAACCGTCCGGGTCCATTCTACGCGACCCTGCGCCGACGGTGGGAGGGCCTGGGCCCCACTATTTTCACCAGGGACCCAGCACGCTTCCTCCCCCCCGGGGCGGGGGGAATGGTGGAGTTCCCCAGTTGCCAGTCATGATGTACTTCCCGGTGCCGCAGCAGGGCGGAGGCGGCGCATGGTCGGCTCAAAGGCTTCAGTAGGAAAAAGATACGGCGTTCTCAGCACGCACGAGCTAAGTGGTGGCGCTTCATGCAGTCACGAAGAGAGGACCTTTTTCACCTACAAAACACGCAAACACCACAGTTTGGGGGGAGGGTGGCGACGCCAAAAACCGCGGCAGTTTCATCTCTGGGACACACATCGACCCTCCGTCAGCAACTCCATTTTCCCTCTTTTTTTTTCCATCTTTTTTTTCTTCCGCTGCTGCCGGCGCCAACGACAGTGGAGGAGGCGCAAATGGTCGTCTGTGCCCCTCTGCACCGCCTTTCCACAATCCTCCC
>ERZ1292633.3595-Hain-H41-02um-R1-3595-length-14956-cov-4_pt1 | contig 14956 bp, 23 predicted proteins | sample MGYA00564406_ERZ1292633 | MGnify/ENA primary metagenome ERZ1292633 (study PRJEB36523, sample SAMEA6512639) | groundwater metagenome | collected 2019-01-08 | study: AquaDiva: Metagenomics assemblies of 32 groundwater samples
GTACTGTTACCTTAAAAATAACAACAATTCTTGAGTAATATGCCCGCAATGACACGGGCATATTTTCGAACTCTTCTCAATAATACGGATTAAGAAGAAAAAGATATGTTTAATTTCTTACGGAAAGCCTTAGCGATCCTAACCAAAGTACCTACATTATACCTAGAATAATTACCGCTTTCATACCTGGCAATGGCAGTTCTACTGGTATGAACTTTACTAGCGAGCTCACCTTGGCTCATTTTTGCCTCATGCCGAAGTCGGGCTATTTGCTCGCCTATATTCATTTTTCTAGAGACTTCTTCATAAAGAGCTCTAAACTTAGGACTCTCCATCTCCTTCTCAAAAATTGATTTTTTCATAGTCAAATACCTCCTAAAATATCAACTAAAATATTCCCGACGAATCTGTATCGCCTTCTTAAGTTCATTACGATCAAGCTTCTGCCTTCTCTTTGTATAGGCTGATGTAATTATTATCTTTTTTCCGGTAAAGAAGAAACAAAAGAACCTTTCAGATCTAGGTTTAAAACAATAAATTTTATTAAGCTTATCCTCATAGCGAAACTTCGTTTCATCGTAAATACGACCTATATCCGCAATTGTTTTTACCAGAAACAATAAACTTGCTTTGGTTACATCATCGCAAGACTTAAAATATTCGTTTAAGCTGGATAAATCCCGTGTTTCTGCGTGAAAGTATACCGCATAATGCACACCTTGATAGATTAAGAAATCTTCGTAGCAATGCATCATGCCCTTTGCTCATTCCAATACAAATGTATCATATTTGATACATTTGTCAAGCTCGTTTTTACTCTTGGGCGTTCGATGCGCGATAGATCGCGAATAGTTAGATTTTGGCTGTTCATTATTCCCTCCTACTATAATAGACGTAGTAGGTGGGGAAATCTAACGAAAATATTTGGGGGATTTAAAACCTAAGGACAGGACTTTTAGATTGCTTCGTCGGCCTTTGGCCTCCTCGCAATGACACGAATATACGGCGCTCGGATGACACGAGTAATTATTCTGCTAGTTCTGCGAGGTAATCCCAGCGGGCGTAGGATTGTTCGAGCTCTTGGGATATGGCTTCGGATCTGGATTTGTTGCGGGCGATTTCTTCGGGGGGTTTCTCATAGAAAGATAAATCCGCGAATAAAATATTAAGACTATTTTGTTCTTCTTCTAATTTCTCGATCTTTAATGGGAGAGCGTCCAATTCTTTTTGTTCTTTGTAAGTCAGCTTGCGCTGGACAATAGGTTGCTTTTCTTGAACAGCTTCTTTTTTTAACTTTTCTTTTGCTTTTTCTTCTTTTCCTTTTACTTTTATCTTTGACGGCTCGGGTTTTACTTCCGGCTGGCGCTGGCTCAACCAGTCGTCATAACCTCCAACATATTCATTAATTAACCCCTCACCTTCCATAACAATGGTCGAGGTAACCACATTATTTAAAAATGCGCGGTCGTGGCTGACTAACAAGAGCGTTCCCTGGTAATCGAGAAGCAATTCCTCAAGAAGCTCTAAGGTCTCAATATCCAAATCATTAGTCGGCTCATCTAAGACCAGCAGATTAGAAGGCTTAGAGAATAGCCGCGCAAGAAACAAACGATTACGTTCCCCACCGGAAAGAACTTTTACTGGCGTCCGGGCACGATCCGGCGCAAAAAGAAAATCCTGCAGATAACCCAGAATATGCCGAGGCTTACCATTAATAATTATGGTTTCGTTGCCATCGTTAACATTATCGGCCACGCTTTTTTCTTCATCCAACTGCTCGCGCAACTGGTCATAGTAAGCAATCTCTAGATTTGTTCCAAAAACGACTTTCCCGCGTTGAGGAGCAAGTTTCCCTAATAAAATACGCAGGAGCGTTGTCTTACCGCTACCATTCGGGCCGATCACTCCGATCTTATCCTGACGCATAATCTGGGTGGAAAAATCCCGAATTAAAGGTTTGGGGCCATAACTATAACCTAACTGAAAAGCCTTAATTACTTTTTGTCCGGAGGTAACAGATTTCTGCGCTGTCATGCGCACCTTGCCGTCCTGCTTGCGCTGGGTCTTCTTCTCTTCCCTTAAACGTTCAAGAGCCTTCACTCTTCCTTCATTCCGGCATCTTCGGGCTTTGACTCCCTTCCGGATCCAAATCTCTTCCTCGGCTAACTTTTTGTCAAACTGATTCCACTCCGCTTCCTCAATATCCATTGCCGCTTGTTTGCGCTCAAGAAAAGTTTTATAATCACACTCCCAGCTGTAAAGTTTCCCACGGTCAAGTTCAATAATTCTCGTGGCCAGATGGGTCATAAACATCCGGTCATGGGTAACAAAGAATACCGTCCCCGGGTAATTAGACAAAAACTCTTCCAGCCAATTAATCGAATCAATATCTAAGTGATTGGTAGGTTCATCGAGAAGTAAAACTTCGGGTTTAATCACCAGCGCCCGGGCTAAAAGCACGCGGCGTTTCTGGCCTCCGGAAAGACTCTTAAAATCCATCTCTCCGTCGAGTTTCATCTTTTCAATAATATATTCTACCTGGGCATTGAGATCCCAGCTATTGGTATGGTCAATCTCGGTCTGCACCTCACCAAGCTGCTTTAATAATTCCGGAGTATGTTCGGTATGAAGACGATGAGTTAAATGATGATACTGGCTTAAAAGTTTGGCGCGTTCACCTAATCCAGAGAGGACAATATCGAAGACATTTCCATCCATATCCAGAGGAACTTCCTGCGGCAGATGGGTTACTTGAATACCTTTTTGAAAGATAATCTTGCCATCATCTAAAGGAATATCGCCCACCATCACCTTCATCAGTGTAGTTTTACCCGCACCGTTTCGGCCAAGCAGAGCGATACGTTCTCCGGTCTCGATTTGCAGGCTTATTTCATCAAAGATAAGCGGCCCGCTGAATTTAAGTGTAGCTTTTTGAATGCTGATTAATGCCATATGTTTACTTGTAAAGAAAAGGCCCGGATCTAAAAGATACCGGGCCGTGTTTTTGGTTATACTATTATAGTTTCACTACATTAGTAGCCTGTTCGCCTTTAGGTCCCTGTTCGATATCGAACTGAACCTTTGCGCCTTCAGCTAAGGATTTATAACCTTCACCTTGAATTGAAGAATGATGTACGAATACATCCTTTCCGTCTTCAGGTGTAATAAATCCATAACCTTTCTGATCACTAAACCATTTTACTGTTCCAGTAGCCATTGTTTGTTACCTCCTTTTCTCGAAATTTGTAATTTGTAGAAATCCGCATTATCACCTGTCCACTTTGCCCGAATACACGGATTTCCAACGGAGACAAACAATGACAAAAAAAACCGCGAGGTCAGAGTTCCTGTCCTTGCGGCTAAGACTTCTAAACTTACGAGGGTAATTATAACACACTTTTACCTATTGTCAATGGCATAACCTTAATAATTAAAAACATCCTTTAGCTCATACTCTTTGCCGGAAGCTTTATTTAACGCCTGAAGTATCCTGTATTGTATCTTTAAATTCAAACACCTACCCTTTGCCGCGCGGCTGACCATCTTATGCGTAATCTGTTCAGTTGAGTTAACAACTAAATCATTTGGCTTAAGTCCAAGTTCAGCCATGATCTTGGCAATAGGCTGCTCTCCGAGATCACGAGTAATTTCATTATTCATATTCATTACCGGCAGCGATAAGATAACCTCTTGCCCTTTCGCTTAATTTATAGCAATTTACTATATCCCAGAACGCTTGGCTGTGATTAGGCTCAACTAAATGCGCCAGTTCGTGGATAATGACATAATCCCTGACCCACTTTGGCATAGCCCCGATACGATGAGAGATACGGATAGACCCGGTGCGGTAATTACAGCAGCCGAATTTAGAATTATGACTGGTAACATATTCAATAGAATTAATCTTAAGCTTATTTCCAAAATACTCTTGATTAAATTCCTCTGCCCTTTGCGCGAGATTATCCTGTTTATTTAATTCTTCTTTTATCTGCTTGCGCTCAATTCTGGATTTAAGTTCATCAACTACCTTTTGCAAACGGCTCTCCGGGATATTCTCCGGAGCCCTGACAATAAGAATATCTTTAACCAAGCGCGCGCTTACCGTCCGCTTTCTTCTCCTGCTGCGCAGTATTTTAATTGTAGTTATCGGCATTTTTAAAGAAAACTTAACCTGAATAAAAAGGCGCTTCTATTTAATTAAAAATAGAAACGCCTCTTTATCGAAAACAACTTTTAATTAACGGCTCTGACCTTTGCTCTTACCGTAGCATTCTCTGCATAAAATCGGTCTTCCGCCTTCTCTAGGCTTAAAAGGAACTTCGCATTCTTTTTTGCACTCCGCGCAAACTGCTTTGTGCATTTCCCTTGGACCACCGAAACTACCACCGCCACCTTGGTACGCCATGTTTCCTCCTCGCCCATAAAGGGCATGCCAGCCTATCGCCCCGAATGGGCGCACTTGGCATTCATTTATGCCAAAGTGCCATTAGGCCGGGTGTTACACCTTTAGTAATTATATAACTTTCTAAAGAAATCTCAAGTATTTATTTACTCTTCGATATCTCTTATCTTGGCCCGCGAAATCTTCTTTGCTCCGTGAAGGCGCTTTGATTCTAAAATCTTTATCTTCTGCCGGCGAGATCTTCTCCTTTTTTGCCTGCGGATCTTAGCGATACGCTGCTGTTCTTCGGAGAGCTTACCCAAGACCATACTTTCAATCTTTTTGAGTAGAATTTTTCTGGCCCGGTAACGGTTTTGAGCCTGGGAGCGTTCCTCCTGGCATTTTACCTCAATACCGGTAGGAATATGGCGCAATTGCACACAGGTGGAGACTTTATTCACATTCTGGCCACCGGGACCCTGCGCTCGGATAAACTTTTCTACAATATCCTCTTCGCGCACGCCCAGATGCTTCATTAATTCATCGAGTGATTTTTCTTTCTCTACTCCCGCCATAACGCTCCTTAAAAACAGAATATCAAAATATTAGCGAAGAAATAAAGAACGCCGATTAATAATTCTTTAGGATTTCCGGAATGAGCCAGTTTTAAAAAACCTGACGTTAAAAGTAGCAAAGATCCCGATACCGCGAAAATTTGGAAGGCTTGAATTTTCATCTGTCCCCCTTAATATACTACTAACTCGAATGATGAATATCGAGCATATTTGTTTTTCCGTAAACCTTAGTAGTTTTGGGATTAGACATCTCAACAAACCTATCCGTAGCCTGCCTGATGCGTTCAAAATTATCCATAATTGTCTTTAAGCGGTTTCTGACCGAATCCGGAGACTGAATCTCTAAGATATAGGATTCCAGAAGCTGAAGATTGCCTCTGATGGCGAGAAGTGGATTATTAATCTCATGCCCGACAGCCAAAGCAGTCTCGGTAATCGCGGCTTTCTTATCTTTTTCAATTATCTCGGTTACAAAAGAAGCAAGCATTCTTTTACCAACGAATATGCCTAAAATAAAAACCAACATCGTAAGTATCATCACCAAGCCTAATTCGCCAACCAGCACTTTGATCGATGAGATCTTACTTACGATAACATATACAAAGACCAGAAAAGGTATTACCCCGATTAAAGAAAGCATAACACTAAACTCTCTTTTTTCTTTATCAATAAAGTCCCAAAGTTTCATTCTTCTTACCTCCTTGCACAGTAGTGCACATCCCGCAGAAGCGGGATACTTGACATTCATTTATGTCAAGGTACCGGCCTTTCCGATTAGGCCGGGTGCCTTATCTTTTTAATAACCAACCAGGAAACCAAATAAACCAATAACCCAAATACTAAAGCAATTAAAAAATAGCCGACTAAAAGCGGCATGATAATCTCAAAAAATGAGGCCTTAAATAAATAACTCCAGTGAAAATCGGAAAATAATATCTTCACTCCATTCTTGAGCGTCTCCCAGTTAACTCCAAATATAGCAGAACCTACCCTTAATGCCAAGAGAAAAGTTACCAGGCTTAACCAGGTATTGGTAGCTAGACTTCCCAGTAATGCGCTGGCGCGGTTAACCTTAAAAACGACCGCCAGAAATAAAGCCGCCAAAGGCCCGGTCCCGGGAAGCATTCCTAAAGCTGACCCTAAACCTAATCCCAGGGCAATCCTTTGGGGAGTATCATTAATCTTAAATAATTTCTGATATAAATTATTTAGAAAAGCTGATATTTTATTCATTTTTTAATACTGACTTTATATTTACTCCGGCGAATCTCTCTAAGCCGAAAGACTCCTGGATCCAGCCGCCATGCAAACCATATTTTTCCATAAAGCTTTTAGCTTCATCATATTCTTTATTAGTAAGCCGGCGCTCGATATCTTTAAACTCGCTGGCTTTATGATAAGGGAGATACTGGCTCATTAAACTAACCAAAGAATCTTTAGACAGCTCGTTAGAGATAAAACGCATAACTTTATCCGTCCCGGAAAGATTATTTGGCAAAACCAGATGCCGAATAATCAAGCCTCTTCTAATTATTCCATCTTTATCAATTTCATCCTTAGCGATTTGAGAACGCATCTCTTTTAACGCTGCTTGATTGTATTTAGGATAATCCGGAGCAGAAGAATATTTTAAGGCCGCCGCATTATCCCCGTAACGCATATCCGCTAAGTAGATATCTATTATACCATCCAAGAGCTTTATTATTTCAACTGATTCATAACCACCGGAATTATAAACCAAAGGTATATTTAAACCACCGGCGATGGCAATCTTTAAAGACTTTAAAATCTGAGGTAAAACATGGGTCGGAGTAACCAGGTTGATATTATGGCAGTTCATCTTTTGCAAATCTAACATATATCCGGCCAGAGTTTCAGGACTCACTTCTTTTCCTCTACCTTCCTGGCTGAATTCATAATTCTGGCAATAAACACAGGCCATATTGCAATGGGAAAAGAATATTGTCCCTGAACCGTTAGTCCCGGAAACCGGCGGCTCTTCTCCCTGGTGGCTCATAAAACTGTAAACCATGGGATCTAAACCGGTTTTACAAAAACCTTTCTCATTTTTTAAGCGATTGACCCCGCACTTACGCGGGCACAGAACACAGGAGCTAAGAAGTTTATAGGCTTGATCGATGACTTTATCTAAACTGCCGTCATGGTAAGCTTTTAAGTACGCGGGGTAGATTGGCATTGTCGCAGGAATAGCGCCCTTATTTTATGAAATATCTCGATATATTCTTCTTTTTTATAGTCGGGATAGGTCCATTCCCAACCCCTAAATGAATGATCTTTAAAAATTAGAGTAGTCTCGGCAAATATGCCTTTATCCAAATATATTCTATGCGCAAAATCTTTAGTCGAAGCCAGAACCAGTCTGGCGGCATCTAGATAACCCGGATCGATATTGATTAAGCGATTTCCGCTTAGAGATAATTTCTCTTCTATGCGGTTGGTTATTACTTTAGCCGAAGAGAGGTATTTAGGGCTGATTAAATTCTTGAAACTTACAAAAACTCTTTTAAGGTTATCGCCAAATTCTTGAGCGTAATAATCCGTAAAATCAAAAGGTATAACCTGGCTCTTAAAATCAATCTTGCCGAATTTTCGGGCCAAAATACTCTCGGCTTTGATCAGATATCTCTCGTCTTTAAAAATAAAACCAGCAATAAGTTTTACTGGTTTGGCGCGGGTTATTCTACCCATATAGAGTTGGAAATTAGTGCGGAAATTATTTAGGTATAAACTGGTCTATGTACTTAGAGATCTTTTTGCGCTGATCGTCTTTAATGGCATTAAAAAATATGGCGATATTAAAATCACCCTTCTCCTCATCTTCGGTTCGGACGATTACCCCTTCGCAGTCCATAGTATAGCTACTCTTCCCTAGCCTGGTTTTCATGGGAAGAGTTAACTTTACTTTAACTTTGGTAAAAGGAGGAATGTACTTTTTAATTTTACAATAAGCGCCGGCGCAGCTAATATTCTGGGTGCTGGTGGCAAAATTATAACCATTGGCACCTACCCTAAAAGGCAGCTCCTGGCTTAAGCGGGGACTAACTCTTCTCTCTGCTCCGGTTTTAATCATTTTACTTCTGCCTTTGACTTGGCCATAAAATTAACCCAGCATCTTTTGGTGCAATAGAATTTCCCATCACGATAATAACGCCTAATCTTCTTTATAGGTTTATTACAGGCTAAACAGTTAGTCTGTTTTTCTTCTTTTGGTGCTTCTTCTTTTACGGGTGCTTGTTCTTGAGCCATGTTTTCTAAGTGTTCCTTTCTAGCGCGGAAGCGCACACCGGCCTATCCGATAAGGCCGGGTGTCTACATTTAAACTGATTGCATACCAATATAATCTGAAAGATGCTTTTTTTCCGATGCATCAAATTCCAAAAACTCTACTCCTAACCTGTTCATATCAGAATGCGGTAACGGCTGACACCAGGAAACCCGACCGATAGGATGCAAAATCTTGGAAAGTAAACTTACCTCTAACATCACCGGAGTAGCCGGCGGAATAAATTTTGAAGAACTGAAAGCCAACCCGCCTTCGCTTATATTTTCCGAGACCGCGTTATCGAAATCAGAAGTTCCTCTTATCTGATAACGCAAAGCCGTGTGCAGATTAACCCTTTCAAAACGCCTATTCTCTTCGCTTGACAAAGCTTTATGCTCCTTATTGATGTTTGGGAGCCGTGGCCTCTTCCCTAATACTCAAGAATAATAACATATATTCGTTTCTATGTCAAATAATTTACCCAGCTTCGCTTCTTCTCACTAAATAGACGACGATATCTTCGATGGTGCTTATTTTATCTATCTCTTCATCGGGAATCTCAATCTTAAATACTTCTTCTATGCCCATAACAATCTCTACCGCATCTAAAGAATCGGCGCTTAAATCATCAATAAGCTTGCTGGAAAGTTTAATTCTTGCCGGCTCGATTTTGAGCTGTTCAACAATTATCGGAACTATTTTGACAAAAATCTCCTCTTTTTTGTCAGCCATGCTTCTTGGTTTCCTTCCCCAATTTAACTAAGAAATTCTTAATCGACTTACTGTGCGCGAGAATACTTTCCGCGTTTTCTTTGGTAAAAGACTGCCCGTCTAATATGGTCGAGCCAAGAATTATGTTAATGATATAAAGATCGTTACTGATATGATGATCGATAAGCTCCCAAACTAAAGGATGAATAGCAATCTTTTGATCCCTTATTTGTTGATATATTTCTTCCTCTTCCCGCATTGGATTAGCCATAGTTAACCTCTCCCCCTGATACTTTTAACTACCCGGTTAACTACCTTAAGTAACTGGTCCGTAGTTAGAGGTTTAGTAAGATAGGAGACTGCCCCTTCTGCTTTTGCTTCTTTAATCATACTTTCAGCCTTATCCCAAGTTACCATAATACATTTACAAGATGGGGCGGTATTCTTTATTTGCTTTAATACATCCAGCCCGGTTTTGCCGCGTTTGAGATAAATATCCAAAAGCGCAACTTGAGGCTGAACTTTCTTAGCAATACGTATTGCCTCTGAATTTGACAAAGCACTATAAGTTATAAATCCTTCTTTGTCAAATAACAACTTTACAAACTTACAGATTTCTTTTTCGTCATCAACCACCAAAAGTTTTATTTTTTTATTAATCATTTCTACCTCCCCTATTCCCTCTTCTCTTCTGTCTCCGGGTCGAGAATACCATAAACAGCGTCTTTTAATTGATTCAACATAGCGCTGGCTGCTATAGCATTCTTCTCTAACTCATTTAACCTGCTAAGCGCCTTCTTTGTTTCCGGCGGCAATAATTTGCCTTTAAAATTCCGGGTTAACTCCATTTTAGCAATACCTGCCCCCACGCTTATTTTATTATGAAAATTACCGACATCATGAAATAAATCCCTTATCTTTGACATAGCCTTCCTTTGCTTTATTTTGATAATTTTGCTAATAACACCTCAATATCAGCTAAAACTATCGGTTTAAATACTACCTCATCCGCGCCTAGAGTACGAAAGCGCTTTTCCATAACTTCATCGTAATAAGCGGTAACCATCACAAATTTTATTTCCGGATGATCTTTTTTTGTTTTCTCCAGAATCTTATCGCCCTCGGTATCGGGCAATTTATAATCACAGAGGACGATATCCGGCTTTTTAGTCTCAATCGCGTTAAACGCGCTTTCTCCATCAACCGCGCGAAACGGCTCATAGCCAAACATCTCCAGAGCCATAGAGAAGTCTTTAACAAATTCCCATTCATCATCAATTACCAGGACCTTCTTCACCCCGCACCTTCTTTCTTATTTAACCATCTTAAAACCCGGACCTTCTTTAAAATACTCGAATGTAAAGAAGGTGCGGGGTTCATAATCATTCTCCTTTGGGAAATTCTACGATAAAAGTTGTCCCCACTCCGGCTTGGCTCTTGAAAGAAATCTCGCCTTTGTTTCTCCAGACTAACTGCCTGACAATAGATAATCCCAAGCCGGTGCCCTTACTTGCTCCTTTAGTAGTGAAGAAAGGCTCGAATACCCGATGCACCTTATCTTCCGGAATACCTTTACCTGTATCTTGGATCTCAACGCGAACTTTTTCACTTCCGGTATTTAATATGCTGACAGTAATCGTTCCTGTTCCATCGATTGCTTGAGCTGCGTTTCTAAGAATATTAAAAAATACCTGCTGTATCTCCTGTTTATCCGCTAAAACTCTAAATGAACCCGAAGTGAAATTTTTATTTATCTGTACCTTTCCTATATCTATATCGTAGCCAACTACAGAGAGAGTTTCATCTATCTCTTCGGAGAGATTAAGCAGCTGCGGTTTAAATTCTTTTGAAGGCTTGGCAAAATTAGATAGTTTTTTAGTTACTCCGGAAATCCTTACTGATTGTTTTAAACATTCATCTAAAGCCGCCTCTGCTTGATCTAAAGCTTCTTCAACCGGCTTATCCCGCAATAATCCTTTTTGCCTGGCCATTTTAAAAAGCTGTATCTTAGTGGACATAATGTTTAGAGGATTACCTATTTCATGATTTATACCCGCGGCCATTGTGCCGATAGCGGCGCGACGTTCTGCCTGGGCGGCTTCGGTAAGGAGCTGGGCATTACCTATGGCAATTGATTCAGTACGTGCTAAGTCAAGCAGGATATCAAGGTCATCTTTGGTATAATCTTCATCTGATCTCTTCCTGCCAAGAGCGATGAAGCCGATCAAATCATCATGGAGTAAAAAAGGTAGAACCAAAACCGCCTTAAGACTATGAATCTCAAGAGCAATTAAAGGATCAACTCCTTTGATACCCTCTACCTGCTTAATAACCGCGGGGTTATGAGTCTTTTTAAGGAAATAAACCAGCTTTGATTCTGAAGTAAAAGCTATATCTTTATTTTCCAGACCGTATGAGCCGTAAAGATTATATTTATCATCCGCCCGATTAAGGATAAAGATACTTGCGGCATAAGGATGGAGCGATTCATCGAGAAGCTTTAAGGTAGAATTGACTACTTCGTCGAGATTCAGAACGGTTATAACATCATCGATAAACTTCTTCAATATCTGCTTGTATTCGTATTTCTTCTGGAAGAGGAACTTGTCGGTGACGTTGACGAGCCAGGTTTCGATAGGATGCATGCCGATAATTATAATAATTGAGCTTATCGCGAGCGAAATGATCCTGCCTCCGCCGATTAATTGAGATATTAAAAGTGTAATCCCAACAAAAACCCCAAAAGCAAAAATAAACGTTCCGGCGAAGATGAGGGATTTTTTGATGAAGACTTCGATGTCCATAAGTTGATGGCGAAGAATAGCAATAGTAATAATTAAAGGGGACAAAAAAATAAGGTTACTTGCGTAAGGTGGAAAAGGAAATCCAAAAATCAATGGAAAACAAGTCATACCACCCAAAAAACCTACAGAAGTACCCAAAAAGAAGTATCTCAATTGATTCTTTCTTTGGATCGTAAGATTTCTATATTCGGATATCATAACTGAGTGTACAAAAATTATCCACCAAGCAAAATTAATCACATAGATAAGATAGCCAATTTTCCCAACAGGATAAAATTTCATAAATAATTTTGGCGTCAAATCTATCACTACCAATGACGTTAAAGATAAAAACGCAATAATTGAACATGAGATAAACGATACCAATAAAACTATTTTCTTGTTTTTATTGTATTCTGGATAAAACCACGAATAAATGAAATTTACAAAAAATGCAGGTATCAAGGCTCCGCTTGCATGTGAAAGCCTACTGGATAACAAAGCTGTCATTTTGTCAATATGGGGAAACATCGTAAAATAATACCCTAGATTCCACCCAGAAATAAACAAACAAAATAGAAACCAAGAAACATAGACTCTATTCCTACTGCCTTTCGTTAGAACAAAAAGTCCTAATAAAAAGCTAGTAATCGCTATTCCTAAAGTTGTGTTTGCGTAAATTAAAGTTAACATAAACGATTAATTATTCCCATTTCTTCAAAACATTGGCAATCTCTAAAGCGACAACCTCATGACCAGAATCGTTTGGATGGAGTCCATCTTCTGCGAACACTAAATCTTTGTGCTTTTCCAATGCGGTTCTAACATCAATAAGGGTAATTTTTTCTTCCCGGACTATATCACCACACGCATCACTATATTTTTTTTGCCATAAATCTGGGGCTAAATAATCATTTTCAAACACTCGCATATTTGGAAACATTCTGAAAAAACCATCGGAAGACATCGGTTGCAGATTGCAAAGAAAAGGAATATTCGAAGAGAACTTTATTGTTCGGATCATCTCTTTTAAGTTGTTTCTGTATTCCTCAAGGCCTACAAGTGGGATATTCTCTTCATTAAAACGACAATCATTATTACCAAACATAATAACTATAAATGAACCAGAATCGGCCTTAGATAAAATATCCCTCTCCAATCTCTGCAAACCATCTCTCGAAGTTTCTAAACTTCGGCTTTTGATGAAAACGGGCATATTTATATTTTTCTTTAACAGTTTCCCGCAACCTCTATCCCTAGAGCTTGCCCCCACACCAAAAAATACACTATCACCAAATAAAAATACTGATTTCAAAACATACTCCTAATTATTTTTATAAAATTCAACTACTGCTTCTCTCTCAAGCTCTTCGACTAGTTCATTTACGAAAACAATCTTATCAATCCGACACGCGTTCACACCACACGTCGCAAAACCTTCGTCAAAGTTACCTTTTGAAGAATTTACTAAAGCTTTCGCAATACAAAAAGTCGCTACTTCCGCTTCGCAGGTCTTAAGACACTTATAGAGACAATCAAACTTAATCTTCTCGCCACGTAATATCCTTTCGATGAATCTATTCCTTATCACTCTTAAAGGCAAGCCTACCGGGCTTTTAATAATTATTATATCTTCTTTCTTAGACTTAAGATACTCCTCCTTATATTTTAGAGACACATCGCATTCATGGGTACATACAAATCTGGTTGCCATCTGGACGCCGCTGGCGCCTAGCTTTAGCACCCTAGCAATATCTTTCCCATCAAAAATTCCTCCGGCTACTACTACAGGTATTTTGGTATTAAATAATCCCTCATACTGCTTCGTAACCTTGATCACATCACTTAAAATCGCCTCCAAGCGAACGCTCTTATCTTTCAATTCATCTTCGCTAAAACCCAAATGACCTCCCGCCAGCGGACCCTCCAAAATTAACGCATCCGGAAGCCTCTTGTATTTTCTTTGCCATACTTTACAGATTATTTCTGCGGCCCTACCGGAAGATATTATAGGTATAAATTTTATATGTAAACTACCTGCTAATTCGGGTAACTTCAATGGCAAACCTGCTCCCAATATCACAACATTCACGCCCGCACCAATCGCAGATTTAACCAGGCTCTCATAGTTAGAAAGCGCAACCATTATATTCACACCAATAGGATTTTTAGTAATTTGCTTGGCTTTCTTAATTTCTTTTTGCAATTCAAGCTCACAAGTCTTCTCGTAACCAATTATGCCAACTTCTTCCTCTTTGCCTATTCCCACACTTGCTATAACTCCAAGAGCACCTGTATTAGATACTGCGGCAGCCAATGATGCTCCTGATACTCGTACGCCCATCCCTCCTTGGATAATAGGCGGATTAATCTTTAAATCTCCTATTATCAAATCAGGCAGTTTGTTTTTCATTCCACTAAACCTTTCTACAGGTACAGAATTCGTACATACCCAAACTATCAACACTTATAATTACATCTCTAAAACCTAAATTGAGTACCCATTTCCTGAAATGCTCCGGGTTTCTATATATTAACTCCCACCTCTTCCCTTCAGAAGTACTCCCCAATTTACCCATAAGCTTTTTTGTCGGATTGGCAGTTTGACTGATAAAAACAAACAAACCATCCTGATCAATGTTTCTGCCCACCTCTCTCAGAATCCTATCGACAAACTCATCTTCCTTATATTCAAATAACCCGGAACAAAGTATTATATTAGGAGCCCATTTAATTCTCTTCCCTAATCTTTGCAAATGACGCGTTCTTGAAACATCAATTTTTGCATATCGTACCGGCTTACTCCCAGCTAAGATTTTCCCGAAATCAAGCGAGCGTCTGTCCTTGTCAATGCAAAGCACCTCAATCTCGTTTTGAGCAAATCCACTGACCAAATCTACTAAATACCTTGCAGGACCAGAAGCGATATCAAGTATCCTGGTCTTTTTCTTTAAAACAAGATTATTTAGAACCTCGTTCTTTAGTATTTTAATTATAATGTCTTTTCGGTTGCGTGTTGCTTTTACGGAAGGAAGATTTAACAACACCTTATCAATGAAGGCTCCGAAAATATTTTGACCCTGTGGAATATTTTGATACATATGGTCAAAATTAATTCCCGAATCCGCATCTCCTTTTATACTTGTGCGACCCAATTTACTCAAATTTAGTAAATTCTTTAAAATATTCTGATACCAAAAATTCTCTATTTTAGATTTAAACA
>ERZ1292633.3596-Hain-H41-02um-R1-3596-length-14953-cov-5_pt1 | contig 14953 bp, 6 predicted proteins | sample MGYA00564406_ERZ1292633 | MGnify/ENA primary metagenome ERZ1292633 (study PRJEB36523, sample SAMEA6512639) | groundwater metagenome | collected 2019-01-08 | study: AquaDiva: Metagenomics assemblies of 32 groundwater samples
CGTACAGCGTCTCGATGTGCACTTCGCAAGGTCCCTCGGCCCGAATACACCAAACACGGGTGCTCCCAACGACACCCGCCGGCGTCGCCAGCTCAACAATCGTTGCGTCATGTGAAGTGACCGTGGGGGAGCTCGCCGCATTCGTCACATCGGAGGTGACGGTGGTAACGGACGACGACACGTCACCCGGTATCGCAGCACGTGTTGAGCGTGAAACCCGGACGGTGGCAGTGGCCATGCCACCATCGCGTCTTGCCCATCGGCGAACCGCGCGACCCATTTTTCCTGATGAAACGATGCACGGGATAGATCACAGACGATCTGTAAATGGAGATGATGACGACCCTCCTCACCTCCGGCGCCAGAGGCCGCCACGGGCCAGAATGCCAGGGAATCAGCTTCCGTTACGGGTATGTCGCCGCTGCATTCGACACCATGGATGCAGCCATCAGGGGACACCGACGTCATCAGCGTCACTTCACGCTTGCGCTTTGTGTCCTCGGCGTTGCCAGTAAATACGTGCAGTAAATGGCATGTGATGCTCGCGCTCTGAGGATGTGGCTGGTGCGATACGATGCGGATTCGGAGGCACGGCTGCAGCCCTTTGAACAGATACTCTCGCACGCGCTCTTCGTTCCAAAAATGAGTCCGAAGGCTATCGGGAATCAGCGAAAAAAACTTGTCGAATTGTCCCTCTTGGAGGAGACCAACGACCCAGTCGAGCCAGGCCGGATCCTGCGGCCGAGGCTTTGACCGATCGAACGGGAACCCGGGAGGGTCATCGGCTTCCGTTACGGGTATGTCCCCGCTGCATTCCGCACCATGAATGTGGCCATCACGCGGCACCGACGTCATCAGCGTCACAATGCGTTTGCGTTTTGTTTCCTCGGAGCTGCCGATAAAAACGTGCACTAAATGGCAAGTGATACTCGCGCTCTGAGGATGTGGCCGGTGCGATACGATGCGGATTCGGAGGCACGGCTGCAGCCCTTTGACTAAATGTTCCCGCACGCGCTCTTCGTTCCAAAAATGGGTTCGAAGGCTATCGGGAATCAGCGGAAAAAACCTGTCGAATTCTCCATCTCGAAGGAGACCAACGACCCAGTCGACCCAGGCTGGATCCCCAATCGCCGGAGGCGGATTCGTCATGGTTGGATATTTCGTGGCGCCGGTGGCCACAGCCGGTGGGACCCGTGGGCGTGGCACAATGGGCGGCAACGACGAAGCTTTTATGACACGCGCGCGAAGATCTGTCAGCGTCGCGACGCCAAACCCCGCGAGGGACGCGAAGAAAGCGTCTTGTTGCACGAAAAACGTTTTCCATAATAGCGTCAGCCTCGGCGCGTCAAATTGACCGGCCGGCGACAATAGGCGCCCCACGGCACGAATCAAAAACGTCGGCGTCAATGCCTTGGTCCCTGGTTCCACCCCAAACTCGGTCAGGGCGGCAAGTGCCGCGAGTGAGCCGGGCCCTCCTTGGTCGCTCGCGGTCGCCGACAACGATGGTAAGTCCAAGGCGGCGAACGCTACCTCCAATCGCCGTTGCAGCGCCTCAGTGGGAAACCACAATGGAACCACAACGTCATCGGCGTCCACCCCGCGGCTAGCACAAAGTGGAGGGGGTTGGGGAGCTGACACGGCGTGCGACGAGGGCGACGACAGCATCGACACGGCTATAACATGCACACACGCAACCACGTGATGAACGGTGTCGTAACGATGCTGCGGCTCGGCGGCGGCGGCGGCGGCGGATGGCGGCGGCATTATGTCGCTGGAAACCAGAGATTAGCGATGCGTAAAATCAGCACTTACGACTATGAACGAATCCACCCTAAGGCGACGGGGTGCAGGAAGCCCAAAACGCACACGTCCCGAAGGAAGGAAGCGGCAGCGCATCACTCATTCGCATACTCATTTCTGTCTCGGTCTCTCTCTCTCTCTCTCTCTCTCGCTCTCTCTCTCTCTCTCTCTCTCGCTTTCTCTCTCGCGTTGCGTAATGGAGAATCGAACGAGAAAATTTCAGTTACTTTTTTTTTCAGGGGTTCCACTCAAACTATCGGGCGTGCGGAAGAGTGCATGTTTGATCGACCACGCCGGGTGGCCATCCTCGCCGCTGCCACGACCGCACCCATGCCTAAGACGACCAAGACACTCCCCACTCCAAGAAAAGGGGCCGCGGCTACCAAGGCGCTCTGCACCGGGGTGGAGCCCGGATGATCCACGAAGACCACAAATTCCGGTTCCGACAAGAAACTTTGTAGGATGACACGCTGCTTGCTGTTGCCCGTCGTAGTTTTGCGAACGATTTGCGTGTACACGGATGCTCCAATGACTTCCTGCTGCTCAAGACGACGGTCGCCGTATGGAGTCACGTCGTAGAGCCTCAGACGAACGTCGATCGCGAAGGGACGGCCCAATTGGAGCGTTCGCCTCACATCGGCTCCCGACACGTTCGCGTAGGGCCTAATGACGCCCGGGTCGCCATGATGGCACTTCACCATCAACAACACGTCGTCCACACCGTCGAGCAGATCGATCATCGTCGCGACGTTGGGCCAGCCCGTCGAAGGTGGTGGGGCATCGGACGCCACTGAATCTGTGGGAACGCCCCCGAACGTCGCGGCCACGTCCCATTCAACATCGAGCCACATCCATTCAGCGTTCCAGATGGGGGACGAAGACGACGAAGCGTTGGCGTTGTTATCGCTAAGTGTGGCCTCAGGTTGCCGCGGAAAGACAAGTGGCGTCGGCGGCAGAAGCAGGGCGCTCGACGGCCGTATCGTCAACGTGGTGTCGATCCCAATGTATTCACCGGAACTGCTGGTCGACGCGTCTCCCCCCGCCGAGGATGGTGACGACGAGTCGCCAGCGGATTCGCCCAATTTCTCCTGCCGCTCTTCGGCTCGAAAGCGTCTTTCGCCGCGTCGTCGGGCGTCATGGCGGCTGCCACCGCTGTCGTCACCGGCTGACGACAACGATGCTCCATCACCGTCATCGTTTTGACTCTCGTCGGCGGAGGCGACGTCGACGAAGAACGTGGCGGAGAACAAAAAGTCTTCCTCACTGCGTCGCAACGGCGACGGTTGAAGTCGGTCAGGAAGCGACACACTCAACTGCCAGCGAGCCGCCGTGTCGACAGGGTAACCATTTTCGAAGTTGGGAACGTACGCGGCGAGGAACACCTGGAACAACGCAGGATCTGAAGTTGTGCTTTCAGGCCCAACTGGCGACATGGGCGAAGGGCCGTAGCCTTGCCAACGGCGGGACACATTGAATTCCAACGTGCAATTAACGACGGCACCGGGCTGCACATAAGCGGACGCGGTCGACAGCGCGACGGACTTTTCCTGCGTCACTTTCGCCGCGGTCGGAGAGCCACGGGCACCGCCAATTGTAAATGGTCCCACCGAAGCGTTTGACGAAGCTGCCTCCGCGCAGTTCAACGCGGTCGTTTCCGGCCTGACCGCGTACGCCCCTCCGAACTCCGTCGCACCCGTTTCGTCCACGATCATGGCGTTGATAACGAAAACGTGCGGGGCTACGGGAATGTCACGGCGCCGATTGCCAGCAGCGACGCCTTTCGTCGCCGCCTGCTGCGACGCGAATGCCGCACGCTTGCCGTGAACCAGTTCATTAATTAAATGTCTTTCCATGTCAACGAATTCGACGATCTCGGCGATGTTGTCTTTGATGATGCCACTGTGCGTCGAGTCCACTTTGCGTAAGAGCAAGTTGGGCGACGCCGTGATGACCGTACTTTGAGATGAGAAGCCAGGCACCGTGCCATCGCCGTCGCCCCAATGCGCGTCGTGCTCGGAAATAACCGCCCCATCGGGAAACGCCGGCGTCAAATCATGGTGCGCCGGGTGGTGCACCGAGAAGCGCGTAATGGTCCGCTTCGTGGTCCCCGCGATGGCCATGACGGGGATGACCATCTTCCCTGTCTGAGGATCGTCGACGATGGAGGTCCATGGCGCGAACTGATACGTCTGGCCCAAATGATTCTTACAGACGCCACGGAGGCAAGGCTGCTGATTGAGGGCTTTTAAGAAGCAATTTTCTTGCTCAAGGAGCTGGCCGTTCTCCAGAAACGTCGGATACGTCGGGAACAAGTGAAAAACGCTGTGCATGTGATCCTTCGTGGCGCGGAACAGCTTCTTGTGGTCGCACTTCTTCGTATATCCCAGGGCCGGGATGATCGTTTCACAGTAGCCTTCTTCGTCGGCCAAGCGGTCCTGCAGGAGATAGTCCGCCACCATCGTGTAGATCATCGCGTTTGTGCCGGATTTGCCCATCTTGTCCGCCAACACGGCGGCTCCGTTGGCGATAAGATACGTCGCGGGACCTCCTTCTTGCGGAGTGCCTAGGAACACCACTCGGTCAATGTCGCGCAGGTAGCGGCTTCCTTGCATGTATGCCCGCGTCACGAGGCCGCCCATGCTGTGCGCGACGATGATGACTTTCGTTGGTGAGACATTGACTGTTTTTCCTTTTGCATCGACGACCTTCTTGCACGGCGGGGACATGAGCTTGGCCCGGTAAATGGCCACCTCGAGATAATAATGCGCAATGTCGGGAACGCCCATCGACCAGTCATATGGCACGAACGCCACGTAGTGACCCTTTTCTTCCAGTTCTTCCTTCAACGAATTCCAACCGACGATGCCGAATGGGTTGGTCATGATCAGGTCGGTGGGGTCCGCCTTGACCCGACGAGGGAGCCGAGGGTAGATGTAGCCCTTGAGCTTGTCCACGGTGGAGCCCAAGATGCCCGGCACGAGTAACACGGGTAGCGGAGGGCACTTGAGCGTGCCAACCGGCGGCGGGGTAGAAGGAACGGGGTGATCGCCGACCTCCATGCCACGAAATACGTCATGTTGCTGCATCTCTTGGCGGGTCGAAGTCGATTCATAGGAGAAGGATGATGTAGCCGTCGACAGTCCGATGTTTACCTCGACGCCTTCGACGACGCGGTCGGCGGAGGCGATGACTGGGAGGTTGGGTTCGCCGTCGACCAAGACGTAGGACGATGCTGCGGTAGGGATTAGGCCCCCCATCGTCCGGTTGTACTGCCGGAGTTGAATTTCATATTGGCCGGCGGGAAAGTTGCCCTTTGAAATGCGGCCGACAAATCGGTTGGCACCGTCCGACGGTGGAGGCGTCAACACGGGATCACCGTCCACGGGAACCCCATCGACGAGAAACGCAAACGACGCTCGCGCCGAAACCGGCGGTCCATGAGTCGTATCTCCCAAGGACGAGATGTTCAACGCGGCGACTACGACGCCTGGCACGCGAATAAGCTCAAGTGATAAAACTTCACCGAAAAAATCCCCATCCTGACCCGCCGAGGCGATGCGGATCTCACCTTCAAGTCCCAATGCCTGTGGCGGGCCGCTGTTTCCTCTTCCATCGGCACCGACGACTGGGGGCACGATGTTGACGACCTCATTGCCACGTGCGCCATCTTGGCGAAACCACCATCGTGTCGAATGCGTTCCGCACGACAGGTAAACGCGGAAATCGACGCCCAATGCGACCGGCAGCACAACATAGCCGGCGGCCTGCTCCTCTGCCGTGACCAACCTGGAAGGCCATCGGTGAGGGAACACGGCACCGAAGTTACTGGACAGCACATATGGCTCACCCGACGACGCGTTCAAGCAAGGATCGGCCGCATCCGCGTCGGGCCACAACAAGCGTAGATTACTCGGCATCGCTGGCCATCGTGGACTACTCGTTCCCAGCGTGATATTGATCGTCTTGAAGACGACGTCCTCCTTCCCGGCGACGTCGGCGGCAAGAATAACAAGGAGGCTAACAAACACCACCACTGCACTGATCTTGAGACACATTTTCTGCAGTGCGTTTGTTTCCGATGGCCCTGAAACGACGGAATGCGCTGGGCAGCAGCGAATGAATGCGCTGCGGCCGCCGCAGTTACGATTTTCGAAATGGTTATAGAAACAGAGGTGTGATGTTGTTTCCTGGGTTGGGGGCACGCGATTGCACGTTTGGTTTCGTCGCGCATGAACGTGACAAACCGTGACGGAAAGGGCCACGCCCAATGTTTCCACACTTGTCCATATCCACCCCATCTTGGCCCCCCAAGACCCAGACGGAAATGGAACACTCAGAAGGGGGTGCAAATACTTCAAGACATACGTTAGCTCACGAGAAAGAAGGAAGAAAAGAGGACAGCCCGGTTCTCGAGGCGGTTACGTTCCGAACACATAAACAGTGATAGGGGAGGAAACATAACGTGGCGAGGAGAACAGACCACCCGCACCGACAAGCGATTGTGATGGGAAAAGGAATAGGGCTCTCTCTTGCAGGGGTCACGACGACGACAACGAGCTCCCTTCACCAGAGAACGAGGTCCTCTCTTGAAGGGGCCAGAATAGAATTGCCGACCGACAGCGATTGGCCTAGTGCAATTCTCACACACACCCTTACTTTCGCTCCAGGGACAGCGGCGTGTATTCGGCAGCGCGTTCCTGCTCTTGCCCTCGCTTTCGTACAAACCACACGGTTGCCACCACGGCACCGATCACAACGATCCCGGCCCCCACCGAAAGGTACGGCGCGGCTCCTCGAAGGGCACCTTGCTGGACGGATGGCCCGCTCGGCGACGCAGAAGAATAGAAGGATACGTATGTCTCAGTCGCCGATAGATAGCTTCGCTGTCCAGTCACGGGACCCGAGGGCGGCCCCGTTGGCTGCCACACGACTTGTAAGTAAACTGCGGCTCCCCTGGCGCTCGGCGGGTCCGCGACGGACTCATTTCCCGCCGCGGGTGACGTTGTGGTGGCGTTCAAAACGGAAATGACGCGCAACGAGGCCGGCTTGAGGAGCGCCGTCTGCTGTAAAATCGAACTCTTCATCTCCGCGCCCGTGACATTGGCAATCGCCTCGATGTAATTCGGATCATCCGTGCGTGTGTATGCATAGGCGACGATCGTTTGCACGGTGTCGAAGGCTGCAGCGAAGGCCGCTTGTCCGCCATCGTGGTCGAGAGCCTTCTGAGCGTAAGGGGTGCCGAAGTCAATGGTCACAGCCATCTCCTTACCGCCGAGCGGTAGCTCAGTGAAGACATCATCACCACCATTCCAGCTGGGACCCCATACGCATGGCGCTGGTGGGATCATGAGTGCGCTCGTCGCCGCGATGCTCAACGAACCGATGTTCTCACCACCGGGTCGGCTGTTGTCTTGACTTGAAGAGCCCTCGGTGGCGTCCGTGGAGGCCACGAGGTCGAATGAAACCGTGGAGAGGAATGGGGCACCCGGCTCCGTGGCTTCCACGACGTAGCGCCACGAGGTGGCCTCATACACCGGCTCACCGTCGACGAAGCTAGGCAGGTACGCCGACACAAAGGTCGTGAAGGAGCTCGCCGGGGCGAACGCGGTCGCGGTGCTCATGTGCCCCGTGGTCAAGTTGCAGCGCACCGTGGAACCAGCCTCGATAGACGCGGCGGTGGCAGTTAGCGACACGCTAGTTGACGTCACGATGTTGGAGGTGGACGAGAAAGGACCGACGGTGCTGCCGCTGCCGGTCGTGGCTCCGCAGATCAGCGAGGAGGTCTCCGGAACCACGATGACGGAGGGGGCGCTTTCGGTGGCGATGACGACCGTTACGGAAAGGGGATGCGGCACACTACTAACCTTCAATGGGACCGTTGGCGCAGCGGGGGCCCTGGGGGCGGCCCGTTCGACTCCCCGCACGCTTCGGACGGTGCTGGTAATGTATTCCACGATTTCGTCGATGGCGTTTTTGATGATGCTGGCGTGCCCGGAGTCGATCTCCCTGACGGTCGTGTCGTTGTTGACGATGACTCCCAGGGCCGAAAAGGTGGGCACCGAGCCGTCCCCTTCTCCAAAGGTTGCCCCCGACGCAGACGTCACGGCGCCATCTGGGAAGGCAGGGGCGACCCCGGCCACTGTAGCGTCGGTCGTTTCAAAACGCACGATGGTATCCCTTGTCGTGCCGGCGATGATCATGACATTCACGACTGGTTCCGTCATCGCGGTCGTATTGTCTCCTCCCGTCACGATGTTGAACCAAGGCGTGAATGAGTACGGCACACCATTGCCATTGACGCAAGGGGGGCTGAAACACGCCTCGCCGTTGAGTGCCTTTAGAAATTGATTCTCCTGGCGTCGCAATGGTCCTGTCGAAGTGAAATTGTCGTACGTCGGCAACAGTTGATAGAGGCTCTTCATATTCCCAACGGCCGCCAAGTACAACTTCGTGTCATTACACCTCTTCGCGGACCACAGAAGGATGTTAATGGCCTCACAGTAGCCCTCTTCGTCGCCGACGCGGTCCTTCAGCAGATAATCGGCCACGACCGTGTAAAGAAGCGGCACGGACTGCTTTGTGGTCTCGTCCGCCAGCTGCGCTGCGCCGTTGGCCATCAAGTAGGTGCCCGCGCCGCCAAGGTGGGGTGTGCCGAGGAAAATGACGGTGGCCACGTCGCCGCGATAACGGCTTCCTTGCATGTATGCCCGCGTCACGAGGCCGCCCATGCTGTGAGCAACAATGATGACCTTGCAGCTACTGTTAGCGCCTCCCGTCGAGGGGTCACATCCCGTCATACTCAGGGCTTCGTCGATAGCGGGCTCAAGGTACATCTGAGCTACCGTCGATATCGACAACGACCAGTCGTAGGGAGCCAATTGCACATAGTGTCCGAGTGCTTCGAGTTCCGTCTTTAAAGAGTTCCAACCGACCAAGCCGAACGGATTGGTAAGTTCGAAGGCGCCCGTGTCGGCGGCCGGCTGCGGTGGCAAGCGTGGAAATAGCATGCCCTTGAGGCCCTCCACCGTGGACCCCATGATTCCCGGCACCAAGATGACAGGCGGAAAGCACTGCGTTGCTGACGAGCTGCTCTCCTCGCCGCCACCGACCACTGTTGCCGGCGCATCATTGGCTACGAATCCCCGGGAGCGGCTCTTTGCGGAGACTGATTGTTTCCTTTTCGAGGCAACGAGACCGACGTTGACGACGGCGTGATCACTGACGCGCTTTTGAGCGAGGTACACGTCCAACGGCGGGCCGATCTGACCGATCACGTACGGCTCGGACGAGGAGGGCGGGGGCGACACGCTGACGGTCACTTGCAAGACGTAATTACCCGTGGGGAGTGGGTCGCTGACGGGAATGACGACGCTGTGGGGTTGGCTGCTGTCAAAGTACGTTGCTGGCGAGAGCGCAGACTGAATGAACAGAAACGGGAAACCTGTTTGGAACCACGCCGTACTCGTTTTATTGTCCGAGAGGACCGTCTTCGCGAGGACTTTCAGCGACGGTTGACTGCCTTTGACCGCCACTCGACGGGATAGAGAAAGGGTCATTTTGGCCTCAGTCACCCCGGCGGGCAGCGGAAGGCCACGGAGGACGCCGGCCACGCCCACGGCAGACGGGATGGCTCTATCACGGGCCAATCCTCGCACGTCGATCACCTCCGTTTCGTCGAAGAAGTAAACGCGGCCCGTAGAGTAACCACAGGAAAAATAGACGCGGAAGTCAATGCCTGAAGTTTGGGGAATCACAGTGACTTCACTCGGATCACGTTTGCCTGCCGCAAGGGTGAAGTGACTAGGCACGATGGTCCCGAAGTTAGAGGTGACGCGAACTTCTGCGCGGCCGCTGCGACAAGGATCGCCCACTGGGGCATCCGGCCACAGTTCGCTTCTCGGCCTCATCTTCACTGTGTAGGGACTGTTGGCCGTCAGCGCGTCAGACGCCACGGCCTGAGTGGTCATCGGTGGCTGCGGTTCCGGGGCGGGGGGCTTCGCGTTGCGCGACGTTGGCTGTGCCGTCACGAAGAAATACGATGGCATGGTCGTCGTGGTGCTCCGAAGGGCCGTGGCCGCCACAAGCGCAGCGAGGACAAACAGACCACGGCAAACGATCATGGGGAAATAGTAAGAAAAGAAGAAATAGTGGGGATTCAATGCAATGTTACGAGCGTGAGTCTTTGTTGTGTTATGAATTCACATCCTGTCACGAAAATCCAGTGCTAGTAATACTTCAAGTGTAGGTTCCTTGACATGGCCGCCGCTTTCACATCAACCCACCGTTTGCTGTTAGGGTCCGCACATCGACTTGCGCGGGGGTGTCAAAATCCTCAAACTGCTGTCCTGGGTGAAGGAACTGTTTCGCTCTGCACTACTCACGGCGGGCGTACCTACATGGGGGGAGAGGCGAATCAACCGTAGGCGGCTCGACGTGGGGCCAAAAAACGGTCCGCTCGTGTAGGGCCAAATCGCGAATCCAGAGGGTTAAAGGGCTCGTCGTACTGTTGCCCAAAACGGACAGAACCGCCCGTTTACCTCGTAGGGGATGTCGTTGTTTGAACATTTCCGAGAATCTTGACCGCCATTGCTTCGCTTTCCGCGAGCGTGTAGACGCGAATGACGCCGTTCACATCGCCACAGTACAGCCGCGCGAACCGCGGGTCATCGTCGGAAAATGGATTCTTGCTGGGCCCTCCCCCGGTCGGTGACGCCTCGCCGCCTCCCGCAAGGGACCGATTCGTTGGCATTTGCGAGCGGCGCCGTTCTGCCATCACGGCGGCAGCGGCAAGTTTGTGCCGCAGCGCGCGGCCTGTTCCGATGACTAACGCCTCCGCGAGACAGCTACGAATCACGACGGAGGCGGGCGACACCAAGCGACCGCAGCGGATCGTCCCGTCATGCGACGAGCTGATGATGAATCGCTCCTTTTCGCCGACATGGGCCGCGACGCAGCGGACCGACTTTTTATGCCCTTTGATGGTCCGGACGCACGCCCCGGTACTCACGGCCCAGGCGCAAACTAGACCGTCGTCACTGCCAGAATACAACACGTTGTGATTGGACAGAAACAGGCAGCGCACCGCGGCAACATGCGCTCGCGGGACGACACTACTGCCGTTCTGGTGCTGTTTGCCACTATTCTGATTAGTCTGTCCTTGTAGCGGGCGGGACGGAGCGCCGTCGGGCGGTGGTTGGGTGGACGGCATCATCGACGTCGTAGCGGCGGCCGTTCGTTTGGAAGCCTTTGGCCCGACGTCGTTGGAGGGAATGAAGTGGTGGCCTCGCGGGACGGCCACCGTGGCGGTGTTGAGCTCGCGAAGCACGAAGGCGCCAAGAATGTCCCACACTAAGATGCGTCCATCGTCGCAGCCGGTATATAGAGATTCTTCGGCGACTGCGAGGGACGTGAAGTCGGGGACGCCGGCGTGAACCCGATGGGTATGCCAGAGTCCCGTTGACGGCGGCGAGGCGTCGTCGAGATGGCTCGTGGTGTTGCTGCTGCCCCCCGTTCCTCTCGACGATGGAATCATATACTCTCGCACAACGGTCCCCGTCGCGATATGAACCGATACCACGCATTGCAACATCGCCGCGAAGATCAGCTCCGCCTTGAGCGCAGCGACCGCGATGATGGCCGCATAGCCAATGGTCACCTGATGTCGGACGAGGTACTCCGGCTCTGCCCTCATGATACCGGATGATGATTCGCTGCCGCTCCCGGTATCATCGCTGTTGTTTGACTCCGGTCGAAGTGGATTCCGGGGAGACGAGGACGTGGCACTCTCTTGAAACCTCGACGGCCGTCGCGAACTGCCGTCGGCCGACGACATGGTCGATGACGGGCGCGGCTTTTCCCAGAAGGTCAGTTTCCCTTCTTCTGACCCGGTGACGATGAAATACGACGGCACGGCGATCGCGGCGACGACACTGTTTGCCGCCGTCGTCAGCGGATCCACGGACGGTAGTACGTCGGTCGCGAACGCCATCGAGTTTCGTCTCATCAGCGTCGGGACCGGCGCCGACTCTCCGTCCGGTGCTGCGCCACCGGGTGCGTTGCTCGGCGTGTGTAAGTGCACGACCGGGACCAGCACCACGCAGTTCACCCACTCTCCGTGAGGCAAGACGGCCTTGACCGTACCGTCGTCCAAGTTCCACACAATGGCCGTCTCGTCCCAACTCACCGACACCAGGATGCCCTCATCTTCGTCAATGGCCAATGCCTTCACCACATCGCGGTGGCCATGCCAGGATGCCGGTTCCCCGCCGCTGGCCGACCCGCCAGCATGGCGACCGTCGACGTCGAAGCTGCTGCTCTTCCGCCGCGGCGAAAAGGCAACGGTGGGGGGCTGGAGCGACAGCCGCGACGGTGGCAGCAGCGACCGCAACAGGTCCAAAGTTCCGGGCTCTTCTGAGTATACTGGGAGCTCGTAGTCGAGAATGTCCTGTACTCGACGATCAGTGACCTGGATGCTCGCGCCGCTGCGTAGCTGGCCTTTGCGGTCCGGTTCAGGAGTCGGGTGTGTTGCGTGCAGTTGGGCTGCACTGCCAGCTGGGGATATTGGCACGGACGCTCCCGACAACGCGGAACCTGACGGGGGCACGCTCATGCCGGCAGCCGCAGCCCCCGATATCGACGACCGCCGTCGCACCGCCATGGCGGGAGAGGGCCCCAGAGACGAAGATGGCGGCGGCGGTGCGGAATTCGACGCAAATGGGGTCGCCGCGGTGACGGCATCCGTGGTGACCGAAGGACGCGTCGGGGCGGGTGATGCTTCCCGCGGTTTGGCCGCCCCTCCGGCTTGCAACTTGGACGGGTTCGCCTTGGACATATCGCCGAGAGCGGCAGCCGAAAACGCGAAACGGCAAGTGAATGCGAAGCACGCTAAAAAATACGACGACGACAACAACAGCACATGCGCCGATGCCCGCTTCTTGTCGTCAGCATCGAAGGCAGGCGTGACAATCTCAGCGCAAAACAAAAAGGTGAAGTCACCTTTTCGCCCTTCGTGGCTTCGCTTTGTTTTTCTTGCACTCGAAAAATCGGTTTCTGTCGTGCCATTGCCCTCAGCTGGATGCGTCACACACACACACACATACAATCGACGAGTAGAAGAGGAGCAGGCGTGGGAGCAGAGGGGCGTATCACTAATGGGGCGACGGTGCAAAAAGACGACAGAGGTGAAAAGAGAGATAATGTCTTTTCAAAGTTGTTTTTTTTGCAATGGGAAAAATGGGTGGGCCACCAAAAAGTAAAAAAAAAAACTTCGGGAGACGATGAGCAACCAGAATTGGGGCTCTCTATGCCGAGGCGGGAAAGCCTCATTCACCAACCTCCAAGCATCGGCTTCTCTGACCGCCTATGCGGCATTGGCTGGAGCCGCGGGTCGCTGCTGACCTGCAGCCGCGATCGAGCCGGCTGATGGCGTGCCCGGAGGCACCGCAGGGGATGGGGCCGGCTGGGCTACTTGGGGAGTACCGAGCGAGGCGATAAACGGGTGCTGAATCGCCTGAGCCACCGACATTCGCTTTGCCGGATCATAGACGATCAGTTTCGAAACAAAGTCGAAGAACGTTTCGTACGCGACCTGGTCGTGACCGGTTTGACCCTTCCTACGTCCGCCAGGTCCTCCCGACGTCACTCCTATCACGTTGGCCAGCGACCGTGTGTGTCGCGCTTCCGGTTTTAATTTGAGCTCATAGTACGACTGGCCATCACGATCCGAAATATCGAAAAAGTTCGCCACTTTCGACGAGCCGATTCCGGCCGCGATCATGTATTGCGGAAGCGGTCCGAGCAGACCTTCAAATCGCTGCAACTGACTGGCCTCCGTCCGGCCATCGAAGAGGGGCAGGCCGCAATGGAGTTCCACGAGCATGACACCAAGCGACCACCGATCGATCGCCGTACCGTACTCCAAGTGCAAAATAACCTCCGGCGCGCGATAAAAGCGCGACTGGATGTACTTGAAGTAGCGCCGCGTTTCGTAGCAAGCGCTGCCAAAGTCGATGACTCTGACGCCGGAGCGATTGTTGTGCTTCAGGAGAACATTCTCTGGCTTTAAGTCGCAGTGAATAATCGGCGGGTCCATGTTCTGGAGGCCCTGCAAGACTTGTAGTATTTGCCAAGCGAATTTCCTCGTCAGGTCTAACGACACGCCGTGAAAGTTGGTGCACTGTAGAAGCTGGTAAAGGTTGTACGAGTACAGCTCGAACGCAAGCACCAAGTGACCCTTCCAATCAAACGCCTTCAAAATCCGAGCCACGACGTCGTTGAGCGCCGGCGTCGAGTTCAGCTTCACGATGATGTCGATTTCTTGCTTGGCCTGGTTGCGGAAGCTCGTCCCGGATCGAGTGATCTTCAACGCGACGACTTCCTGACGCTTGGCATCGTAACAACGCGCGACGGTGCCAAAGGACCCCTTTCCTAAAACTTCCTGTACCGTGTAGCGGTGTAGGATTTCCTCCCCGACAAAAATGATGTAGTGCCCTTCGCGATCGTCAAAGCCGCTGTTGAATTTCGGATCCGGGCCTTCGAGCCGCTTCCGAAGAAAGTACTTTTCATTCACGGTCTTGTAGGTGGCGACGAGGTGCTTGCTCAGTAGAATGCAGGGTCGGGTGCTCGTGGGCGGCGGTGGGGGCAGGCCGTTGCCATCGACCAGCGGCGGCAGCGGTTGGGCCGGCGGGGCCGGTGGGTAGCTCTGGGACGCGCCACCGACTGGCGGAGGGACAGTGCCGCTGCCGCCCGGCTGACCCAATGCGGCCCCAGTCGTAGTGGAGGTCGTAGGTCCCGTTGTCCCAGCGACGAACGGCCGGGACGCGACGGGCGGAGCCGCAGTACCGGGTTGGTGTCCAGGTGGGTAATAAGCTGACGAAGCGGCGACCGGCGCAGCAACGCCAGCTGCGGTGGCGGCGGCGATTGGCGGGGCAGCGGGCGGAGCGGGGAGCCCAGCGTCAGCGGTGGCGGCGGCGGGCACCTGCGGCGGAGGCGGTGCTTCCGCCGTGCTTTCGGTTGTTGCTACGCTCATATGGATAAGCGGCAGGGAGCACGTGGCGGGGGGAGAGATGTGCAGCCGGCAGGCGTTCCTGTGAGAACTATGAACGACGACTGGGAGTGTAGGACCGCTAAGTGTATACTTTCTTCCAGTGAATTC
>ERZ1292633.3598-Hain-H41-02um-R1-3598-length-14950-cov-5_pt1 | contig 14950 bp, 12 predicted proteins | sample MGYA00564406_ERZ1292633 | MGnify/ENA primary metagenome ERZ1292633 (study PRJEB36523, sample SAMEA6512639) | groundwater metagenome | collected 2019-01-08 | study: AquaDiva: Metagenomics assemblies of 32 groundwater samples
TAAAGGACTGTCATTCAAGGACAACGGCAATGTAATTCACAACCCGAACAGAGACATTATCATGGATCTAGACAGCATTCCGCATCCACTGCGCGAAATAAGGCCAAAAAGATTCGGGAACAAAGGAGCCGACTATCTATTCGACACTGTATTCACGTCAAGAGGCTGCAGGATAAAGTGTTCTTTTTGTTCAAATGATATGGTAAATAAAAGCTGGCGGCATAGAAGTCCTGAAAACGTAATTGAAGAACTAAAGATGATACATACCACCAGAAAGCGTAAGATACTTAAAATATGGGATGCAAACGTGTTAACAGATGTTGACAGGATGGAAAGAATTGTTGATCTCATGTCAGAAAATAATCTGACCAATTTCAAGATATGGACGGAAAGCAGAACCACGGACATTATCCGGGCAGAACGCATAATGCAAAAGATGCATGACATTGGCCTGAGACATGTAAGCCTCGGAATCGAGAGCCCGAATATGGAAACATTGAAAAGGATAAGAAAAGGCACAAACCCGCAAACCTGTGAAAAGGCCATTGAAATATTGAATGATCATAAGATAAAAGTACAGGGTTATTTTATAATCGGCCACCTTAATGAAACAGTGGAAGACATAAAGAGGTACCCGGAATATGCTAAAGAAGTGGGACTGAAACAAGCCGTATTTATGGTAATGACCCCATATCCCGGAACCGGCATCTACGAGGAATACAAGAAGGAAAACGCCATCAACAGCTATAAATGGGATATGTACAATAACTTTGGTACCGTAGTAGCGCCCAACAACATAGACCTGAAGACCCTTAAGAAGATGCTGGCCTATTGTAACGGAAAGTTTTACGGTATAGACTCTTCTTCCCGTCAACGCACCATACTGGGCACAATACTTGAAGCGGTATACCGGTTGATAAACGTTGCCGTTATCGAGAAAAATGATGACAGAAACAGTCTTGGGGATTTAAAGAATTATATGTTTGAATACCTTCATGCCCTTGTAGGAGGCGAGATAAAGAATGCCAGATTCAGAGACACCTGGCTGTTAAAGTACCTGGGTAGAAAGGTCATTTTCAGGTTCTTTCACTCAAAGGGCAACAGCGTTGACTTTAAGTTTACGTTGAACGGAAGTTCGGCGGATTTATCAATAATCGATAGTAAGAAAGCGAATGGTTACAAGTGCTTATCTTTTTACCTGGATGATATTCTCGATTTTGAGGAACATACTCCTCTTAAAAGGATTGTCGCTCTAGCCAGTAGATATGATATAGCGAGGGCGAACAAGATAAAGAAACCCATAATCTTTCTAAAACTCGCAGTAAACAGGAATTTCCTTGTCTCCGTATACCGTCTTTCAATGTTTATAACAAAAACCATCATCAGAAGCTTATTGCAGAGATCTCGGATATAATTATAATATATCAGGTTGTATTACCTTAATTAATAATTAATTTGAAGGGGATGAAATGAGAGGAAAAGTCTTAGCGATTACACAATCATTGATTAAGATTAAGTTGACGTTGTTTCTAATAATTGGGTTAGCCCTGATTAGTGGATATCCGGACAAAGTCATCGGAAGTGTAGAAGGAAAAAAGACCGTCGTAAAAAAGGATGATAAGGTTAAGATCAATTATACAGTGAGCCTTAAGGATGGCACTGTATTTGACAGATCAAAAGAAGGAAAACCATTGGAATTTACGGTTGGTAGCGAGCAGATGCCGCGCGGGCTTGATGAGGCGGTAATAGGGATGAAACTGAATGAGAGAAAGAAGGTCACCGTAGAGCCAAAAGACGCTTACGGGAAGCGGAACGAAGACCTGGTAATGAAATTTGACAAAAACAAACTACCCAAAAATCTCAAACCCAGCATAGGCATGGTTGTAAAAATAGAAAACATACCGGGGACAATAATAAATATAGATGACACACAGATAGTCCTTGACGGCAACCACCCCCTGGCAGGAAAAGATGTCGTCTTCGACATAAATGTTGTTGGTATTGAATGAGTTGACAAAAGACTGGCAAAGTATAAGATTGTAACAATCAATACAAATAATATAAATGCCAGGCAGGTTTAACATTGCCCATCACAACACTTCTTTATAAAATAGTAATCTGATTTTTCTGGATATTATTACAATAGTGGTGTTATCCAGATCTGTATAATAACTTGCTATCAACTATCAACATTCTTCTCTGAAATGATTTCTGATGTAAAGATGTAGACTTCTACGTCTTTCTCCTTCCATGCATCCGGTGACAGGCCGGCCTTTGTACTGCAGCATTGGGATAGAAATTCTTCTTTGGTCCATCCGGTCTCAGAAGCAACTTGAGGCAGGAAGCATCCGGTTGCAGAGCCTTTTTTTACATAAATCCCATGTCTGCCGAGTTTGAAGTCAAGAGGGGTTTCAACCATTTGCAGTGGTGATAAGACTGAAATATCTATTTCCAGATCATTTAATTCTGAAGGTTCAATTTGATTAAACCTCGGATCATCCGTTGCCGCTGAAACAGCCATCTCAGAAACAAGCTTGTGCAAAGGGGTATCGGAAACCATTCGCCCTATACACCCTCTTAGTCTTCCACGTGTTCTTAACGTTACAAATGCGCCGTTTTTTTTCTTTAACTCCGGACTGATTGTTTCAACCTGTGGTTGATCATTGGAAATGCATTTTACTGCAGATTCTAGACTCTTTCTTGCTATTTGAAGCAATACTTTTTTATCTTTTTCGTCCATTATAAATTAGCTCCCTTTGGCAAAGCTGAGCTTAGCTCATGTCGCTAATTCAGGTGATTTGCATACGCAAAAAAACCTTAGAACCGTAACAATTTAAGCATGATAACTTTCTCATGGAAGGAATAACCCCTCTTTCGCGGGGAATCCAGGTACTCGTTTTCACGTTAATTCCCGGCTTAAATTTTATCTTCATGGAACACTTCTGCCGTAAAGACGAAGAATTCCATATTCTCGTCTTTCCACGCATATGAGGGTAAACCTGCCTTGTTACAAAGGTGCGAAAGGGTTTCTTCCCTGCCCCACCCCTGTTCTGTGGCAACCTGTGGAAGAAAGACAGCGCTCATTCCACCCAAACGTATTATAATTCCATGCTCTCCCGGAATAAATTTGTCAGCACCGCTTATTTTTCTTATTGGACTGAGCACAGAAATGTCTATTTCTATCTCTGCCAGTTCGTCTGTATCAACCGGCCTGAAGCGACTGTCTTTCATTGAAGAGTTTATGGCATTGTCCATTACGGCCTTAACAAGCTGCTCTGTTGGCTGTATGTGACCTATACAACCGCGAAGGTTGCCGTTCTTATTAAGTGTTACGAATACACCTCTTTTTTCCTTCAGTGTCGGGCTTATTGTATATTTCCCGGAATTCAGATCCGGCTTCTTTCCTTCTCTCACACAGCATTCCAGTGTATCTCTTGCGACCTTGAGAAGGGTAAGCCGTTCATCATTATCTAGACCGGGATTCTGGTCAATATTTTCCGAACTTTCACTGCTTTTTGTAAATACTATTGAAACATAACTTACGTAACTGTTAAAATCACCCGATATGCTGCCTGATGTATCATACTGCAATATCTTCCCCTGCACATCATCAGGCAAAATCTTCATTAATAACGCTACAGGCACAAACCCACAGGCAGTTATGCCGGTCGCCTGTTTGTATCTGATGAAACCGTCAAAATCCAGTGCCAGGACACGCTCGAACGCCCCATAATCAAGCTTTCTTATATTAGCCTCCACATCTTTTTTAAAAGGAACATAATCATATCCGTAACCATAATGAGTAAAATCAGAACTTACAACTATCAGAGTCTGATCATCAATGAAAGGCTTTATTTTCTCAGCAACAAAATCAAATTCTTCGTTATTAAGCCTGCCAACGAGTATGGGAATAAGTTCGAAGTCGCCAAGTACCACTTGTAAAAATGGTAATTGTGTCTCAATGGAATGCTCTCTGGCATGTGCCTGCCTGGATGTCCCGATCAGTGGTGGATTATTTATAAGATTGTTGCATATCCCCGTATTCAGTTTAATAAGTCCCAATGGAGTCTTGTAATGTTCAACATCGAGTATTGACACTCCCCTGTATCTTGAATAATGGCTGGGGGCAAGTATTATTACTCTTTTATAGCCGTAGTCTTTTATTGCCTTAAAACCATACGCCGCAACTGCTCCCGAATACTGATAGCCCGCATGCGGAGAGATTATGGCCACAGGTTTACCGGGTAAACTCTCTACGAATGCCTTATCCAGATAGTTATTCACCTGCTTAGAGAGTTCGGCTTCAGAATCGGGATAAAAACGCCCGGCGACTACAGGTTCATGTGTATTCTGTCCCTGTCCCGGAAGGTCTCCAACCAGATAATCTTCCGCGTGACTCACCGAAGGAACCGTTATACAAAAAATGAAGAGAAAAAGTGATATGAGGTATTTTCGCATGATAATTCTCCTTGCGTAAAAACTCAGTTACCGCAGAGAATGCAGTTAACTATTTGAGGTACTTTATAGCAACAAATCCGCTAATTAATAGTATTACAAATACAATGGTAAAGATATTAAAAAACTTCTCGATAAATACCTTTATCTTTGGGCCGAATACATAGAACAACCCTGCAACCATGAAGAACCTTGCGCTTCTACTTATTGCAGATGCCAGAATCAGGATAAAAATGTTTACTTCACAGACACCCGCCGCAATTGTAAACACCTTGTAAGGAATGGGCGTAAACCCGGCAACCAAGATCCAAAAAAACGCATTGCTTTGATAATACATGCGAACCGTATCAAACACGTCAGTAATGTTATAAAAACTGATAATTGGCCTGCCAACATACTCAAAAAACTCATAGCCGATCAAATAACCAAAACATCCTCCTAATACAGAACCTATAGAGCATATCCACGCATACCTGAAAGACTTGGCTGGTAGAGCGACCGCTAACGCTATTAAGAGAACATCCGGCGGTATTGGGAAGAAAAAGGATTCACAAAATGCGAGTATAAAGAGCGCCCACGTACTGTGAGGTGTTTGCGCCCAATGTATTGTCCAATCATACAGTCTCCTTATATGATTTGCTCTTTTTACAACATGCTCTTTTTCAATAGATTCCATATTAATGGTGTAACGAATTAATCCTTGCTTAACTATGCTTTATTCATCATTTTAGGTTTGTAAATACAATACGGCTCTTCTGCCATATAATCTCCTGTCTCGTAGAATGCGCGCGCCCTGCAGCCTTCGCAGACCTTTTTGTATTCGCATTCACCACACTTGCCTCCCAGCAGATCCGGCTCTCTGAGCTTGGCAAACACCGGAGAGTCCTTCCAGATTTCCTTAAACTTCTGTTTCTTGATATGTCCCGCCTCTACAGGCAGGTAGCCACAGGGGAATATCTCTCCCTTGTGGGAAACAAAGCACACTCCGGTTCCAGCCAGGCAGCCTTTCGTCATGGCTGCCATACCGTGTGTTTTTGGTGTAATTTTGATGCCCTCTTCTTTTGCCCGCTCCCGCATTATCCTGAAATAGTGAGGCGAACAAGTCGCCTTTGTCTGGATCACTGCATCTTTGGATAAATCATAGAAAAGGTTAAGGAGTTCCTCATACTTTTCCGCAGGCAGCATCTGATCCTCGGCTATTTCAACCCCGCAGCCAACCGGAACGAGCATAAAAATGTGAATTGCCTCGGCGCCAAGTTTTACAGCGAGGTTATACAGGTCACGAAGCTGATTTTCATTGTGTTTCGCAATCGTACAGTTGACCTGCATACTCATTCCCAGATTTTTTAAATGATTGAAGCCTTTGATTGCCATCTCAAACGATCCCTTCAATTTTCGGAAATTGTCATGGGTCTCTGGATCAGCGCCATCGAGGCTTATGGAGACCCTGGATACTCCGGCATCGACAATCTTCCTAGCCATGGCTTCATCCACCAATGTACCATTGGTAGCCAATGCCACAGTTAAACCTTTTTTTACTGCATGTTTTGCAATATCGAATATGTCAGGACGAAATAGCGGCTCTCCTCCGCTTAAGACTAGGATTGGGTTACCCGCTTCGGCTATGGCATCAACGAGTTCATAGGATTCCTCCGTTGTCAAATCATCATTTGCCAACTGTGTGCTGACGTCTAACCTTCTGCAGTGGATACATTCCAGATTGCACCCGGCAGTTGTTTCCCAGAATACAAGGCGCAGTTGGTTTTGCGTATTCTTCATATATTGATGAGAAACCTTGCCATGTCCATGTTCTTTTATACGTGAATAAACTTCCTTGATAGTTCCTTCCGGCATACCTGCAGAGCCTGAATCGTTACCGAGAAAACCCTTCATACTCGCCCCCGCTATTCTGTATTATTGATAAAATTCACAAAATTGTTTGTACTTGACAAGACAATTTAGCGCTGTAATATTAAATTTTTGAATAATCAAGCGTGATTTTACCCTTATTTTATATAAATTTAAAGACAAAAATGCCTGAATTATTTTTCACTTAGATACCATGAAAAACAGAGAGAAAATAATATTATACGATACAACGCTGCGTGACGGCAGTCAGACAGAAGGTATCTCCTTTTCTTTACAGGATAAACTCGGAATAGCCCTTAAACTCGACGATCTTGGTGTGGATTATATTGAAGGCGGTTACCCTTTATCAAATCCCAAAGATAAGAGTTTCTTCGAAGAGATCAAAAAGACCTCAATGAAGAACGCTAAAATTGCGGCTTTTGGCAGCACAAAACGGGCAAATAAGAAGGCCGCAGAAGACCCCGGCCTAAAGGCACTGCTCTCAACGGAAGCGCCTGTCGTAACAATCGTAGCTAAAAGCTGGGACTTTCATGTAACCGAGGTTCTCAGGGTATCATTGGATGAAAACCTGAAGATGGTTTCTGAAACAGTCAAGTATTTGAAGTCAAAAGGAAGAGAGGTTATTCTCGATGCAGAACATTTTTTTGATGGCCACAAGAATAACTCAAGATATGCATTAAAAGTTTTGAAAATAGCACAGGACTCAGGCGCTGATACAATTGTCCTTTGTGATACCAACGGAGGATGTTTACCACATGAAGTAGAAAAGATTACCGGAAATGCCATAAGCAGGATAAAGATCCCTCTGGGTATACACACGCACAACGACTGCGAACTGGCAGTTGCCAATACCCTTGCGGCCGTTAACGCCGGAGTCAGGCATGTCCAGGGGACAATAAACGGACTTGGAGAGAGATGCGGCAATGCGAACTTATGTTCGTTAATCCCTAATCTGGTTTTGAAGAATAAATTCAGGTGTCTTGGTAATTCTGAACTCAAAAAACTTACAGAAATATCAAGATATGTCAACGAGGTGGCAAACTTTGTTCCCATGCCGAATCAGCCTTTTGTCGGTTCAAGCGCCTTTGCGCACAAGGGAGGTTTGCACGTAAACGCAATACAAAAGAATAAGAAAACCTATGAGCATATAGAACCTGAAACGGTTGGGAATGAGAGAAGGATATTAATCTCTGAACTGTCCGGAAGCTCAAATATTCTGAAAAAGATAGAAAAATACAAAATTGAGCACAACCAGAAAATAATGCAAAAGATTCTTAAGAAAGTCCAGGACCTGGAGAACCAGGGATATCATTTTGAGTCTGCAGAAGGTTCTTTCGATCTCCTCGTTAAGAAAATAATAGGCAAGCATAAAGGCTTCTTTGATCTTGAAGATTTCAGGGTAATTGTAGAAAGAGGAAAAGACGGGAAATTAATTACACGTGCAACTATTAAAATAAAGGTTAATGGCATAGAGGAACTGACGGTCAGCGATGGGGATGGCCCGGTAAACGCCCTGGACGGCGCATTACGGAAAGCCCTTGAAAAATTCTATCCCTCCCTTGCAGATATGCAGCTTATGGATTACAAAGTACGTGTTATCAATCCTAAAGAAGCAACCGCTGCAAAGGTAAGGGTCATAATCGAATCTCGCGACCACAAAGATATCTGGGGCACAGTCGGAGTATCGGAAAATCTGATTGAAGCAAGCTGGCAGGCGCTTGTTGAAAGTATTGAATATAAACTTTTGAAGGATGAAGATGGAAACTGAGATACCAACAAAATACAATCCCGGTGAAGTCGAAGACAAATGGTATCGTTTCTGGGAAGAAGGCAGCTTCTTCCATTGCGAACCTGACCCCGACAAAAAGCCGTTTACCATAGTAATTCCTCCGCCAAATGTAACAGGTGTATTACACATGGGACATGCGCTCAATAATATATTACAGGATATAATTATAAGATGGCGGAGGATGCAGGGCTTTAATACACTGTGGATGCCGGGAACTGACCATGCAGGCATCGCAACACAAAATGTCGTTGAGAGGGAATTGGCCAAAAAGGGTTCGAATCGCCATAAACTGGGACGTGAAAAGTTTATTGAAGAAGTGTGGAAGTGGAAAAACGAATACGGCTCAGAAATCCTGAGACAATTAAGAAAACTAGGCTGTTCGTGTGACTGGGAAAGGGAAAGATTTACGATGGACGAAGGTTTATCAAAAGCCGTAAAAGAGGCGTTTGTTAAACTATATGAGAAAGGGCTAATATATAAAGGAAAATACATCATTAACTGGTGCCCGAGATGCCTTACCGCCCTTTCAGATGATGAGGTAGAACATGAAGACCACGAAGGACATCTCTGGTATATCAGATATCCTTTCCGGGATGAACCTCACCTCTTCATCACAATTGCAACAACACGCCCCGAAACGATGCTGGGCGATGTTGCCGTTGCAGTAAACCCTGATGATGAAAGATACAGGGAAATGATTGGAGAGATTCTCATACTCCCAGTGGTAGGACGCGAAATACCCATTATTGCAGATGAAGCTGTTGATCCCAAATTTGGCACAGGGGCAGTAAAGGTAACTCCCGCACACGATCCAAACGACTTCGAAATCGGAAAGAGACATAATCTAAAATCAGTTACAATTATGAACGAAGACGGCACTATAAAAGGCGACGCGGGAAATTACATTGGTATGGACAGATATGAGTGCCGGGAGGCATTAGTCGAGGAACTTAAAGAAGAAAAACATATTGTGAAGGTTCAACCACATTCTCACTCAGTAGGACACTGTTACCGCTGCAGAACGGTTATCGAGCCATATCTCTCTGACCAGTGGTTCATCAAAATGAAACCTCTGGCAGATGCGGCAATTAAAGCACAGAATAATGGAAACGTCAGTTTCTATCCCGAAAGATGGACAAAGGTGTATATGAGTTGGCTGGAAAACGTGAGGGATTGGTGTATCTCAAGGCAGATATGGTGGGGTCACAGGATTCCGGCCTGGCAATGTGAAAGTTGTAATGAAATAATCATTACCCGTGAGACTCCTGATAAGTGCTCAAAATGCGGTAATGATAAGTTGGCCGAAGAAACAGATGTTCTGGATACATGGTTCAGCTCCGCTCTATGGCCTTTTTCAACAATGGGATGGCCTGAAGAAACGAAGGAACTGGAATATTACTATCCGACGTCTACACTCGTAACCGACAGGGGTATCATATATTTCTGGGTGGCAAGGATGGTAATGATGGGGCTGGAAATCAGGAACAAAGTCCCTTTTCAGGATGTTTACGTACATGGCACCATACTCGATGAACTTGGAAGGAAAATGAGTAAGTCTCTGGGCAACGGTATTGACCCTTTGCTGATGATTAACCAATACGGCGCAGATGCGGTCAGGACATCCATAATAATGCTGACTGTCGAGGGACAGGATGTAAAGCTCCATGAAAACAGGTTTGAGATGGGAAGAAATTTTATTAACAAGGTATGGAATGCCGCCAGATTTACGATAATGAATCTACAATCTGATGGATTGCCTGACGTACAAATCACAGATGATGACTATCTCTTTGAAGATACCTGGATAATAAGCCGTCTGCATTCAGTTACAGAAACATGCACAATCTCCCTGGAGAAGTACAGGTTCAATGAGGCCATAAGGACACTTTATGAATTTATCTGGAATGATTTCTGTGATTGGTACCTGGAGATAATCAAACCGAGACTTTACAATACTGATAATAAGGAAAGCAGGATGGCGGCACAGAAAGTATTGGTGTATGTGCTTAATAACATGCTTCATTTGCTGCACCCATTTGCCCCCTTTATAACCGAAGAAATATGGCAACATTTAAAAAGTATGGCTACCCAAAATAAAGCGATCTTCGTTGATTCAATGAAGAATGCAAGCCTGATGATAAGTCAATGGCCATGCAAAGACGCGGCAAAAATCAAGAAAAACGTAATTGAAACAATGTCATTACTTCAAGACATGATCAGGGCTATAAGAAATATCAGAAGTAACATGAACATACCGAACAAACAAAAACTTAAAGCTCTGGTTTCTGTCAATGATAAGAAACTTAAGGAAACACTTGATAACCATAACAGCTTCCTTATCCGGATGGCAAATCTTGATAATATAGAAACAGGCATCAATCTGAAAAAACCTGAATCAACTGCAAGTGAAGTGGTAAATGACATACAGATTTTTGTTCCCTTAAAGGGACTTATCGACAAAGAAGTAGAGAAGAAAAAGCAGCAGGAACGTTTAAACAAGACTGAATCACACCTGGACATTGTGCGGAAAAAACTCTTTAATGAGAGTTTCGTAAAGAATGCCCCTGCACACGTTGTCAACGCAGAAAGGGATAGAGAGGCGGAACTTTCAGGACAAATTATAAAGATAAAGAATATCTTACAAGATTTAGATAAAGACAATTAAATTCATTTCATCTGTAGCGGAAACCTTTAGCCATCCATCATAAGATTGCAATCATAGAAAAGCAAACCAGGTTTCCGCTACGGCACCTATTTACTAAAATTCACCCCATTGTGATTCGCTTTTGGAGAAAATTTCAATGTTAAAATTCCTGAACAAATACTTAATGTTTTGCTGGTTGTTTATGGCCGCCACATCATTTGCAGAGACAGATCAGGCTATAACAGAGTTATATAATGAATGTCCGAAGTGTGGAACGAAATATTCGTATGACATTAAATTTTGCGGAAAGGATGGAATCAAATTAGTAGCAACGCAGAAAAGCTCTGTATGCCCTAAATGCAAAAAGGCAGGCGTCCCCGGAGAAGAATTCTGCAGGGAAGACGGCGAGAAACTCATAACTATTGAAGAAAGAATAATAAATGAACAAAAACTCCTGGAAAATCAGACAAAGGCGCTGGAACATTTCGATGAGGGCAATAAATTCTCTGACAACAGAGAATTTGACAAGGCATTGGAAGAATACAGAAAAGCAGTCGATTTGTATCCGGACATACCAAAACTTCAATATAATATAGGCTGGCTTTACGGAGAAATTGGAATGCATAAAGAGGCGATAGAACATCTAAGAAATTATTGTACTTTAGCGCCGGAAGCAGAGGACATTGACAATGTAATAACCAGGATAGCCGTATTACAGAGAACTTTAGACAGAAAAAACAAATTGATGCAAGAATATGAAGAAAGAAATGATGTTATGACCAAAGCTCTGCCTGGGATAAATGGAAAATGTGATATGGTATTAATACCTGCCGGCCCATTCATTATGGGAATTGATGGCATAAAAGAAGAACAGCGTCCGAAACATAAGGTTTATGTTGATACATTTTACATTGATAGATATGAAGTAACAAATGCCCAATACTATGAGTTTCTGGATTACATAAAGAAAACAAAAGACCATAGTAAATGCCATAAAGATGAACCAATAATTAAAGATCATACCCCCCTGAATTGGGAATTGGATTATTATAATCATCCGGAATATCCTGTTGTCAGGGTAGACTGGTATGACGCCCATGCTTATGCCGCCTGGAAAGACAAAAGATTGCCAACAGAGGCTGAATGGGAAAAGGCCGCCAGAGGAACAGATGAAAGAAGATGGCCCTGGGGTAATGAGTTTGAATTTAGAAAATGTAATATCGGAGACCCCGAACCAATTGGAAGCCATGAAGATGGTAAAAGCCCATACGGATGTTACGACATGGCCGGAAGTGTTGCAGAGTGGTGTGCTGACTGGGGAGATATGCGTTATTACAACAAAAGTCCCAATAGAAATCCAATAGGGCCGGAGGAAGGTGATAAAAAGATAATCCGTGGTGGTTCCAGATTTGCCAATGTCGGTGTTCTACTGCGATGTACCGCACGCAAAACGATGAGCCCTAAGCTTGGGAATATGGGCGTAGGGTTTCGTTGCGTGAAATAAACCGGAAACTTGTTAAACGGAGGACACGTAATAGAGTTATCTTTTAGAAACAAGAACAGTAATATTTATAAAAAGCAACATAACTGGTTTTATATCAATACGATATGGCGTTGAATGTATTTCTTGAGATTTTTTATTAAACTATGTTCTAGATATGACGATAATATAATGTTAGAATCATTTGATAAAGCAAAGATATTCATACCACTTAAGTCCCTACTAACAATGGCTATTTTTATTATGATGAACCAAAAAAGGTTTAAGATCCTCAAGGAATTGGGGTTATGATCTTATTCGCAGGCAGGAAACAAGATGCAGGCCAAAGAGAAAGATTCTGATAAAAGGATTAATGAAAGATTAAATCTATCATTACAAATATCTCTACCCGGTCAAAATGGTAAGACGATAAACGTTAGTGCAAGTGGAGTTTATTTTGAAGTAATAACAAACGACATAGATTTATTCGCCCCCGGAACAACACTTCCAATACAAATAACCGCATTCACTACCACACCTGGTATTGAAGAAAGAAAGATCAAACTTTACGGACAGGGGTGCGTTGTCAGAAATAGTATAGAATACGTTACCGGACGTGGTAGCAGACTGTGCGTGGCTTTGGAATTCAAGGATACACTTAAGATTTTACCTGATGAAATTTAAGAATTATCTCTTGAATTTTGCTATTGAAAATGTATAATTTCCAAACACATTCTTTAAAATCTAAAAATTAATTCAGGAGAGATTCTAATGGGAGACCTTTTAAAAAAACTAGACGAAATAATGACGAGTAATTTGGTACGTAAACTTGGTGGATTATTCTGCCTGGTTGCGGTCATCATAACAGCAGCGGCATTCCTTATTGGCGCAGGAAGTGTTTTAAAGACAATGAAAGGCCCAGTCGCAGCTGTGGAGGCCACTGACAAAAAAGCAGAAAAAAAGGCAACTAATGAAGACCATAAAGAAGCTGATGATGAGGCTGAAGAAGAAGAAGAGGAATAAATTCTGCTTACAAAACTTTATTTAGTGAAGTAAAAAAGAAATATTTGTGTAAGGAAAAGCTCACTCGCTGCTCTCATTATTTTTCTTTTTATATCCTTCATGACATGTATCACAGGATTTTATCATTTTATCAAACTGTGCTTCTGCAATCTCTGTATCTCGTTCTCTACAAGACAGGATTAATCTATTCGTTGCATTGTAAAATCTATCACCCAAAATAATAAACTCACCCGATACACCGGGGTGGTTCTTTATATATAAATTTACACAGCTAACGCCGATACCCTGTTTCAGTTCATTCGCCCACATCTCTATCTCTATCCAGTCCTTGGACTCTATAGCTCTTGCCAATCTCCTGGTATCTCTGGAGGTTTTTTTCATGGCCTGCCCTAATGTGTCTTCCTCTGACATATATGCCTGTATTTCTTCAACCCCAACCTCTTCCTGCTTTTTGCAGGAAACTGGCCCCGCAAGCATTACGGTCATAATCAGAGAAATTGTCAATATCTGTTTCATCTTTCTGTTCTGCAATTATAAATCATTTCGTAATGTTAATGGCAGATCCTCCTTCTCTTTGTATACTTCATGACAATCATCACAAGTCGTTAGCAGTCTGCTAAATTCAACATCTATAGTCTTCGCATCATGTTCCTTACATAACAAGTTCAAATTCCTTAAAGAGTCATAAAACCTGCTGCCCATTATAACAAATTCACTTGAAACGCCGCGATGTTCCTTCATATATAATTCAACACAACTATAACCAATGCCCTCTTTCAGTTCCTTTGCCCACATCTCTATTTCAACCCAGTCCCTGTTTTCTATTGATATTGACAACCTCCTCAAATCCCTGGACGCACTTTTCATTGCCTGTCCTAAAGTTTCATCCTTTCCCTCGTATGCATGAGTCATTTCAACTTTCCCTTCCTCAGGTTTTTTGCAGGAAACAAGTCCCGTAAACATTACACACATAATTAACGCTATCAATAATTGTTTCATATTTTGAAGCCTGAATACTAACTTTCATTAAACTTTTTAAATCTCATGACTATTTTCAAGTCTATTTTCATTCATTCTGGTCATTTTTTAAAAATAATCTGTAAACTCTTTGGTATTTATAACCCCTTATATTCATTCTGCTTAGCCAGCATATCAAAACTCATGTTCAGCATTACGGCGTTGTGTGGGATTAGGACATATTTCCAGGGGTTTCCTCCATTTTGGGTAGTAAATTCTGTTGCATGACGGCAATACTGTAGCGCTGCCTGGGCTTTTTCCTGAACATCTGCCGATTCTATATCCATCTCTTTCTTCGTTTCTATAAGATAAATAGCATCTTTTGTTTCCACTACAAAATCAGGGTTGTATTGCCGCGAATTGTGCTTCCAGTATATGTGGAATTGATTAGATGCAGGTCTTAGCCACTTAAGAACTGCTCTGTCCTGCTCTAATATAACAACAAAGTCTTTTTCAGTTTTAGAATCGAACTTATACAGATTATGATATGCCTTTCTAAAACCACTAAATACCTTATTGGGAATGGCATTGGTTGGGATGATTGTCTCTGTAAAATGATGGATACTGTCTTTCGTGTATTTTGAAAAATTATGTTCTTCTATTCTTGTAAAAGGCTTAACCATTGGTTTTTCATAGCTTGGCGCTTCAAAGTAAAAATGTTGCATTAACTGTG
>ERZ1292633.3600-Hain-H41-02um-R1-3600-length-14947-cov-20_pt1 | contig 14947 bp, 10 predicted proteins | sample MGYA00564406_ERZ1292633 | MGnify/ENA primary metagenome ERZ1292633 (study PRJEB36523, sample SAMEA6512639) | groundwater metagenome | collected 2019-01-08 | study: AquaDiva: Metagenomics assemblies of 32 groundwater samples
CAAACCCCATCGTCCCCGCAATTAGAGGCTAGGTATTTTATGGTTTGTGATTGATTTAAAGGATATATAATGATATAATGGGAAAACGAAGTTCGCCTATAGGTTATCGGCTTGGAGTTACGTTATTTTGGATTAGTCCGGTTGTATTTCAAAAATCGATGTATGCTTTTAAAAACAGAATTAACATTATCTGTTTACAGATGCTAACCAATTTATTTTATCGCGAAAAAATTTACTTTTCAAAAATTGGAATCCAAACGTTTTTTTCGACTAATGCCGTTATATGCATTGATTATTTTTTGCCATTGGCAACGTTTAAAAAACCATTAAATTCGGCTTTTCCTGTTAATAAAACTCTTAAACGTCGTACACGAAAAAAACAAGTCCCTATCTTGGTAAATTCACCATCTTATATTGTTCGTTTTGCAAGTAGTATTGATATTATAAATTGTACTTATCGTATAAGTTCGTATTCGTGGCGAAGTTTAGTTTGTCGTTACCGTTACTTGAAATTATACAAACGCTGGAAGAAAAAAAAACTCGAAAAACTAAAAATTTCTGTTGTGTCGAAACGTAAACCACGGCTTATTTTTATACTGAAAAAGAAAAAATTATCGAGGTTTTTTCGGTACCAAAAACACAGAAAATATCGCGAAAATTATACTTTTTATTCAAGTTCAGAAAATGTAAAAAGATTTCGAAATTATAAGGACATTAATGCGCGAATACAAAATTTTTTTGTTAAATTTGTGGAATTACGTTTAAAAAATTTTTTAGAAAATTTACTTACAGGACTTTTTTTAATAGGAATAAAAATATTATTTCGAAATTTAGTTACTATATTTCAGCTTCGTACAATGAAAAGGTTAACCTATATTAGAAATGTTTTTGATCTTATTCGCACGCAATTATTAATGAACGTGCTTAACCGAAAAGATGGACATAGCATTTTTTGGTACCTTTCGGGTTTAATTATATGCGGCTGTTATTTTACGAGTAGTTCATTGCTATTAATGTGGCTAACACTAAAATTATCGAATTTACGTAAGTTCGATTTACATTATACTCAAACTAAACTAATAGCTTTATTTTTTAATGTACTAAAAAGTGTTTTTTTTTTATTAAACACAATAATGGGTGTACGCCTTGAAATTTACGGCAAGTTAAATGGAAAAATGCGTGCGTCGTCACGTATCTTTAACGTTGGACGCCAAATACCAAAACAAAGCATTTTTGCGAACATTGAGTATGGGAGTCAAGAAGCTTATACATATGGAGGTGTTCTCAATTGTAAATTATGGTTATTAAAACAAACGTATTTTATTAATCAATAATGTTTAAAACGCCAAATCTTACAAAGCTAAAATTTAAAAAACTACATTTACAAAAAATAAAGCAATTAATTAAACCAGATTTTATTCAAGAACAGCCAATGAATCAAATGTCTTATTTGTTTTACGTTCGATTTGCAATAACGCGAATTATTACAGATAATCAAATAAGCGCGTTGCGAAAATTTCTGTTAAAACGTACAGTTCGTTTATTATATTTAACTTATCGTGCATTTCCACAAACTATGATAACGTCGAAGCCACCCGAAATGCGTATGGGAAAAGGAAAAGGTGTGTTAAAACAATGGGTTCTTAGCCAAACCGGTGGTGCAGTAGTTTGTGTATTATTATTTTCGCCATTACAGCAACAATTTCTATTTTATGATATGCTTTATTCATTAAGGTACCGTTTACATGCAGGAATAGTTTTTGATTGTAGATTTTAAATTGTTAAAATAGGCCTATAGTTCAATGGTAGAACTGTCCGCTCATAATGGATACGTTATAGGTTCGAATCCTATTAGGCTTATTTTACCGTCCAGTATCAAAAAAGGCGGAACAATCAAAAAACTTATTATAAATTAAATAAAACTTATGAAGAAATTATTTTTTACAACAACGTCGCCTAGGCATCCATACAAATCCGAGAAATTTTTTTATTTATTTCAACGTCTAAAGTCGTTTAATTTTTTTGGAAAAAATCGAGCTAATAATCGAAAAACTTGTTATAAACGTATGCTTGTTTTAAAGCAATTTTTTTTATGGTATTATAGTTTTTTAGGAAATCGACAATTTACTAGGTTCATGAAAAAAATTATCGTATACAATCGTGGTTTTGTCGGTATTTTTTCTCGTTTTGTAAATCTGTTAGAATTACATGTACAAGTTATACTTGTTAGGGCTAACTTTGTTCCGAACCTAAAATTAGCAAAAACATTAATAATGTCCCGATTAGTATTTTTAAATGGACATTGTTTAAAAAGATCGAATGTTTTTGTCAAAAAAGGAGATATCGTTGAATTACTTTTTTGGCAATTAGTTGTAAGTTTGCGAATCTTTTTGCAAAATTATTGCGTGTTGCAAAATTTTAGAAAAAAGATTTTTTTAGGGATGAAGAAATTTTACATTATTAAACGTATCAAATCCAGAACATGGACTAAATTTTATAAAAAAAACTTAAATGCGTACCCACAATATTATTAAAAAATTTTTTTTTGTTCAATTTTTTTCGTTAAGCGCATTTGTTTTTTATAAGTTCCAAAAAAGTTCATATAATTTTTTTTTTTATGTTTGTGTTTTAGCAGTTGTTAATTTGGTATCCGCATCTATATCCAGCCAGGCGTTATCGTTTTTACGGATTACACAATTGATTAAAGCGATATTTTTTAAAGAAAATAAAAAATTGTTATTAGCAGAATTTATGCGACAGTATTATATCATGTTTGGAGCACAAGTTTACCGCTGTGATCCATACTTTACCTTTCTTAAATTATTAAAAATAACAAAATGAGAACACATTTCGTCTCGAAAACAAACAAGATTGTTAATATTTTAATTCAAACATTAAGTCTTGGTCAGAAAATTTATGTTTTTTTTAATGTGCATCCGATGGTTTTAAGTAACGGGCAATTGTGGAATGTTTTGACGCCTCTTTGTGTTTTTTTTTGGAGCATGCTGCCGTTACGTATGAAATTAGATTTTTTTTCAAATAAATTATTAGATTTAGTCGATATGCCAAAACAATACTTACACTTAGACGCTTTTAAAATGCGATATAGCGATAAACAATTTTTATATGGAATCTTTTTGATTATTAGACCAATTGTATATACTTTTATTTTTAATGTTGTTAAAGTTCACCTGCTAGGATATCTTATAACGTTATATCCGATTACGTTAATACAGCCATGCTTATTTTATTATTAAAAAAAACAAAAATGGGAAATCATTTCTTACGAATTTTTAATTATCGAGTAAAAATGAATATAATTCGACGCGAATTCCAAGTAAAGATTCGTGAACATGTGTTAATGTTAGTTGAAAAGATACGGGCGTTGTTTTCGAAATTTATTATGGGGCTTCAAATTATAGTTTTTAATATAATTTTTTTATATTCATCAGTAAAGGGACTATATACTTTCGAAACAAAAATAAGATTCCCGGTCGAAAAGTTCAAGTGGAATTTTTTTAATTTTAATTATGTTTACGAATTTTTTTTTAAATATAAACTGGTAACGTTCTATACAAAGGCACGTTACGCACTATGGCTTCTAGTATCGTTACCATGGATTCAAAATACGAATGTAAAACAATTAGATCCAATTACAGAAACAACTAGTTATCCGTATTCGTGGTTGAAAACGACCGATATCTGTAATATTTTATATAAGAACACTAATTTTTTTCAAATTTGTGCAGAGCGTCAACAATTGGTTGACGTACAATTAAAAGAAAATTTACCTTATTATTTATACTTAACGAATACGGAAGTATATGTTGGTCCATTTACAAAGCAATTTTTAGGGGAATTAGAACCTTATTATTATAAACTTGTAATGCATTGCTTAAAAGCTGAACATGGTCGTGATCCTTTAGTATATGTGCGATTTGCTATTGATCCACACTTTCGACAACTTTTTTTCACTCAAGTATCAAATGATTATTTAAGCTTAGCAAAATTAAAATTATCTGAGATACCAATAATCGAATACATTACACAAAAATTAAGTTTGGAAGCGGAGTTAAGAGAACGTTTAAATTATGAAATACCAGTAGCATCTTCCTATTCATTTTCGACCTCTATCGATTTATTATATACAATTTGTATCGAGCATTTTTATTTATATTTTTTATATCCGTCAAAATTTTCATTACAGGATATTTTACAATTACCGGTTGGAAAATTGTTAGGAAAATTTGACACAATATTTACCGTAACTTTACCACATTTGTGGTGTATTGGTTTCATTATAGGATTGGTCTATTTTTGTTTTGCATTAGAAGATTTTTCGGGACGTAAAGTTTATATTGTACGGGATTGGTGGATGCGTATTCGATATTTTTTTTTAACGACATTAAATTTAGATATACAAGGCGAAGACAAAGATTTTTGGTTTTTTTTTGCGTTAACTGGCATTGCACCAATATATTTTTGTGACTATATCTTTACATTTCGCGTTAACGATTTACGCGATTTTTTAAAAAGTCATGGCTTACCATGTACGCCGCGGGGCGCAATGATAGAAGATAGTTCGCCAGTTTATTATCAAAGTCCGGTTTTGTTTTTATTGATTCAGAATGATGCACGAAATGTGTATTATCGTACCGGATTTAACCGAGCATTAATACGAAACCCGGAATTACGAAATTCGACTCACCGCATTGGCGACTATGACTTTTTTCCGGTCTTTTTAGACCTATACCCAACACGTAGTGTATCAACATCTAGGTTTATTGAATATATGCGATTAGCCGAAACAGGCAAATTTTCTGATGGGGCTTCAATTGGCGAACATACCTTATTTTCTGGTTTTAATGGTTATCGTCCACTACTTGCTAATATTGGCGGACGTTGTTGTTTTGAAAATGGAATACCTTATATGGAAATTGTTAATAAGAAAGCAAAGCCAGACGCGGTGGAATTGAACATTAAACGACTTAAAAAAGCACTTTTTAAAACCTATACGCATATATTAGATCATTTAGTTGACAGCAATAAACAAGCACAACTAATTCCAAAAAGAGCCAGGAATTTTCCACATCTTCAACATGCTGCATTTATGTATAAAAGTTTTATTGAAGCGTCTGAATATTTCCAAGTTTTTGCACAAGATTCTAAAGATGATCGAATCGTATCGGTCGAAGATTTACTATATAAAAATAGTGATGATGAGTCGAATTATGACGATTATGTGGATACACATGGTGGTGAAAAAGCGTTACAATTTGCGGTAACTGAAATGAAATATTATCCTGAACGCTTATTACGACGTCGTGGTTACTGTTCGTTCTATTACTCTGTGAAAGACTTGATGTATCGATATCCATTAATATTTAAAGGCTTTGTGAACATTAATAAAATTCATGGTGCTTGCCATCCATATTATAAACCAATGATGACAAACGTTATAGCTGATCTTGCGCAAAAATCCCAATCGCGAATTACAAACCCATACGATGCAACACGTGCAGTTGTACGCGATATCTTACTATGGTTCAATCCATATTTTGGCGTTGATTTAAAGTTAAATTTAAACGGTCCAGTTGTTGACGATCCACGTGCGTATTTAATGACTTATAAACAATTATATAAGGCATTAAAAGTTACGCCTCATTTAGTTGTACTTGAGCTTTTGAATAGTGAATGGTTTGATTTTCGAATGTATATTGACCCAGCGTTAAATTTTGAAAAATTATACGATAAATATAATTATATTTTAGCAGAGAAATTAACTGCACGTGTTGCATTAACAAGTACAAGACAAACAACATTTGATACCCATGTTATTGAACGTACCCATGACAAACTTTCAAAAGCGAAAAAACGACAGCGACGTGTTGTAATGCCTACTGATACATTTTTATTAACCCAAACACTATTGCACCGCATAGCCCATATGGTCGAAAAACGAGAATTATCTAGGCATAAATTTTCCAAAATGTCCGGAAAATTTATGCCTATTTTTGATAAGACATTCGGAAATTTTCCAGCAACGAAACAATATAAACAGATATTATCTAAACGTTATATAGATTTAGAATACCAATATAAACGTCGATTATTTTATACGCCATTATTAGACATAAAACATAGCTATGCCTTAGACGTTCGTACCGATAAGTTAGTTACAGATTATTTACATAAATTTGAGCTAAAAGGACGATTACCTCGTGGTCGACGCAAAACGTATGAGTCCCAATATGGAAAATATGACTACGATGCACAATTTGCACATGATGTTTTAATGGATATGGAAGTATTCGATTTTATAAATAAAAATGGTATTGTTGGCGATAAAATGTTTAATCAAGCGCTAGATGCTATGATTCGGCGATGGGGTAAAAAAGATCCTTTTATTCAAAAAATTGAAGAATTATATCAAACTTCTCGATTAGACGCGTTTTTAGCATTAGATCCGAAAATAGGCCGCGAATTAAATGCGAAATTAAAACGTATAGATTGCTCAATCGACGAATTGTATAATATGTCATTTGATGAGTTCAAATTATTTCTAGATAAGCATCGTATTCCTACTTGGTTAGTCGAGGCGTCTGTGGCTGAACGTGTTATTCAACGCATGGCCGATCAAAAAATGTATGAGCATTTGATGAGTGATATCGACTTACGTCGATTTTATCCATCAAAGTCGAATAATCCTCCAATGTATAATTATACAATGAATGATATTATTTCTGTACAGCGTAATACATTGGTCAGTTGGGGTGATCAGCCTGCGGCCGAGGTTCGTTTAGTCGAAGATGGAGCTATTAATTATAGACTATTAGATAAAAAACAATTATTAGATGATATATCTGAGACTGATATGATTAAGAAAGTTTACGGACCTCCATTGCGGCACTTGAAATTTTTGCAAATGTATGATCCAAAAGATTTTGCCTATCATCGCGAAGTTGTTGAAACGTATTTGCATTATATGACAAATGATTTGATTGTGCGTTTAATGCCGGCATGGATTAATCATCGTTTAATTAGATATTTCGATATAAGATTTACTGCGATAACGTCGCCATTTTTGGATGATTATGATTACCGCTTACATAATTTATTACAGCGATTGGAAAAACATTTTGGTTTAGCTAAACAATTAGCAGGTCACAAAACGCGAACTGGTCGTTATTTATGCGGACCTAAAGTGGTTGAATACTGCGAATTATTTAAATTTTTTGAAAATATGGATAAAATTTTACCAAAATTGTGTGTTGGTTTTTCAAAAAACGACGATGAACTAGATTTGACGCTCGACACGTTTACCACTTATACGACGCCTACTAATCCAGTAATAGACGCGTATAAATTACAGTTACCAAACAGTGCGTTATATAAGGATACAGCGATAGCCTATCAAATTTATGCGCCATTTACATTTGAAGAATTGGCTATTGTGACACAAAAATATGATAGTATTTTTGTTCCGGATTATGCGCCGAAAGTAGCAAACGAATACATGAATAGCTTATGCAGTGCCAGATTGTCGAAATGTAAGTATAAATATTATTCGGTGATTACGCCAATTGCAGAAAAAGTTTTAGCGGAGGAATATTTTTATAATGTTCCGGAACCGGCGCTTATTTATTCGATTTTTCCGGAACGTGACGAGCAAATAGTAAATTATGCAAAACAACAAAAATTCGAATACGCTCGACTTGCTCTAAATTATAACAAACTGTATACACGGCTATTACCTGTTCGACGACGTCCTGAACGATTACGAGTATTTCCGATGCTACGTTATAAGAGTCGTAAGTGGAGTAATGACAATCGTGCTAAACGACTCGCTGGCATGCGTGATCATGGATTATTTTTGCATGGTTCGCCACGCGAGTATCCTTATTTAAAAAAATTAAAGAAACGTTTAAAATTGACCTCTTTTCGTATTAAAGCAAAATATTCATCTGAAAATAATTTACTGATTTTTCCTCCAAAAGTGAGACGACATTATAAACGAAATAAACGTTTGGTTCGGACAGAACTAAGATTGTATAAGAGAAACCGAAATGTTCAATATAAAAACATTTATTTACAATATTTATTAAATAAATCGGCTTCTCAAATGACTCGATTTACAAATGATGTTTTATCTCTGTGTACAGTTGATAATTTGACTCATCCAAACGCGTATTTACGTTATACATCTTGGAAACAATCTTCTAATAATTTCAGTTACACATTTTGGAAACAACGATTTAGGAGACGTGATCCTGTAAAGCGGCTTACTTTTTGGGATATTGATATTTTTCCAAAAATTCAAGATAAATTAAATAAAACGGCATTTAAACCAATTTCCATGAAACGATATAGTATTCGTTTTTTAAGGTATTTAAATTTACTAAAAAAATATAAAAAAAAACTAATATTTATTGACCGAAAACAGCAGATTATTCCGGTGTACACTCATGCACACGAACTAAGACATTGGTATACGATCGATTACATACATGGTTTAAAACGAATACGAAAACATACGCCGGATTTAGTAAAATTGGAACGCGGCTTATCGAAGCCATTACGGAAACAACTTACAGTATGGGAATTGCGTCAATCAATTTTTCATCTTTTTAAAACGTTCGTATTTAATCCAAGAATTCGACTATTAAAAGGTTACATTAAAGCTATGCCACGAACTATGTTATGGTTTCCAGAATTAACCGGAAGTCTGTTAAAAATGTTATCGATGCGAAGGGATTTAGTTACTTTAGAAGATATTTTTTATATATTAAATGCTCTAAATCATGCCGCCGAAAATAGAAGAGTACGCAGTATTGGTTTTGCAGAATTTGTGAAAGCTCAGCATGAAGCGATGCGAAATCCAAAATTGTTCCTTTTAGAACGTGTTCAACAAAATCAATATTATCCACAAGAAATTTTGGCTGAAGTTGCAAAAAATAATCCTTTTTTTGTGGAACGTTTATTACGACTGCGACGTGTTTTAGAATTAGAATACAATATTCATACGGAATTATTAGACAGTATTGTGGTAACAAGTTTTACGCGTTATCGGAGCAAAAAGAAAACATTCCTTAAATTAAAGGAATTAACAAATGAAGAATTAAAATTTTTATATGCGTCAAAAAAGGGTGAATACTTACCGATAGTACCTAGATGTATTTTTGCTGCTCACTATGATAATGCTGTTGAGTCGACGGTCTTAAAGGCTTGCATTCGTGGAATATGGCAAAAACGTCGGATATACTTTTATAGATATCTCGCGCCATATTATCCGTTTTTTGAAACCTATACGCAAAAAATAAGACCAATGGAGATGCCTTTTTTGGTCATTAATAAGCCATTAATTGATAACATATTAGGTATTCCTCTTTTACACGAATATAATTTTTTAATGTTTAAGTCACTAAAAACTAAATTACACTATTGGTTTTTTACGCATAATAAACACTTTGTTGACTATTCAAACAAATATTATGAACTGTATAGTCGATTTTATGAAAAAAGGTATTCGTCATTATATAAAGAAATATTGAAAGGGAAAAGTATCTATTCTGCGTTAAAATCAAAGCGAACGCGGCAAGAGTTTCGTCACGCATATCATGTTTATGAGCGAGCAAAAAAACGCGAAGTAATTATTAAGTATTTCGTAAACTTTTTTATTCCCGTAAAAGATTTTGCCGATAAAAATTTAAAGCCATATTTAAATTTTAAATCAGCGATCAAACACACAAAATGTTCGGTTGAAGATTTTGTTTTAAATCAAGGCGATCAGAAATTATTAGGTCTATATCAGGACTATGCAAAAAAAACAGAGCCGTGGGGAACATTTATGTTACCAAAGGTTTCGCGACGTATAACGGCAGGACATAATGTTCAACTTACGACTAGGAGACGTAATTGGGCCAAAATTAGATATCGTCGCAAAATTCGCGTTAAACGAAATAACCTCGAAAAAACAACATTATTTCCTGGCGCTCGCGTTCGCGAAAATATTTTTATTTTTTCAAATTTTAATCAGTTAGGGAATGCATCGATTCATAACATTTTAGATGAAGTTATTTTAACAGGATTTTATAGCATTGCTGCACCAAAATTAGCGTCAAATTATCATCAACGTTTGTTATTTACCGGATTAGAGCTTTCTACAGGCCAAACCTCATTTGGCGTTTGGTTAAATTGGTCGGGAGGTAAACCTGTAACGTTGTGGTTTCCTATTTATAATAACCAAGCGATGGTATTGTCCCATGGCGCGCCAGGTCTTGTATTTTTACCTCGTCTAACATCTTATATTTCAGAGGATAACATTATTGATGTATCATATAAAACAACTGTTGAAAACGATGGTGAAACTAAGCCATTTTTAGAGCATAAAACAGTTTTTTCTTTTTTACGTTGGAATCAAAAAATGAAAGAACGGGAATTGTGGTTACATTTCTTTATTTATGAGAAGTTTAATTTATTACCGGGTGATTTAACATATGATATTCTTTATACGTTTCTTTATATACAATTACATGCATTGGAATTATTTTTAAAAATACTTTAACGTAAATTTAATTGACTATTATAATTAACCATTTCTTCCGAAATGGTTCCGGGGAATTAGCTCAATGGTAGAGCAGTTCATTTACACTGAACTGGTTAGAAGTTCGAATCTTCTATTCCCTATTTCTATACCAATTTCTTAAACGTATAGAATCAAAAAATTCAATGCGTTGACAACTTAGGGTAACTGGTAACCTATTGGGTTCATTCCCCAAAGATTGCGGTTCAATTCCGCAAGTTGTCCTTTTTTACGATGCTCCGCTTAAAAATAATTGGAAAAAATGAGTATATTTTTAATAGCACTTACAAATCCATTAATGTTTATTGGTTATCATTTTGTCCTGTTTTGCTTTACATTTTTTAGTAGTTTGTTTGTTACAAATTATTTAAATTTTGTAAAATCGAAAAAATTAGTTTTTTTAACAATACGAGGTATATTAGGTTGTTTGTGGGTTAGCCTAATTTTACAATTTAAAGGACTTTGTGCCAATTCATTAGACGATATGTTTTTAGTTATCGATTTTAGGAATGATTTATTTAGTCAAAGCTTAATTTTTATCAGTACAGGACTATTTTTGTATTTTTTTACAATAATGCTAAATATATTATCGCATACGAAACTTCCATTTAAGTACTTATTGGAAATTCCAAATATTTTATTATTATTACTAGTTTGTGTTCAACTATTTCTATTAGCTAATGATTTAATTGTTTTTATTTTAACATTAGAATTAATAACGTTTATTGTTCTAATATTATTAAACATTAGTTTTTTTACAGAACGACCAAGTCAATTATCTTTAGAATCTGCCGTTAAATATTTTGTTTTTAATGGTTTTAGTATGGGGTTGCTATGGCTATCGGTTGTTGGATATTTTGCTATTTTTAAGAAATTAAATTTAGCTGGTATAACGATCTATTTTACGTTATTTCCCGAGATAACTTACATTTATGGAAATACATTAATAGCTCTTCATTTTATATTTTTCTTTGCATATTTGATAAAGTTGGGTAGTGGTCCAGTTCATTTTTGGTTGCCAGATGTTTATGAAGGCGCGGAAACGTTTATTACCTCATTATTAGTAATTTTAATTGCACCGATTTTATTTATTAAATTTATAATGCTGTTAACAATCATTACAACAAATCAATCTGAGCATTTAACCCAAATTTTATTGGTGACGATTGGAACGATTTCAGTGATTGTAGGTACATTTAGCGCATTTTCACAAAAGAAAATAAAGCGATTTTTGGCCTTTGCTGGACTTACACATTTTGGTTTCATGTTTATTTGTTTAAATCAGTTAACAATTATCAGTTTTGTTGGTGTAGTTATATATTTAATATTCTATATATTAATGAATATTATATTTTTTTCGATACTACTTTTAATGCAACGTCATACTTCGACTGCACTAATTTATTTTACTCAATTACGTGGGTTATTTATTGGAAATGATTTGTTATTATATTTAGGATTAGTTACTATATTGTCATTTGCGGGCTTGCCGCCATTTGCTGGATTCTTTAGTAAAGCGATTGTTTTATATATTATCGTAAGCACGAATAATTTTGGCATTTTATGTTTTTTATTGTGTGCCATTTTAGTAAACGTTTATTTATATTTGCGCCTAATAAAAATTTCACTATTCGAAACTTTTGAAACAACGCGTTTCTTAACCAGTACTAGTCCAATTAGTTCATCGTCCTTTTTTATACGACTAGTTCCAAGTCATTTAAATACGGCGTGGACGCTGCCGAATCAGCAACTAGTCGGATTTTTAACAATTTTAACGATATTTTTATTTAGTATTATATTGTATTTACCAACCTTAATCGTCTTAAGTACAAAAGCGGTGGAATTACTTATTTTGTCTTATTAATTATTAAATACATTAAAATTGGTTCCATATTGAAAAATCAAAAATAATTTATATTTATTATAAATAATAAATTATGGTTAGTTTCGACCTTTATAGAAGACTTATAAGCTATTCCGACGTTCATCAAAATTTGATTTAATTTATTCGTGATTTTTAAACATAATGTAACACGAGCTTATAACTCAGTTGGTAGAGTATACATTTGATAAGTGTAAAGTCGATAGTTCAAATCTATCTAAGCTCATTTGAACTAGTTAATAGATATACTATCTATATGTTGGATGCATTTTACATTATCATTACCGGTACTTTATTCGGACTTTTTAGTAGTTATGCTATCGTTATTTGCTATTGGCGTATTAGGTTTAATTTTTTTTGGCCGACATTTGATTTTAATTTTAATTTGCTTTGAATTAATTATACTTAGTATTTCGGCCTTTTTCGTTTTTTTTGGCGCACTGAGCGATAATGTCTTAGGTCAAATAATACCTCTTATATTATTATGTTTAGCCGGTGCCGATTCGGCTTTTGGATTAGCCTTATTTATTTTGGTTTTTCGCCAACATGGCCTTATTACTGTTATGGTTTTAGATCAATTACGTCTTTAAATGTTAATTTTAGTTTTTAAAACTTACACACTGCATAAATAAATACCCGATATCCTGGCTGTTCAAATAATGATATCGATTTGTACAATATTTGTGCGTCGACATACTTGTTTTTCGGGAACCCGACTGTGTGTATTTTTATAAAAACGCAAAAAATTTTTTAAATCGGCGAAAAATGGGGCTCGAACCCATATCATCAAATCCACAATCTGATATTCTTCCATTTAAACTATAATCGCCATTAGTTCATTTTACTGCATAAAATTGTTATGTGTACATATTTGCAGAAACTAAGAAAAAGTTTTTTAATTCTTGTAAAGCTCCAAAAACTCAAAAAAGATATTAATTTTTATAATATTATGGTGCCGGTTTCTGTAAATACTTATGAGTATATTCCGCCGACGTATTTGCAAAAATCTCCAATAATTTTGACGTTTATTTCTCTATTAGGATTATTAATTTTTCTTTTAATAAATATTGCATTTGCAACGCTTGCTGAACGAAAGGTTATGGCATCGATACAGCGGCGAACTGGACCAAATGTTATAGGGTTTCTGGGTTTTCTACAGCCATTTGCGGATGGTTTGAAAGCAATTTTAAAAGAACCAATAATTCCACGTAATGCGAATTTCATATTATTTATTCTAGCGCCAAATTTAGTATTATTTCTTAGTCTTATTGTATGGATTTTTATTCCACTAACATTACAAAGTTATACAAATTTTTCTTTAACTTTATTATACATAATGGTAGTAAGTGTTTTAGAAATCTATGGTACGTTGTTTGCAGGCTGGGCGAGTAATTCGAAGTATGCACTATTAGGTGGTTTACGTTCAACTGCCCAACTAATTTCATATGAAATTGCGTTAGGTTTTGTCATTTTATGCATAATCTTATGTTCTGGATCTTTAAATTTAATTGATATTGTTCTAATTCAATACTACAGTAATATTTGGTTCATTTTTCCGCTTTTACCATTAGCCATGATTTTTAGTATTTGCATGTTAGCCGAAACAAATCGAACTCCTTTTGATTTACCAGAGGCTGAAGCAGAACTTGTTGCGGGATATAATGTAGAATATTCCGGTCTGCTATTTGCATTTTTTTTTCTAGGCGAATATTCAAATATGTTATTATTAAGTAGTTTATTTACATTATTATTTCTTGGAGGATGGAGCCTCTATCCAGTGTCAATGGATTCTGATTTTCTTAATAGCTGTATTTTTTCGTTAAAAGTTTTAATCTTATTTTTTTTTTTTATTTGGGTTCGCGCAACATTGCCACGTTATAGATATGACCAACTAATGAACATTGGCTGGCAAATATTTTTACCATTAACTTTTGGGTTTCTAGTATTTTTGATAGTTATTTTTTTTATTTTTGACGCTTTTCCGTACCAACCAGATTTGTTTTTCTCCTTACGTTACAATTTATATATGTAACTATATTGTATAATATTATAATCTTACTTATATCTTGAAAGAGTAATTTAATTGGTAGAATGTTAGTTTCCAAAACTAAAAATAAGGGTTCAATTCCTTTCTCTTTCGTGTTTCGACTGCCACTTTTTTTATTTAAATTTCTCAACGCAACTCCAAATTATATATGGTTTTTTGATTAAAACCGATAATATTGGATTTAACAAATAATTTTTTAATTCAACAAGATTGGTTAATAGCGCCAGTAATTGACTTACAAATTTACGCATACGCGCCAGTACTTGTTTTTCCGGAATATTACCGGCTTTTGATACCGGCAATTGGCAAAACATTAGAGGATAAAAATTTGTACAAATTTGCAACATTATTTCGAGTACCGGGATCATTTTTAAATCCGCTGTATCTAATAATCCGGACATACCGGCAAAAATCAAAATAATTTGATGTCTAACAT
>ERZ1292633.3601-Hain-H41-02um-R1-3601-length-14946-cov-4_pt1 | contig 14946 bp, 12 predicted proteins | sample MGYA00564406_ERZ1292633 | MGnify/ENA primary metagenome ERZ1292633 (study PRJEB36523, sample SAMEA6512639) | groundwater metagenome | collected 2019-01-08 | study: AquaDiva: Metagenomics assemblies of 32 groundwater samples
CATGGCGCGGTTGATGTAGTCCCACAAGGTGGAGACACTCGCCAGCTTCATCATTGTGGTGCGGCCCGGGTAGCTATTGTTTTGCAGGTGCGCAACGCGCCCACTCTTGACGTCTTCCTTGCTAGTGCCGCCAATCAGCGGGAAGAACACTTCATTGCTTTCGCCAAACACGCCGTGGCACGAAGCACATTTGGCCTCCCAAACGGCCTGCCCGTTGGCGACCGACCCTGAGCCGGGTGGCAGGCCTTTGAAATCCGGGCGCACATCGATATCCCAGGCGGCAAGCTCGTTAGCGGTAGCGCTGCGCCCGATGCCTGCGTAGTTGGTTTGTGCATCGCTCAATTGAAACGCTAGCAAAGTAAAAACAACAAGGCTCTGAAGGAACAAACGCCGGGCCGCCCCAAGTTGTTCCTTCCCCCTCGGGGGGCGGAACCGGTATTGCCGGTTCCCAGGGGCACACTTAAGCGAGTTGTACATTTTTGACCTCGCCGCTTTCTTGTACTAACCACGATTGAATCGCGTTGTTGTGATAAATAGATCGGGTTCCACGTACCTTCCGTAGTTCTTGGTAGTTAGGTTGCACGTAGTTTGTTTCGTCCACAGCGCGGCTTTGCACGATGGTGGCTTTGCCGTCCCATGTCCAGGGTAGCGAAAAGCGTGTCAGGCATTTACTCATGACGGGCTCCTGCAGTTGCGCGCTACGCCAATTGCGCCCACCATCAACCGACACGTCAACGCGTTTGACCTTGCCACGGCCTGACCAGGCAAGCCCGCTGATTTGGTAGTAGCCTTTATCCAACAAGACTTGACCGCCCGACGGCGTGGTCACGACGCTTTTGCACTCTTGCGTGCTGCTGTACTGCCGATGCAAGCCGCTGGGCTGTAAGTCCACATAGTGCAAAACTTCGTCTTTGGCGCCATAGGGCTGGTCGCCAACTTCGATGCGGCGCAGGTACTTAACCCAGCTCACGCCCTGCACGCCCGGTACTACCAAACGCAAGGGATAGCCGTTTTCTGGCCGCAGCATCTCGCCGTTCTGACCGTAGGCAACCAAGACCTCGCCGCTTTCCACCAGCTCCATCGGGATGGTGCGCGTCATGCCGGACCCATCAGCCCCTTCGGCCAACAGATAGCGGCCCTTCTGGGCATTGGCGCCTGCCATATCAAGTAGTATATTCAGCGGTACGCCTGTAAATTCACTGCAGCTGAGCATGCCATGCGTGTATTGGCAGCTTGGAACCGCAACGTTTCCCCATTCCATTCCGGTGTTAGCGCCACATTCAATAAAGTGAAATCGGCTAACGCAGGGTAGACGCATCAACTCATCGACTGTGAACACCATCGGCCTTTTGAGCATGCTTGCGTCTGAGCCATTGATCATGAGGCGGTGCTTGCTCGGGTCAATGTCCCACCAACCCTGGTGGTGGCGTTCAAAGTGCAAGCCGCTCGGCGTGACAATGCCAAACAGACTTTGCAATGGTGCGAATGACACGGAGGCCTGTGGCGTTTGCGTCAGGCCGGGGCTGGGTCGGCGTTGCACATTGGTCTCGTACTTGGACGGCTTGCCGTAGCCATCCGTTGCAACGGCCTGCCCCAGGCCTTTGCTGTGTTCGGGTAACTCAAGAATATTCGAATCGCCCATTGGCGTTTGCGCCTTCACGATGCCTGCACTACCGGCGGCCAGCGCTGCCGCGAAAGCCCCCAGCACAAAATCGCGGCGGCCTGCCTGGGCTTGCTGGAAGACCGTACGAACACCTTGGGCATCCAGGAAATTTTCTGGCGCTTTGATGAGACGTCCGGGTTCAAGCACGGTTGGCTTCACTGCAATTCCTATCGTAGCGTTAATATCCGAATATTCGCGTGTACTGATATTAAGATGAAATCGACCCCATGAATCCCGTATTTACCCGCAGCGCAGCCGCACGTCATATTTGCACTTGCTGATAAAGTGACGGTTTGGAAAGGACAAGCTCAAACCATGGTCAATGCAGACGCCGCCCCTAGTGAAGAGGACCTGGTATTCGAATCCGCAGCAGAGCTGTTCGGTCTGCTGTCTACGCCTGTGCGTTTGAAGATCATCAGCGCGGTTTGCCAGGGCGAGCGCAATGTGTCTGAGCTTTTGGCTCAAATCAACACCACGCAGCCCAACATATCGCAACACCTGGCTACGCTTTACCGTGCGGGCATTTTAGGCAAGCGCCGCGACGGCGCGCAGATTTACTACAAGCTCCAGAGCGAGCGCGTGGCCACCCTGTGCCGCGCCGTTTGCACGCAGGTTGCGCTTGAGATTGAGGGGGACGACAGCATTCCTGCTGCCGAACGCCTCATTCGCAACCCTAAGCGCTAGCAACGCGCAGGCGACCCCAGGTGTGCGCCCAGCGGTAAAGCACGGGCAGTACCAACAATGTCAAGAGCGTCGACGACAAAATGCCGCCGATTACAACCGTTGCCAACGGGCGCTGCACGTCGGCCCCAGTTCCTGTCGCAAGAGCCATGGGCACGAAGCCGAGCGAAGCGACCAAAGCCGTCATCAACACGGGCCGCAGGCGCGTTAGGGCACCTTCGCGCACCGCACCGTCCAGCGCCATACCGCCCTCACGCAGCGAGCGGATGTAGGCAATCATCACCAAGCCGTTCAGCACCGCAACACCCGACAGGGCGATGAAGCCGACACCCGCTGAAATAGACAAGGGTATGCCGCGCAGCCACAGCGCCACAAGCCCACCGGTCAGCGCGAACGGCACGCCGGTAAAGACCAGTAGGCCGTCTTTGACGTTACCAAACATCGCGAAAAGCAGCACGAAAACCAAACCCAAGGCCAACGGCACGACGATCTGCAGGCGCTGCGTGGCCGATTGAAGTTGCTCAAACGTGCCACCCCAGCTCGTCCAGTAGCCAGATGGAATTTTGACTTTTTCTTGCAACTGCGTTTGCGCCTGGGCCACAAAAGAGCCGATGTCTCGGCCGCGTACATTGGCAGTGACTACCACGCGGCGCTTACCCGACTCACGGCTCACCTGGTTAGGGCCGGGCGCGATGTTAAAGCTGGCAACGTCGCCTAACTGCACGTAGCTGGGAGAATCACCGTTGACTGCTTCGTTAACTGGCAATTTTATTGGCAATCGCTTCAAAGCATCGATGTCGCTGCGTATCGCCTCAGGTAGACGCACCACAATATCAAAACGCCGATCACCTTGAAATAGAACACCCGCTTGCTGCCCACCAATGGCGATGCCCGCCGCTTCTTGCACCTGAGCGACGCTCAAGCCTAAGCGCGCCAGTTTGGCACGGTCAATTTGCACGGTGAGCATGGGCAGGCCCGTGGTGGGTTCAACTTTTACATCGGCTGCACCGGGTATGCCCTGCAACACCTTGGCGATGGCATCCGCCGTTTGACTCATGACGGCCATATCGTCACCAAACACTTTCACGGCCACGTCACTGCGCACGCCCGAGATGAGTTCATTAAAGCGCATTTGAATGGGCTGCGTGAATTCGTAGTTATTACCGGGTACTTTTTCAACCGCCTCGCGCAAGGCCGCCAGGAGTGATTCGGTGCTGCGCTTGGGGTCAGGCCACTGCGCCCTGGGTTTCAGCATCACGAAGTTGTCTGCCACGTTGGGCGGCATGGGGTCAGTCGCTACTTCAGCGGTGCCTAGTTTGGCAAATACGCGCTCCACTTCCGGGAAGGCTTTGATGCTGCGCTCAAGCTCTAGTTGCATGTCAATCGCTTGCGTCAAACTGGTGCCCGGGATACGCAATGCATGCAGGGCGATATCACCTTCGTCAAGGTTGGGGACGAACTCGCTACCCATGCGGGTGAGCAAGAGGCTGCTGAGCAGCACCGAAACAACCGAGATCGTCAGTACCAAGGCTCTGTTAAGCATAGCCCAATCGAGCAAGGGCGCGTAGCCGCGCGTGGCCCATGCCATCAAACGGCTTTCCTTTTCGGTGACGTTTTTTCCAATCAACAAGGCCACTGCGGCGGGAACAAAGGTCATGGACAAAATCATAGCTCCGAGCAGGGCCGCTACCACTGTGAACGCCATGGGATGGAACATCTTGCCCTCAACACCGGCAAGCGCGAAGATCGGCAGATAAACCACCATGATGATCAGTTGGCCATAAAGCAATGGCCTGCGCGACTCGCGGGCCGCCTCAAACACCGCTTGAAGGCGCTCCTGCCGCAGCAATGGCCTGCCAGCCGTTTTTTGGGCGTGCGCCAGGCGTCGTACACAGTTTTCAACAATCACGACGGCACCGTCGATGATGATGCCAAAATCCAAAGCCCCCAAGCTCATGAGGTTAGCGCTGACGTGATTGCTAACCATTCCTGTGAACGTAAAAAGCATGGCCAATGGAATGACCGCCGCCGTGATAAGCGCAGCACGTAGATTGCCAAGAAACAAAAACAGCACCGCCACCACCAGTAGCGCGCCTTCAGTTAAATTGCGTTTGACGGTGGCGATGGCTTTATCAATCAGGATGGTGCGGTCGTACACGGTCTGCGCGATCACCCCGTTGGGCAGGCTGCGGTTAATCTCTTGCAGACGCGCATCGACTGCTTGCGACACCACACGGCTGTTTTCGCCCATCAGCATAAAGACGGTGCCCAGCACCGCTTCATGCCCGTTCTCGGTGGCGGCACCCGTGCGCAGCTCGCGGCCAATCCCAACTTGCGCCACATCTTGGATGCGCACTGGCTGACCTTGGGACGTATGCAGAACGATGTTGGCAATATCTTCAATCGTGCGCACCTGGCCTGGCACGCGAATCAGGTACTGCTCGCCCTGGCGCTCAATATAGCCCGCTCCCACGTTACCGTTATTGCTCTCTAGAGCAGACACCAAGTCAGCCAGCCCAAGCCCGAAGGCGACCAGTTTGGCCGGTATCGGCGCTACCTGATACTCCTTGGCATAGCCGCCAATCGTGTTGATCTCCGTGACGCCCGGTACGGTGCGCATTTGCGGTTTGATCACCCAGTCTTGAATTTCACGCAGATCAGCCAGCGTGTAAGGCATGCCATCTGGTTTTAGGGCTCCGTCCTTGGCCCGTACCGTCCACATGTAGATTTCGCCTAGGCCGGTGGCTATCGGTCCCAGCGTCGGTGCCAAGCCGGCCGGCATTTGGGACTGGGCTTGTGAAATGCGCTCGTTGACCAGTTGGCGCGCAAAATAGATGTTCGTACCGTCTTTGAACACCACCGTGACTTGCGACAAGCCATAGCGTGACACCGATCGGGTTTCCTGCAAGTTGGGTAAACCGGCCATGGCTGTTTCAACCGCAAAAGTCACACGCTGCTCTGACTCTAGCGGGGAATATCCAGGGGCTTCGGTGTTGATCTGAACCTGTACATTGGTGATGTCAGGCACGGCGTCAATCGGCAGGCGCTGATAGCTGAACAGACCCAGTATGGCCATACCGAGTACGCACAACAGCACCAGCCAGCGATGCTCGATGGCAAAGTGGATGATTTTTTCAAACATAGGGTTCAATCTTTATGCTTAATGGTCGTGGCTCGCACCCGCTTTGCCGATGTCAGCTTTGAGAAGAAAGCTGTTCTTGGTGGCATAACGCTCACCCGCTTGCAAGCCCTTAATGACTTCCACAAAGCGGCCGTCACTACGTCCAAGCTCCAAAGGGCGGGCTTCAAATTGCTGCTCATAGCGGCCGAACACAACCGACCAGTCACGCAATGACTGAACCGCCTCCTGCGCCACGGCGACGGGTACTTCTTGTTCATCGCTCGTCAGCTCGACCGTCACCGGTAAGCCCGGACGCCACTGACCTTTCGGGTTAGGCAAGACCAAGCGCGCCATTGCGCTGCGGTTGCGCTCACCCAATAGCGCGCCAATGTAAGTTAGCTTGGCCGAAGCCTGTGCGTCCAGGCCTACGGCTTTGACTTGCGCCAAATCCCCCACCTTGAGCCCATTCAAGTCCTTGACCGGCACGCTCAGATCAACCCACACGGTTGACAAGTTGGCGACCTGGAAAACAGCAGCATCCTCTTTCAATGCCTCTCCCACGCTGAGCTTCTTGTTCGTCACAACGCCATCGATGGGCGAGCGAATTTCATAACGCGTCAAGTCCTGTGTTGAGGTTTGCATACACCCAAGCCCCAGGCTGTTGAGTTTTTGCGTGGCGCTGGCTGCGGCGATATCTGCTTCTTGGAAGTCTTGCTGGGCGGCTAGATAGTCTTGCTCAGCGCTGATCCTGTCTTGCCACAGCTTTTTCTCACGTTCGTAGATGGATTGCGCTTGGCCCAAGCGCTTGCGCGCGCTTATGCACTGTGCACGCTGGTCAGCCAGTGCTTGGCTCGATATGACAGCCAACACCTGTCCTTTACGCACCACGTCTCCTGCATTAGCGTGTACGGCCTGAACCATGCCGGCTAAGCGGGGCGTAACGAACACGGCGGTGTCTTGATTTAGCGCGACCTCGCCCATTAGCTGCACCAGGCTACGGATGCGAGCTGGGCCTGCCACCGCGATTTCAATGCCGTTGCTCTTGAGTTGCGCATCGCTGATTGGAATGCGCGCTTCCGTTTGTTCGTAACTAAATGCATAGCTTTGCTCACCCACTTGGGCCTTCACGGTGGCCTTGAAGGAGTGCGGTTCCTCAACGGTTGCCGAGCCACGCAAGTAGTCCTGCTCAGGTGTGAAGCTGAACAGTTCAGGTTTGCGCCCAAGCCGATCCAGTGTCACGCTAACGTTGGCTTGACTGGGGGGCAATGGTTTGCCATTTCGATACAGATAGACGCGAAACTCGGGTTCGACGTTGGTCTCAAAGATGCTAAGTTCTAAATCGAAGCCGTCTTTGCTGAAGAGTTTGCCGCCATGCAGGCCTTTTCTAGGCAAGTCCTCATGCGCAGTCTCAGCGCCCTCTTGATGCCCGTGCTCTGTGCTGGATGACTGTGCCTTAGGTGTACGCAATATCGCCACACCGAGCACCAAACCCATGACTAAAACAAGGGCGATGGCGACGCGAGACTTTTTGTTCTTGGGTTCGACCATCATGGCTTGGTCTCCTGGTTGGCGTGATCGGGTTGCACTGGCGTGCCCAGCAAACGGGCAAGCTCAGCGTTAGCGCGGTGTGCATCGGCTGCTTGGCGCAGAATTTGCTGGCGCAATTGAAAAACCGAGCGCTGTGCGTCCAACACTTCAAGGAACGCAAATTTGCCAAGTTCGTAGCCCTTAAGAGCCGCGTCATAAGCAAATTGCGCGACAGGCAGTGCTTGCTCGCGCAGAGTCTGCGCTTGCGCACGAGCAAGCCGCAGGCGCTCAAGGGCTTGCGACACATCGGCCCTTAGCTTGAGTGTCGCGGCCATCAATGCTTGGTGTGCTTGATCTTGGCGGCGTAGCGCTTGCGTTAAATTGCCCTGGTTGGTATCCATGAACGGCAAGGGCATGGACAGCCCAATGATGGCTTGCGTACGGCCTTGCTCGGCATCACGCTTGGCACCCAAGGTCACGGTGAGGTCTGGCACACGCTTGGCACGCTCAGCGTCTGTTAACGCCTGCCAACGCTCAATCTCCAACGCCGCCAATTGAACTGCCGGGGCTTGCTTGAGTTGCGCGGCAATGGCCTGCTCGCTCGGTAACTCGGGCAGTATGTCCACCCGACCATCAAGGTCAGCAAACTTCAGCTCTGCTTCGCCCCACAACAAGGCCAAGCGCTGGCGTGCCAGCAGCGCCTCAATTTTTGCCTGTGCCAATTCGGCTTGCGCCCCAGCTTGGGCAAGTTGTGCCTTGCTAAGTTCGAGCGGTGGAACTTTGCCGGCGTGTAAGCGCTTGGCGGCAATCGTGGCGGCTGTGCTCGCCAATTCAAGTGCCGATTGCGCCAAACGCACTTGCTCCTGCGCGCCCAGCGCCTCAAAGAAGCGACTTGTCACAGCCGCGTCCAATTCAGCGCGCTTCGCTAACAATGCCACCAGCGCTTGCTTATGAGCATTCGCAGCAGTGGCCATGCGCGCTGAACGTTTACCGCCCAGCTCGATGGGCTGACTCCATTGCAAGGTGGTGGTGCGCGTAGCGTTACGAGCATCTTCGATCAACACACTCAAGTCAGGGTTGGGGCTCGCACTGGCTTGCGCTTGTGCAGCCTCCATGGCCTGCAACTCTAGGCGTGCATTCGCAAGATCGGGGTTGTGGGTCTGCGCCAAGCTCACGGCGTGGTGCAACGTCAGCGCTGTGGGGGCTTGCGCCCGCGCCAAGGGGGCATGAGTACAAAGCACCGCCAAGGCTAGCGGCGCGAAAAGACTTCGCATCGAACTCTCCGGTATGTGAAAACAAACGGGGTGGTTCAGCGCGCGTCTGCGGCGTGCGAGACGATTAGTTAGTCAGCAAGGAGACAACGCGCCGTTCAGGCGCGCTGCCAATTGGGCCGATCAAGCCCATCAGGTATGTGGGACTTGCCCACTTTGGGAAGCGTTGATAACAGCGGGGTTCGTAGCACCAAGGCGAGGCTGATATGAAGTTCATCAGCAAAGGCTACGCCACTATGCTGGCAATGGCAGTGACCCAAATCACAAACACGCTGAGTATCGTCAACGTTGGGTACCGCAGTATGTGCCAAGTCCGCGCTAAGCCCCGTTTGCTGATGCGCTTGACCAGTTTGGCTGGCCTTGAATTCATCCATACAGCACATGGCCATGGCGGCCCAGGTGAACTGGACAAACATCAGTAAGGTGAGTAAGACGAGGAAGCTGCGACGCATAACGAACGACAGTATATCGAGAAGTGCGCTTGACGGCTTTATCCATAAAAGCCGTACATTACCCGCAACAATGAATGTAGAAATGCCTCTTGCGCGTTGATTTGGTTTCAAAATCAGCGTAATCTTGGATGATGGATCGCCTCAAGCAGATTGAATCTTTTGTAGCTGTCGCCGCCAAAGGTAGCCTCACCGCGGCCGCGCATAACGAGGGCGTTGCGCCGGCGGTGATTGGGCGGCGCATCGATAGCCTTGAGTCACGCCTGGGCGTCAAGCTCTTGGTGCGCACCACCCGGCGCATCACACTCACCCATGAAGGGAGCGCTTACCTGGAAGACTGCCAGCGGCTGCTGGCCGACTTGGCTAACGCAGAAGCCAGTGTGAGTGCCGGTGGTGTGAGGGCCAGCGGCCATTTGCGGTTAACGGCTCCAGCGGGCTTTGGGCGACGCCACGTTGCCCCTTTGGTGCCGAATTTTCTAACCCAGCACCCAGACGTGTCGGTGTCGCTCAATTTGTCAGACCGCTTGGTGGACATCGTTAACGAAGGCGTGGATTGCGCCATTCGAGTTGGCGACCTGCCTGACTCTAGCCTGGTCAGTGTGCGTTTGGCCGATAACCGCCGCTTGTGCGTGGCGGCACCCATTTATCTTAAGCGCGCGGGTACGCCCAAGCACCCCAATGACTTGATGCGTCATGAATGCTTGATGCTCAGTTCCGACGCCAGTCAAACACGCGGTTGGGCCTTTAGCGTGGACGAGGCAGTCACCCATTTACGCCCCAGTGGCCGCTTAGATTGCAGTGACGGGCAGGTTTTGCACGACTGGTGCTTACAGGGTATGGGCCTGGCGTGGCGTAGCACCTGGGAGGTGGAAGCCGACCTCAGCGCTGGGCGCTTAGTCACTGTGCTAGACACCTTTGCTGCGCCGCCCAATGGTGTGTTTGCCGTGTTTCCGCAGCGCAAGCATTTGCCCCTGCGGGTGCGCTTGTGGATTGACTTTGTGAAGGACGCGTATAAAGACCCCAGCTTTTGGAAAGGCAGTTCGGTGTGATGGTAGAAGCGCTCTTAGCCTACGCACACATCACAGCGATTCTGGCCTTGGTGGTGTTCCTGACCAGCGAGGCTGCTCTATGCCGTTCGCAATGGTTGAATGCCGCTGTGGTCCATCGACTCGTCAAGGTCGACATCCTCTACCTTAGCGCCGCTGTACTGGTGTTGCTGACGGGCTTTGCGCGCACTTGGTGGGGCGTCAAAGGTTTTGCCTGGTACTGGCACCAAGACCTGTTGTGGCTGAAAGTGGGAGGCTATGGTTTGATTGCTTTGCTGTCATCGCGCCCCACCATGGCTTTCTTGCGTTGGCGACGCGATTTAGAGTCCAGCGGCACCTTGCCTGATGCCGCTGATATTCAACGGGTACGACGCATGGTCTTGATTGAAGCGCATTTGTTGATGCTGATTCCGCTTGCGGCTGCGCTGTTGGCGCGTGGCGCGGGGCATCGCTTGTTTTAGCCAGCCTGGGTGTGGGGCTGGGCAAGCATTACCCCGACAGAGTGTTCAGGCGCAAGGAAACTTGGAGCTACCCGGTGTTTCCTTGAGCGAGCGACCCAAGAACCGGAAAGACCGGCTCAAGGGCCTCCTAGCTTATTTGCTTAGGCATTCTTTCATCGAGCTCTTGTAGTCATCACCCTTTTTGCCTTTGTTCTCTTTGGCGCAGGATTTCATTTTGGCTTTTTGATCGGGTGTGACGTCTTTGGATAAGCACTCTTTCATGCCAGACTTATATTCGTCGCCTGACTTGCCCTTGTTCGCCTGTGCGCAGTCGGCCATTTTGGTTTGTTGTTTGGTGTGCGGTTTTGAGGCACCAGCCATAGAAGCAGCAGCATCAGCGGCCAATGCCACAGGGGCCATGGCGGCCAAACTCAAAGCAAGTACCGAAATCAGTTTCTTCATGGACGAATCTCCGAATGTTGAAGCGGCAAGGTGCCGACGCAGGTTCGAGTGTGCGCGTCATACAGGATAGCCGCGCTTTACTAAGAACGCGGCGCACCCTGGTAGGGCTTACAGGAAAACCCGCTCCCTCAGGATTTCGGTTTGCTTTGGGCGTTAAATGACTTGTTGACGATTTTCCACTCACCGTCGATCTTAAGCAGCGACATGTAATCCACAAACCGCATGGCTGGGTAATCCAACACCACACGCGCCACGGCAGCGTCGCCCGTCAGATCAAGAATCTCAATGCTGCGCTTGCGCTGTGCTTCGTCAGCGGCAGGGCGACCGCTAAAGCGCTCAGCGTATTGATCCACTGTCCATGAAATCATGTGACCCCCCATATAGCCCACCACTTTGGCGTCGGGCGTGAAGGCACTGCGCATGAAGTCCGCATTGCCGCTCTCATGGGCGTGGACGTAGTTTTGTAGCGGAATTTTGGCGTCATCCATATCAGCGCCTCGGGCAATTGTTGTTGCGGTCATTAAAGTGAGTCCTAGGAAAATCGTGGTTAGCTTCATCGATCAATCTCTTTACGTCAGGCTCAACCCAGCTTTGCTAAAGGGCAAATCCCTCATGCGTTTCCCGGTGGCGGCAAACAGTGCATTCGCTACCGCTGGGGCCAAGGGGCCCACGGCCTCTTCCCCCACACCGCCCGCGGGTGCATCGCTGTCTAAAATCTCCACCGTAACCGTGGGCATTTGTGCCAGCGTCAATAGTGGGTAGTCATGAAAATTTGACTGTTGCACGGCACCGTTGTGCACCGTGATTTCGCCGTAAAACGCAGCGGACAATCCAAAGGCAATACCGCCCTCGATCTGAGCGCGAACATTGCGCGGGTTAACAGCAAAACCGCAATCCACCACGGTGGTGATGCGATGCAGCTTGACAGCGCCCGCTTCCTCCGACAGCTCAACCACATGCACCACCACCGTGCCATTGGCGTGAATCAAGGCCATACCCCGATGCCGCCCTTGCGCGGGCTGCGTATGCCAAGCCGATAGCTCCACCGCCCGGTCTAGCGCACGCTGTTCACGCCCACCATCAACTAAAAGTCTGCGCTTGTACTCCACGCCGTCAACTCCGGCCAACACCGCCAGCTCGTCCAGAAAACTCTCAAGCGCAAATGTATTGTGTGATGCCCGCACGGAGCGCCAATAACCCACCGGCACACCGGCATCGACCGTCTTGGCCGTGTGCAAGATAGGTACATCGTAATGCCGATCCGGGCCTATAGCAGCCGTGTTCACTGGCAGGGCACGGGCGGCATCCAATCCCTCACGCGAATAAGCGGCGATGGCTTCGCTGGCGACATCAAAGCGCAGGGCCAAGGGCAGGCCTTGCGCGTCAAGACTGGCCTGTAGTTGGATGGCAGCAGCGGGCCTGTAGTAGTCGTGCCGCATGTCTTCTTCGCGGCTCCAGATCAGTTTGACGGGTTTGCCTACTTGCTGGGCGATCAAGGCGGCTTGCACGGCAAAATCGCTTTCAATACGCCGCCCAAAACCGCCACCGGCCAAGGTCGTGTTGATGACGACGTTGCCGGGATCCAAGCCCAGCGCCTTGGCCACGACCTCACGCGCCAGCGATTGCGACTGCGTGGGTAGCCATAGCGTCGCTCCCTCAAGCCCGACCATGGCTGTGGCGTTCATCGGCTCCATGGTTGCATGACTTAAAAAAGGTACGGTGTAAAACGCTTGGTGCCTCTTGCTGGCCTGGCTGCTGGCTTGCGCATAGGCTTGCTGGACGTCCTCTAGCGTGGCGTTGCGCCGCACATACACGCCACCGCCCGACTGCGCGCCGGCCAGCAAGGCCTTGGCGTAGCCGGCAGTGTCGGCTTGACTGGCCTGCGAGGTATCCCACCGCGGCACCAATGCCGCCAACCCCATGCGAGCGGCCCAGTATCCGTCCGCCACGACGGCCACTGCGTTATGCAGCTTGACCACCTGCCTCACGCCTTTGACGGCTAGGGCCGGGCTTGCATCAACGTCGAGCAAGCGTCCACCAAAACGAGGAGACTGGATAACAGTGGCAACCAGCAAACCCGGCAATTGCACATCAACGCCGAACTGGGCGCTGCCGTCAACTTTAGATGGCAAATCCAGGCGAGCGATGTCTTTACCTAAAAACCGCCAGCGCTCTTTGGGCAATAGCGGCACCTTCGCCGGTGGCGTTAGCTTGGACGCCACCGCAGCCAACTGCGCGAAGCTGCTACGCCGAGCGTCAACGCGGTTGATGGCGTAGCCTGCCTCGGTGTCACATTGTCCAATGTCTAAGCTCCAATCGGCTGCGGCGGCAGCCAGCAGCATGACCCGCGCTTGCGCTGCGGCCAAGCGCAAGGGGGCAAGCTGCGCACTAACGCCCAAACTGCCGAACGTGGCATATTCTTCCATTGCAGGGTTAAAGAACGCCGGGCTGACGGGGGCCATTTGCAGCTTGACCAGACGCCAATCCAAGTCCAGCTCGTTTGCCAAAATTTGCGCCAAGGCGGTACCGGTGCCTTGGCCGATTTCAGTGGTGTTGGAATACAGCGTAACGGCCCCATCGCTCGCAATACTCAGCCAACCGTTGATGGGCGTGTTGTGGTGAGCGGGTTTGACTTTTTGGGTATCAGCCGCCAAGGGCTGCCCAACCGCAAGCACCAAAGCGCCCGTGCCGATATTTTTTAGAAAAGCGCGCCGTTCATACTGCGCACTCATGATGCCGCTTCCACGGGCATTCCTGCCGCCTTTTTGATGGCACGGCGCACGCGGTTATAGGTGCCACAACGACACAAATTTGTCATGGCTTGGTCAATGTCGGCGTCGGTGGGTTGCGGTTTGGCAGCCAGCAAGGCAGCCGCCGCCATCAACATACCCGACTGGCAATAACCGCATTGCGGCACTTGTTCTTCCAGCCACGCCAACTGCAACCGATGGCTACGATCAGAGGATAAGGATTCAACGGTGTTGATCTTGGCGTCCTGCACACTGCCTACTGGCGTAATACAACTACGCACGGCCTGACCGTCAATATGAACCGTGCAAGCACCGCATAAACCAGCGCCGCAGCCGAACTTGGTGCCGGTGAGTTGCAACGATTCGCGTAGCACCCAAAGTAGCGGCGTATCGGCGTCGGCATCGACGTTACGATGCGCACCATTAACATGAAGAACATGGATCAAAATATCCCCCCTGATATTATTTGTTAGGCAACCATCGCTCAATGGTTGCCTTGCGACCTCCTAAGCCCTAGATAAGTTCCATGAACTTCGGCGCGCTAGTGGTAAATACTGGCGCGCTAAAGAATCCGCCGAGGATGGGCGAGCGCCTCATGGGCCGCATGCAAGCGCCGCACCAGCACGCCAATGAAGGCTTGGTCAAAGCGGTGCCGACAATCCACGCTGAGTTGCTCCAGTAGCTCAGGCCAAAAGGTGATCACGGTGCAGGGCTGCGCGACCACCACATCGGCACTGTGTAGGCGCAGCGCCGCGCTAGGGGCCAAATAGGCCATCTCGCCCACTGACGTACCTACCCCCAACTGCGCCACACATTGCCCATCCCGGAACACATCGACTTGCCCCTGCGCGATGATGTGAAAGGTGTTGCCTGGCTCGCCCTTGCGATACAAGGCGTGCCCGAAAGCAAAGCGCTGCCAACGTGCCCGGTGCACGACTTCCCACAGCTCTACGTCACCAAACAGAGTAAAAAACTCCAATGAACGCAATAGCGTAAAGCGCTCAGAATCCAGCACTTCTTGCAGTTGTGCGCGCGGCACATGGGATTGCGAAACCAAGTCCGACAACGCCTGCGCAAAAGCCTCCCAGTTGGGGTAACGGTCTTGTGGCTTCTTAGCCAACGCCCGCACAATGACTTGATCTAGCTCCATGCTCACGCCACCGCGCTGACCCACCAAAGTCTTCACTGGATCATGGAAAATTTGGTTCATCAAACTCATCTGTACAGGCGCATTGAATGGCGGGTGGCCCGCGATGAGGTGGTAAAGCACGGCGCCGAGCGAATACATGTCCGAGCGGCAATCCAAGTCGTCGCCCTCTAGCTGCTCGGGTGACATATAGGCCAACGAGCCCACCCGATAAACCTGTGTGTGGTCTGAGCGCAGATTGAACGCGCTGCCGAAGTCGCTTACTTTGACATCACGCACCTGGCCCTGCGCGTCTAGCAACGCTAGCAGGTTCGCCGGTTTTACATCACGGTGAATCAAGCCCTGCCGAAAAACGTAACCCAGCGCCATGGCGCATTTGAAGGCCAGCT
>ERZ1292633.3603-Hain-H41-02um-R1-3603-length-14942-cov-5_pt1 | contig 14942 bp, 13 predicted proteins | sample MGYA00564406_ERZ1292633 | MGnify/ENA primary metagenome ERZ1292633 (study PRJEB36523, sample SAMEA6512639) | groundwater metagenome | collected 2019-01-08 | study: AquaDiva: Metagenomics assemblies of 32 groundwater samples
GCGAGCCCTCGCAGAGGGCGAGCCAACAAAGACATTTCCTAACTGGCGGAGAGGGAGGGATTCGAACCCTCGGAACGATTTGACTCGTTCACCGGTTTAGCAAACCAGCGCACTAGGCCTCTATGCGACCTCTCCATGCTAGACTATTTTGTTGTAATTTGGTGGGATTTTAAACCCTCGGAACGATTTGACTCGTTCACCGGTTTAGCAAACCAGCGCTACTTGAGCCTCTTGCGACCTCTCCAATAAACTTCTAATTAAATATCTATCATATCTTATCAAGATTATTAACGTATGACAAGAGGTGTAAACAAAAATATACCCATAGAATATAGGTATATTTTAAAACGGTATTTGATTGAAATAGAAATCTCACCTACCCCAGTTTGCATTATAAAAATGTAAACTTGGGTGGGTGGAGGAAATGCGTGGCAGTTCCTCCCTGAAGGCCGAAGCCTTCAGACCAGCTCGTCGCTGGAGTTTTGTTGATGAGACACTGTTTTATCAGTAGGAAGGAAGCTTGCCTTTCCACGTCTGAATCCACGATCGTGAGAGCTCGGAGAGAATCGTCGGATGATCTGGTGGCAAAACCTCTCGTGGCATATCGTTGATATCGATCCGAACTTCTCCGCCAGGACCTTCTTCAACTAGCCCACACCGCCAACACTTATATTCAGCCCTGCACCTATAAATGTGATATCGGCGTAAGACAGTCCAACCAAAACCACCAGAACTGCTATAGCCATCTATCTTTACATACCCCATTGTTGCAGGTATGTTTGTTTTGGTTCCTTCGTGTCCGTATTTCTCACACCATTCTGCAGCTGTGTATTGGTTCACTGTTTCAATGAGCTCAGATTTGTGACACTTCCAACACGGGTAGTCACATTGTGTTGATTCATTACGAGTCCAGCCACAGAAATCGCAGGTGTAAGTGTAATCCACCAACCTTTCTTGACTCATCGACTTTCCTCCTTCCTTTTCCAACACCAACAAATAAAAATACCACATTTCTGTGGTATAGTCAAAGGCAAATTTTTATAATTTATGAAAAATACTTTCAGTAAAACACTACAATAATACATATTATTGTAGTGTTTTACTGAAAGGGATTAGTCACGGGCAACTGTTAGGCAAAAGACTTTGGTGGCGCCGTTTCTTTTTAGGACTTTGGCGGCTTCAAGAAGGGTGGTGCCGGTGGTGGCGACATCGTCGACTAATATGAAATTTGAAGATTGTCCGCCAAAGGCGAATCCGCCTTTGGCGGAAAGATTATCGGATAGGGCAAAGGCGTCCCTGATATTTTTTACTCTGTCGTCACGTTTTAAATTCTTTTGCACTGCCGTGGACTTACAGCGTACTAGTACATTAGTGCAGGGGAGGGAGAGATGGTCGCTTAAGCTAAGGCATAAAATTTCCGCTTGGTTAAATCCGCGCCAGCGGCGGCGGCGGGAATGGAGGGGGATTGGCACAAGCTTATAGCTACTACCTGCCTGTCCGGTAGGCAGGGCTTCTAGGAGATAGGGGTGGTCTTTTTTAATTTTGTTGGCGATTATTGCGCCTAAAATTTGGTAAACTTCGGGGAGGAAAGAATATTTTCCTTTAATTAAAATTTGCGCGACTTTTTCATCGTGGTAATTAAAAAAACTTATTAAACCGTCTGCTCCCTGCGGGGTAAGGCATTTAGGGTGGGTTTGGCCAAAGAGGGCGGATTTTTGGCACACAATACAGCGCTGGAATTCTAAAGTTTTTAGGCAGGCTTTGCAATCCAAACAAATAAATTCGCCTTCCGTTTCGCAGGATAGGCAATGTTTTGGGAATAGGGCATCAAGGACAAAAATTTTGACATCCGCCCATAAGGGTTTGATAAAGTTTTTATACATCCTAAAAAAGAACAAACGCCCCATTAGACCTGTTGCGTTTTAATTTTTATCCAAAAAGCGCTATTTTGCCAAAACCTAGTTAAAAATTTTTCCGCTTAACTACGGTTAAACATCAAAATTTTTAACGTCGGTTTTGTCTAAAATATCCCATTTTGTCTAGTAAAATTAAAACGCAACAGGTCTATTTAGTGAGGCGTTTGGGTTAGTTACGCGACGACTGGAATTTTTTCCAGTTTTTGCACGGTAAAGGCAATTTGGGAACTTTTTATGTCCGCGGAAATTTGCGCGCCGCTGAGGTTTTTGCCGGTAATTAGTTTTTCCGCCAGCGGGTCTTCCAGCAGGGTTTGAATGTTTTTGCGGACAAAGCGCGCGCCTTGAGCCGGGTCAAAACTTTTTTCCGATATGAATTTTATAACCGGAGAGGAAATTTTCAGCTGAATATTTTGCTCCAACAAACGGTTTTGCAGGAGCGCGATTTGCAGTTGGGTAATTTTTTTTAGCTGTTCAAAACCTAGGGGTCTAAAGACAATGGTTTTATCGATACGGTTTAAAAATTCGGGGCGGAATTCTTTTTTGAGGTTTTCCAGCACGCCTTCCTTTATTTTTTCGTATTCTTTTTCCAGCTGGAGTTTTTGGTCTTGTTCCAGCTCGGTTTTGTCGGCAAAACCGATTTTGCCGGCTTGAATACTTAATTCCCGCATGCCTAAGTTAGAAGTCATAATTATAACCGTATTGCGGAAAGAAACTTTTTTCCCTTCGGCATCGGTTAATTGGCCGTCTTCCAAGATTTGAAGAAAAATGTTAAACACATCCGGGTTGGCTTTTTCAATTTCATCAAACAGCACCACGCTGTAAGGTTTGCGGCGCACGGCTTCGGTAAGGCGGCCGCCTTCGCCATAGCCGACATAGCCGGCCGGCGCTCCGGTGAGGCGCGCGACATTGTGGCGTTCCATAAATTCCGACATATCCACGCGAATAAGGGCATCTTCATCTTCAAAAATTTCCTGAGCTAAAACTTTAGCGGTTTCAGTTTTGCCTACTCCAGTGGGGCCTAAAAAGATAAAGGAACCCAAAGGCCGCCTCGGGTCGGACAGGCCGGCGCGGCTACGGCGTACGGCTTTGGAAATTTCTTCCACCGCTTCGTCTTGTCCGACAATTTTGGCTTTGAGAATTTTTTCCAAATTCGCCAACTTGCCAATTTCAGTTTTTGCTAATTTGGACAGGGGGATTTTGGTCATCATAGAAACCGTGTGGGCAATGTCTTGGCCGGTAATGGTATGAGTGGGAATTTTTTCTTCCGCGGCAAGGCTTTTTATAAGCTGTTCTTTTTGCTTAAGCAGTTTTTCTTCCTGGCTTCGTAAATGCAGGGCCGTGGTAAAGTCTTGTCCTAGCACGGCTTTGGTTTTTTCTTCTTCCAGTGCGGTTAAATCGTTCTCAATTTTTTTGGTCGCCCGGAGCAATTTGCTGTTGGAGTTGATATTGCGTAAAAAAGCCGCGGTTTCATCAATCAAGTCCACTGCTTTGTCCGGCAGGTAACGGTCTTGAATATAGCGGGTTGATAAATCCACCGCGGAGCGAATGGCTTCATCGGAAATGCTGACGTTGTGATGTTTTTCGTAGTTGGGGCGCAAACCTTGCAAAATTTCCACAGTTTCGTCTCTGCTGGGTTCGTCTATTAAAATGGATTGGAATCTTCTCTCTAGGGCGGCATCTTTTTCAATATACTGTTTGTATTCTTTTAAAGTGGTCGCGCCAATGGCCCGCAGTTCGCCGCGTGCCAGGGCGGGTTTTAAAATATTGGCCGCGTCCAAGCTGCCGGCAGTGGCGCCGGCGCCGACCATAGTATGTAATTCGTCAATGAATAAAATAACATTTTTGTTATTTTTAACTTCTTCAATAATTTGTTTTAAACGATTTTCAAATTCGCCGCGGAACATTGAGCCTGCGACAATTAACGCTAAATCTAAATTTAAGATTTTTTTATCCAGTAAAGAGTCCGGCACTTCGCGTTTGGCAATTGCCAAAGCTAAGCCTTCCACAATCGCGGTTTTGCCCACGCCGGCTTCGCCAATGAGCAGGGGATTGTTTTTGGTACGGCGGTTAAGAATGGAAACCATCCGTTCAATTTCATATTTTCTGCCAATGACCGGGTCAACCAAACCTTGAGCGGCTTTTTTGGTCAGGTCGGTGGTAAATAATTCCAGTATTCCGCTTTTTTTGCGATCCGGCATTTTGGGCATTGGACCCGGCCCACTTTCAAACGGCGGTTGAAAGACACCCGGTGCTTCCGGCATTTCCGGGAATTTAGAAATATTTTCAAAAACGTTGGTAATATTCTGTTGGAGGTCGAAAATATCTATGCCAAGTTTGGATAGGAGGACTTTGGCTTTGTTTTGCGGCACATTTAACAGGCCATAAAGAAAATGTTCGGTGCCAATAAATTGATAGCCGTACTGGCTGGCAATAATGGCGGATTTTTCAATTACGGATTTTAAATTTTCGGAGAGCACCGGTTTCCATACGGCTACGGAGTTGTTGCTGTTTATTAAAATTAACTCCTGCTTTATAATTTCCGGCGCTAGTTTGGTTTTGGTTAAAATTTCCGCGGCAAAAGAACTTTTTTCCGAGACCACGCCGTAAAGCAAATGTTCGGTGCCAATGTGGTCGTGCCTCAATTCTTCACTGACCAGCTGAGCCATTATTAGGGCGTTTTTGGCGCGGGATGATAGGCGTTCAAGAATGTATGTAAAGTTTGTCATAAAGATCACAGATACGCAGATTAAAACGGATTACACAGATAATATGCTACACTTAAATTATATCATTTAGTACATTTTACAGCCAGTTATCACTCCAGTCAAGAGTTTGATAACATAATTACAAAATAATTTATGTTTAAGCGAAAAATAATTACCAAAGAGCCGGAAAATTTTGAAAAAGCCTACGAGTACGCGGTGTATTTATTAAGCCTGTCTTTACGTACCTCCGGCGAGTTGGAAAATAAAATGCGGGAAAAGGGTTATTCGTCTGAAAACATAGGTAAAGTCATTCAGGAACTGGCCACTAACAGGTATGTGGATGATTCGCGCTACGCGGAAGTTTATTTGGAAAATTTGAAAAAATATAAAACTTTTGGGTTTTATGGGATTAAAAAAAAGCTGATGGAAAAAAGATTGCCTTCCAGTATCATCAAAAGCGTGTTGAGTGAAGGCCTAAGTGAGGAAGAGGAGGCAAGGATTGCAAAAAAGTTTATGCTGAAAGCAGGCTGTCACAGGGAATCTTTGGCACGCGTGCCAAAGATTCCCTGTGACAGCTCTGGAAATGGTCGTCAAGAAAAGCAAAAGTTTGCGCAAAAATTAAAAAGCCGCGGCTTCCGCGGCTCAGTGATTGCTAAATTGATTTTTTAAAGATTCATTTCCCGCAATTTTTTTACTCTTTCCTCAATCGGCGGATGGGTGTTGAACATTTTAGAAAACCAACTTCTGCCTCCGGCAGAAGTTGTCCTGAGTGCATCCGAAGGACCCCTATCATCATGAAAAGGGCTCACAATGTACATATGCGCCGTAGCTTTGTTGGCGGCTTCCAGGGGTTCAGTGTCCGCGGAAATTTTTTCTAAGGCTCGGGCCAAGCCTTCCGGGTAGCGGGTTAAGAGCGCGCCTGAAGCGTCGGCCAAGTATTCGCGCTTGCGGGAAACCGCGAGTTTAATTAAGGTTGCAATAATAGGGGAAAGAATAACTAAAACCAGGGAGATAATGGCTAATATTGTGCCCAACTGGCCGCCCTCGCGGTCGCCGGATTTTCTGCGGCCGCCAAAAAATGAAGCACGCAAAAACCAGTCGGACAGCAAAGTTATCATGCCAACCATGACTACCACCAAAGTCATTACGCGAATGTCGTAGTTGCCAATATGGGACAGCTCGTGGGCTACTACGCCTTCCAGTTCCGGTTTTTCCAGTTTGGCCAGTATCCCGGTTGTAAAACACACTACCGCGTGCTGGGGGTCGCGGCCCGCGGCAAAAGCATTAGGCGCGGTGTCCTCTATAATATAGATTTTCGGTGTCGGCAATCCGGCGGCAATGCAAAGGTTTTCTACCAAGCGGTAAAGCTCGGGGTTGTCTTGCCTGTCTACGGCTTTGGCTTGGGAAATAGCCAGAGTGATGGAATCGGAAAAGTAGTAGGAAATAAAAGATGTTACTACTGAAAAGCCAACGGCAAAATACAAAATATTAACGTCGCCAAAGCGTAAAGAAAACGCCCAGCCCAGCAGGGTGATGATGATAAGAAAGCTGAATATCAATATCCAGCTTTCCCGTTTATTTTTATTTATAAGGTCGTATGTCAGCATGGTGGGCTTTATATGATAAATGCTAGATTATATTTTTTCACCAATTTCTTTTTGTTGGTCTTTTCTTTGTTTAATAAATATATTTGTTACTGAATCATTGCTTCTAATTTTTTTACCGCCGTGTATTTTTAAGTTTACCTCTTCAGCTATTTTGGATGCATTGATTCTTTTTCCATTGGATATTTGGTATTCGGGTTGAGTGCTTAGTGATATGATGAGTTTCAGTTCTTCATCAGAAAAAGGGGTTAGTCCTCTACTTTCAACACTTTTTGTTCCAAATTTTATATGATCATGGTGGGTTTGGCTGTGTATTCCCCGCTGAGATTGTTGTAAAGATTTGCCCCCCTTTTCTCTCGCATCATTTTTAGCTTTTTCATCCATTCCAAAAATACCGGACTTTTTTTTCATGGTTATTTTTCCAACTTTGCTGGAGCTTGCGCTTTGATGGCGAATTCTTACCTCTGCAACTACGTGAGGATCGGAAATTAAGCCCGCGTATTCTTTTGTACCAAATAAAGCATTTTGTAATGCACTTCTCGCCACACTTACGCTTGTAATACCAAAAAGTTTTTGAATGTCAAATGTTTTTAATAGCTCCTCGGCAGTATTACCTTTTATATATTCATCAGCAAGCTCTGGAAGCTTGTTTTTTATTTGCTCTCCAAAGGCCACGGCAATTTTAATAATACCAACTTCTTTATTAGTAATATGGGATTGAGTTTGTTGTATTCTTTCAAAATTTTCTGCCATAGTAAAAATCTTACAAGCTTTTTATTTTTTATGTAAATGTTTTGTTAAAAATATACTTTAACCCTTCGACTTCGCTCAGGGTAAAAGTCCAGTTAGAACTGGACTTTTACCGGTTGGCCTTCAACACCTTTTTCGTCGATGTCAAAGAATTCGCGTTTGCCAAAACCAAACATCCCGGCAAACATATTGGTCGGGAACTGTTGAATTTTGGTATTGTAGTCGCGAACATTGCCGTTGTAAAAACGTCTGGCCGCTTGGATTTTGTCTTCCGTGTCAGTAAGATCTTCCTGCATCTTCATAAAGTTTTGGTTGGACTTTAAGTCGGGATAGGCTTCGCTTACGGCAAATAAAGATTTTAGCGCGCCGGAAAGCATATTTTCATCTTTCAATTTTTCTTCCATTGACCCGGCACCCATAGCCATGGTGCGGGCTTTGGTGACATTTTCTAAAACACTAGATTCTTGTTTGGTGTAGCCTTTTACAGTTTCCACCAAGTTAGGGATAAGGTCGTATCTTCTCTTTAATTGTACTTCAATATCGCTCCAGGCTTCGTCCACTTGGTTTTTGGAACGAACCAGGCCATTAAACAGCACCGCGGCAATTATGACAATTGCCAAAATAATCCAAAGAAATATCATAAGATTGTTGTTTATTGATTAATTTTTTTCTTATTGTATAAGTATAGCACAAAAGTCAATAAAAGACTTACTACTTGCAAAAATGACGGCCGTCATTTATCCTAGTAATAGGAGTATAAAATTAAATTAATTGATTGTATGCCTAAAAAATATGGAACTTTGGTTAGTGATTTACTTACTGTTATCGGCGAGGTTTTGCATTTTGAATGGCCGATAGAGGGAACTGAAGCTTGGCGGTATAAACAGATGTCTTTGCCGAAAAAAAAGTTGTACGATAATATTTGGCAGATGAAAAATAACGGTTTGGTAAAAATCGTAAAAATTAAAAATAAACAATTTTTAAAACTTACTGAAAAAGGGCAACTGGAAACCCTATTGGAAAAAGCAAAACTTCAAAATAAAATAAAATGGGACGGCAAATGGAGATTTGTTATATTTGATATTCCCGAGGATTTTAGAGATAAAAGAAATCAGCTTCGGGGTTTGTTGAAAAGGGGAGGGTTTAAAAAATTGCAAGCCAGTGTTTTTGTCAGCCCTGATGCGTTAAATAGAGAAGCGGTTAAATTTTTAAAGCAAACCGGATTAATTAGGTATATTAGAATTATCAAAGCCGAAGAGATGGATGATGATGGTGATTTAAAAAAGCTTTTTGGATTAGACAGCAAACCAAACTAGGAAAAATGACGGCCGTCATTTTTCCTAGTTTGGTTAATGGTAGTATTCCACCCTCTGGAAATTTTTCTTTTAACAAAATTTATGGTATAATATCAACAGAAATTTATACAAATTCTACAGAAAACTTCAGAATCAAAATCAAGAAACAAAAATGAGCTTTGTTGAAAAATTAAAAGACGCGGTCAATAATTATATTGACTCCAACGCACTCTTGGACTTGCAGTACCGGGTTAAGCTGGTGGGCCGGGAGCGCAAAGAGCTGGAAGGCTGGACAGACAAGGAATTGCGTCTGGCCGGCTTGGCATTTAAGAGCGATTTGGAAAAAGGAAAAAGAATAGACACTATCGCGGTGTCGGCTTTTGCCGTGGTAAACGAAGCGGCCAGGCGGGTCTTAGGGCAATTGCCGTACGACGTGCAAATTTTGGCCGGGTTGATTATTCATTCCGGCCGGGTGGCCGAGATGAGCGCGGGCGAAGGTAAAACACTGACTGAAACCATGCCGGTGTATTTAAATGCACTTGGCGGCAAAGGCGTGCACTTAATTACTACGAATGATTATTTAGCTGAACGCGACGCTAAATGGATGGGTAAGCTTTACGACTTTTTGGGAATGTCAACCGGTTTTGTAACTTCCATCATGGAAAATGAAGGCCGGCGCAAAGCCTATGCCGGCGATATTACTTATGTGACTAACCAGGAGATTGGTTTTGATTTTTTGCGCGATAATCTGGTTTATTCCAAAGCCGACCGAGTCTTGCGCGCCTTACACCCGTTGCATTTTGGCATAGTGGATGAAATCGACAGTATTTTAATTGACGAGTCGCGTACGCCATTAATTATTGCCGAGCCGGTGAAAGAAGAGCGAAGTTTTTATGATGTGTTTACCAAAATCGCCAATAAATTGGCCGAAGGGCAGGACTACGCCGTGGATTATCGCAATAAGCAGTTAAATATGACTGATAAGGGCCTGGATATGGTAGAAAAATTGTTGGGCGAACGGGTGTTCTCCAAAGACAACCCGATGTATGTGTTTTATTTGGATGTCTGCTTAAAAGCCAAAGTAATTTTTGAAAAAGACCGCGACTATATTATTACCGAAGGGGGAGTGGAAATTGTGGATGAATTCACCGGCCGGGTCTTGCCGGGCCGGCGTTTTACCGACGGGGTGCACCAGGCCATTGAAGCCAAGGAAGGGGTGGATGTAAAAGAGTCCGACCGCACGCAAGCGGCTATTACTTTTCAGAATTTTTTTCCGGCTTACGAAAAGTTGTCAGGCATGAGCGGCACCGTGATGCGGGCGCGGGATGAATTTAACAAAGTTTACAAGTTGGATGTGATAAAAATTCCTACTAATCGCCCTTTAGCGCGCGTTGAGCACAACGATTTGTTTTTCAAAACACAAAAAGGAAAGTTTATCGGAATGATGAAAAAAGTGGATCAGATACATAGGCGCGGCCAGCCGCTTTTGATAGCCGCGCGCAACGTGGAAACCGCGCAAATGGTTTCCGTGTTTTTGGATGAGGCAAATTTTCCGCATCAAATTTTAACCGCTAAAGACCATAAAGCGGAAGCGGAAAAAATTTCCCGCGGCGGGCAAACCGGCATGATAACCGTGGCTACCAATATGGCCGGACGAGGTACTGACATTGTGCTGGGGCCGGGGGTAAAAGAAGCAGGCGGGCTGTTTGTGCTCGGCACGGAACGCCACGAGTCGCGCCGGATTGACGACCAGCTGGTCGGCCGCGCCGGAAGGCAAGGGGAGCCCGGGGAGTCGTTGTTTTTAATTTCCATGGAAGACGAAATTATGCAGTTATTCGGCAGTGAAAAAATTATTGACGCTATGGAAGACTATGATATTCCGGAAGACGAATACGTGTCCGGAAAAACTTTAAGCGAAGCGTTTAAGAAAGCGCAGGATTTTGTGGACAGTAAAAATTTAGACTCGCGGTTGTATTTGTACAAGTACGATAGCGTAACCAATTTTCAGCGGGAATTTGTTTATACCTTACGTGATTCACTGCTCGAAAACGAAGCCAACTTTTTGGAATTTTTAAAAAAGACCATTCGCGTGACGTTGCGGGAAATTTTAAGTTCCGCGGATGCCGAAATAATTGCCAAGCAAATGCGGGATGTTTTTCAACTTTCAACCGAAGCAGGTGAAGTGGCCAGTAATTTCGGGGCAAAAAATAAGCGGGGGGGATTTGTAAATGAATGGCTAAATCCTTTTTATCAAAGTCCGGGTTCGGGTGAGGGGTTGACGGAAACAGAAATTAAATTGGGCGATTATTTGGAAAAAATCGCCCTGAAAATAAAGAAACAGCCGGAAGTTTTTCAGGCCGGCCAAAGTTTAATTTTGCAGATAATCGACAATCAGTGGAGCGGACAGCTGGAATTAATGGATGTGCTGAAAGAAGAGGCGAATCTTTTTTCTTACGCCTCACCGGATCCGTTAATTGACTACATTTTGGAAAGCCGGCGCCTGTTTGAACAGATGCAAAGCGAAGTTAAGAGGCAATTTTTAATGGCCATTTTTTTAAGGCTAAAACAGCAAGGGGAAGCAGGGTAATTGACCAAAATTAAGTAAAATTGACCAAAATTTGACCCTACACAAATTCTTCCGGATTTGTTATAATTTCTGCATGCTTACAAAAGAAGAGGTCTTAAAATTAGCTAAGTTATCCCGCATTGCTTTAAGCGAAGCGGAGGTAGAGAAGTTCCAAAAAGACTTGGACACAGTTTTAGGCTATGTGGATGAACTAAAAAAGGTGAATACCGACGGACTGGAAGAAGTAAACCAGGTAACCGGGCTGGTAAATGTTCAGCGGGACGACAAAGCCGTTATGGCCGACAACCACGAAGAAATTTTTGCTCAAGCGCCGGAAATTAAAGACGGGTATTTTAAAGTAAAAGCAATATTGTAGAATCAAGAATTAAGAATCAAGAATTATGGAATCGGAGTTTCTGGAATTAACTGAATTGAGAAAAAAATTAGATAACAAAGAAGTGTCTTCGGTTGAATTGACGAAGTATTTTTTGTCGCGCATAAAAGAGTTAGACAAAAATTATAATTCTTTTGTTACAGTGACAGAAGAAGAGGCTCTAAAAAATGCGAAAGAGGCGGATGACTTTATAAATTCTCCTGGCGAAAATCCGTTTTTATGCGGAATTCCGTATGCCTCCAAAGATTTATTTTGCACCCGCGGGATTCGCACTACGGCATCGTCAAAAATTTTGGATGGATATAAGCCTCCGTATGATGCCACGGTGACAAAAAAATTAAAAGAACAAAAATCTGTTTTGCTTGGCAAGACTAATTTAGACGAATTTGCTCACGGGTCGTCCACCGAAACTTCCGCTTACGGCGCATCCAAAAATCCGTGGGACAATACCAGAATTCCCGGCGGGTCTTCCGGAGGGTCTACTGCCGCAGTGGCGGCCGGGCTAACCCCTTGGGCCACGGCAACTGAAACCGGCGGGAGCATTCGCCAGCCAGCCAGTTTGTGCGGACTTAGCGGGTGGAAGCCGACTTACGGCCGAGTGAGTCGCTATGGGATAATTGCCATGGCATCATCACTCGACAGCCCGGGAGCAGTAGCTAACAGTGTGGAAGACTTGGCGCATTTGGCGGAAATAATGTCCGGGCGCGATGAAAAAGATTCCACCACCGGCGACATTGCGGTTCCGCCGTACGCGAAAAATTTATCAGCCGACATGAAGGGCTTGAGAATCGGCGTGCCTAAAGAATATTTTATAGACGGCATGGAAGACGGCGTCAAACAGCGCGTTACGGAAGCCATTAAAGAATACGAAAAAATGGGCGCGGAAATTCAGGAAGTAAGTTTGCCTTATACCAAATACGGCTCTTTAGTTTACGCCATTGTCTGCCCCAGCGAAGTTGCTTCCAATTTAATGCGCTATGACGGTATTCGTTACGGTCATGTTACTTCTGATGGAGGAAATCTTTTAGAAGTTTACGAAAAATCCCGTGCTGAAGGATTTGGCGACGAAGCCAAGCGGAGAATTTTAACCGGCACTTACGTTTTGTCGGCCGGGTATTACGACGCCTACTATAAAAAAGCACAAAAAGTTAGAAGCTTAATTATAAAAGAATTTGAAGATGTGTTTAAAAAAGTGGATATTTTAGCCTGTCCGTCTTCTCCGAATGTGGCCATTAAACTTGGTCACGCCAAAGATAACCCTTTATTCGGTTATATTGCCGACCAGTTAAATATTCCTGGCTCGTTGGCCGGTTTGCCGGCGTTGTCGGTTCCTTGCGGATTTGGATTGCCTAGTGATGGGCAAACTCCTTCCATGCACCCTCACCCGGCCGATGCAGGCCACCCTCTCCCAAAGGGAGAGGGAAATAATGTTGGCAGTATGCCATCTTTTGGTTTGCCGGTAGGCTTACAAATTATCGGTCCGCAATGGGGAGAGCAAGTCGTATTTAACGCCGGCTTTGCCTATCAACAAGTAACAGACTGGCACAAGAAACATCCAGCCCTTGCCTAAAGGCAAGGAATATCTAATATCTAAACAATTTTTAATGTCAGAAATTTCAAAATTAGAACAAGAATCCGAAGGAAAAACACCTGACTTAATTATTGATATTAGGCCGGAAATCGAAAAAGAATTGGAGACTTGGGGAATAACGATAGAAGGTCCGGACTTGTGTATTTTATCTCAAGACGCAGGACAAACAAAAGCAACAAAAAAACCATTTATATACTATGCAGATAGAAAATATGTTAAATATTTAAAATTTAGAAAATCACCGACAGGAAATTTTGAAATAGAAATTGATTATAGTAATAAAAAGCCAACAAAATATATTGTATGGAAAGAAGAAGATAGGGTAAAATTTAAGAGAGTGGAATGATTTATGAAAGAATTTATAAGTTCAACTGAATATAATCCGGTAATTGGGTTTGAAATTCACGTCCAGCTTAATACCAAATCCAAAATGTTTTCTTCGGCTGCAAATAATCCGGACGAAACAGTGCCGAATACCAATATAGACGAAGTGGTAACCGGTCAGCCCGGGACTTTGCCGGTGGCCAATAAAGAAGCCATAAGACTTTCGGCTATGGTGGGTTTGGCTTTGAATTGTCAAATTGACGAATTTTCCAAATTTGACCGCAAGCATTATTTTTACCCGGACTTGCCAAAAGGCTACCAAATTTCTCAGTATAATAAGCCGATTGCCAGAGATGGGTATTTGGATATTATGGTTCCTGTCATTGCGAGGAGTTTAGCCGACGAAGCAATCTCAAACCAAACAGAGATCGCTTCGGATGCACTCGCGATGACAAATAGTAAAAAGATGCGTGTTAAGCGCATTGGCATTACCCGTGCTCATTTGGAAGAGGACGCGGGGAAAAATATTCATCCCGAGGGATTGCCGTATTCTTTGGTAGACTATAACCGCGCGGGATGCGCGCTCTTGGAAATTGTCACCGAGCCGGATATTGAAAGCGCGGAAGAGGGAAGAATATTTTTGCAGGAATTGCGAAATATTATTCGCTATGTCGGCGCGTCTACCGCGGATATGGAAAAAGGCACTATGCGCTGTGAGCCAAATATTTCCGTGCGCAAGCCGGGCGAAACCACTTTACCAAATTACAAAGTGGAAGTAAAAAATATCAATTCTTTTAAATTTGCCGAGAGCGCGGTAAATTATGAAATTGCTCGCCATATTGAAATACTCAAAGAGGGCAAAACACCAAAGCAGGTGACTATGGGTTGGAATGAAAAAGATTCCTGTACCGTTGAACAGAGAAGTAAAGAAGATGTGCAAGACTATCGCTATATGCCGGAACCGGATTTGCCGATTTTGCAATTTAGTAAAGAATATTTGGACGAGTTAAAAGCCATTATGCCGGAATTGCCGGCGCAAAAGCGCGTCAGGTTTTTGGAAGAATTTGGTTTGCCGGAAGCGGATGTGGAAAATTTGATCAATTGGAAAGAGCTGGCGTTTTATTTTGAAGATGTGGTCAGCGAAATAGATGAATGGATGACGCAGGAAAAAGGTTTGGACCGCACGCAAATGATTAAGTTGGCCGCTAATTGGTGCTTGCAGGATTTTAGCGCGCTACTCAACCAACAGCTAATTCACCCGGCAGATGCCAAAGTGGATGCGGAAAATTTTGCCGAATTAATTAAATTAATTGTAAGCGGAAAAATTTCCGGCAGCGCGGCCAAACAGGTGTTTAAAGTTATGTTTGATGCTGGTGGAGACCCGAGTAATATTGTGGAAGACTTGGGGCTGACTCAAGTTTCCGACGAAGGCGCGATCTCCGAGGCACTGGATAAAGTAATATCGGCCAATGCAAAAGCTGTTGCCGATTATAAAGCGGGTATGCAAAAAAGTTTTGGGTTTTTAGTGGGCATGGCCATGAAAGAACTTAAAGGTAAAGGCAACCCACAAATGATTAATGAACTGTTTAAAAAGAAGTTGCAATAGGACAAATAAGACTCATAAGTCCAAATACGACTAATAAAAAAAGTGAACGCCGCCCTGAGACAGTCTCAGGACGGCGTTTTGCTATTTGTGTGGCTTGCGAACGACGGGACCTGGTGGCCTGAGGTTTGGTTTGTTCCAAAAAGTTCGTCGCATTTTACGTGCATATGCACGTAAAATGCGACGAACTTTTT
>ERZ1292633.3604-Hain-H41-02um-R1-3604-length-14938-cov-7_pt1 | contig 14938 bp, 10 predicted proteins | sample MGYA00564406_ERZ1292633 | MGnify/ENA primary metagenome ERZ1292633 (study PRJEB36523, sample SAMEA6512639) | groundwater metagenome | collected 2019-01-08 | study: AquaDiva: Metagenomics assemblies of 32 groundwater samples
CAGTCCCTCGCGTCGCGGCGAGCGGGACGGTGGTGCCGAATGAGACCGAAGACGACCCGGCCATCGCGCCACGGCGCCGGCGCCGCTTCCCTGCCCCACCTCCTCGCGCTCCTCGCGCTCGGGGCCGTCGCGCTCGGGGCGGGCCCGGGCCCCCAACGGAGCAGCGCCGAGATCGCGACGCTCCTCGCAACCGGCCCCCACGCGGGCGCGTGCGATGCCTGCCACGTCGCCCACGGCCAACCGGGCGAACTCCCCGAGCTCCACGCGCTCGTCGGACCCGACGACAATTCGCTCTGCGACCGATGCCACACGATCCCGTGGTCGGGCGGCTCCTACCCGGGCCCCCTCGTCTATTCCAGGAGTTCGCACGGGTCGAGCGGGAGCGCCATCTGGCCGGGGCCGACGCCCCCCACGCGCACGGAACCGGGCGCGGCCGGCAAGTGCCTCAACTGCCATGATCCGCATGGGCGGACCGACGGACAGGGGGCGATCCCACGATTGGCACTCGCGCGGGAGGAGGCGCTTTGCTTCACCTGTCACGACGGTTCGCCGGCCCAGACCGATATCCGGAGCGAGTACCTCCGCACCTATCGCCACCCGACCGGGTCGCTCACGGGGCTCCACACGGGACCGACCGAATCGCTCCCGACCGATTTCGGCGCCGCGCCGCTCAACCGACGCCACGCCGAGTGCGAGGATTGCCACAACTCGCACCTCGCCTATCACGATCCGGCCGGCCCGCCGTTCGGCTCCGACATCTCGAAGCGGAATCTCGGCGTGAGCCGCCTGCGCGTCCAGAACGGCGGCCCCGGCGCCCCGCCGACCTTCACTTTCGTCGCCGCGGCCGACACGCTGAGCCCGGCGCTGGCCGAATACGAACTCTGCTTCAAGTGCCACTCCTCGTGGACCTCGCAGCCGACCGGGCAGACCGACCTGGCGCGCGTGCTGAATCCGGCGAATCCGTCGTACCACCCGGTCGAAGCGCCGGGGCGAAACCCGACGATTCGCCTCGGCGCCTTCACGGCCGGCTGGAGCCCTTCCTCCACCACGCGCTGCGGTTCCTGTCACGGGAGCGACGCCGGCGCGACCGAGGGGCCGCACGGCTCGAGCTATCGCTACATCCTGAAGCAGCCCTACACCGCCTCCTCCAACCGGCGGTCGATGCTTCCGGACGAGAGCTGCTTCGCCTGCCACGCCTACGATGTCTACGCGAACGCCTCCTCCCCCTCCACGACGCTGGCGAATTCGCGGTTCAACAAACCGGGCGCGGACAAGGGGCACGCCCACCACGTCGACGAGGAGCGGGTCCCCTGCTACGCATGCCATACGACGCACGGCTCGACGACGCTCCCTCGCCTTCTCGTGACGGGGCGGTCCCCGGGAATCCGCTCGGTCACGGTGACCGCGACGGGCGGAACCTGCGCCCCGACCTGCCACGGTTCGGAGTCCTACACGGTGAACTATGCGCGATGAGGATCCATGGCGGTGGCGAAGCGCGCTCGCGCGGACCGTTCTGCTCGCTCTGGTGGCCGCGCTCCTGATCGCGTCGATTCCGCCCGCGGCCCGCGCGGAGACGCTTCGTGGCTACGCCCAGGTCCAGTATCAGAGTCAGGACCAGCGCGGCGGCGGGGGAACCGATCTCGAGTGGTGGCTCCGCACCGTTCACCTCGACTACGGCACGAAGATCCGCAACGAGGTCGACATCACGGTGCAGGGCGAATGGAACGATCTCTCCTACGTCGACCGTCCCGACCGGCAGATCAACCCCAGGGGCGCGGTCCGGTTCGCGCACCGCGACTTCGGCGCCACCACCTCGTATCGCCCGCTCCGCGTCACCGACGCCCAGGGCGTGACGTCGCGGCAGCGCGAGACCACCGTGAGCGCCTATCTTCGCCGACCCGATCTTCCACAGTTGAACGGAACCTTCGTCCGGCGGCGTCAGTTCGCGGTCGGCCTCAATCCCGCGACGACCGCCCTGACCGGGACGATCAACGCCCAGCACGATTTCGGTCCCGTCGGCCTCCGCGCCGGCTGGAACAATCAGCTCCGATCCACCGACCTCGACGACAAGAACCGCATCAGCCAGGTGAACTGGACCGGAGGCGGCACCTGGAACGTAGCGCGGAAGCGTAGCTCCGCGGGCGCCAGCTTCGAGTTCCAGGAGGGCCGGCGGCATTCGGAGACGGGGCCGACCACCGCGTCGGCCGGCCGGTCGGCGATGCTCAGCGGCTCCCATCGCTTTTCGCAGCGAGCCGACGCCGGCCTGACCTACAACTACCGGCATTCCGCCGCGCGCAACGTCCGGACGAACAAGTTGGATGACCACGACGGGACCCTGCTCCTCTCCTACCGGCCGAAGCCGGCCGTCACCTTCTCGGGAGGCGGCGGGCTCCGCACGGCGCGGATCGCGGACCGTCAGAAGATCGAGAGCTACCTCGTCCTCTCCACCGCGGCGCAGGGGACGATTCGTTCCGGGTGGTCTGGCGGCGCGAACCTCGCGCGCTCCTATAACTGGCTTCCCGGAGAGTCGTCGCGGCCGGTCGACGCGGCCTCGCTGACGACCCGCATGCGGCTGGCGCGCGGTCTCGACATCCATGCCCAGAGCCAGGTGACCGCGGCGCGGGCGAGTTCCGTCGTGGCCGACACCTCCGGTGCCATGACCCGAGTCACGTCCCAGGCGAGCCTCGGCTTCCTGGCGACTCCGCTCCGGCCGATCACGCTCGGCTACTCCCGGAGCGACTATCGCACCGGGGACAACCTCTTCGACCCTCAGGCGAGGTCGCACAGCGACGCCTGGGACGGCCGCTGGAACCCCGTGCCGTCGGTCCAGTTTTCTGGCAATCTTAGCCGCGCCCGCGGCCTGAACGCGAACGAGCCGTCGCTCCGCACGCGCCAGGCCACGGCCCAATGGTCCCCGACCGGATCGTTCCAGTTGAGCGGATCCTATTCGCGGAGCGACCGGAGCCAGTTCAGCGCCGCCACGCAGACGATCCAGGGGCGCGAGGTGTACGGCGCACGGCTTCTCACATCGATCGCGCGCGAATGGCGCGTGCAGGTCTCCGTCAACGACGTGGATCCCGGACAGCCGACGCACGTGCGGCAGTGGGATGCCACCGTGACTCGAAATGTCCGGAGGTAGCCCATGAGATCCACGCTGTCGAACGGGGCGCGCCGCGCGGCGCTGGTGGCGCTCCTCCTCGCCGCCGCCGGCTGCGCTTCGGGACCGCGCCTTTACGTCAACTCCCAGGCCGATCTCACCTTCTACAAGAAGATCGCAGTCCTTCCCTTCCGAAACCTGACCAACGAGCGGTTCGCGGGCGAGCGGGTGACGCGCGCCTTCCTGACGGAACTCGTGATGACGGAGCACTACGAGATCGTGGACCAAAACGAGTTCGCCTCCGTGCTCGACAAGATCGGCGGGAATCCCGGATTCGAGGGAATTTACGACCCCGGCAAGGTGAGGGATGCCGCCACGCAGATCCAGGTGACCGGCGTGCTGCGCGGCACCGTCACCGAGTACGCGATGCAGCGGAGCGGCACCACCGACATTCCGATCGTCGCGTTCGACGCCGAATTGATCGACGTCGCCACCAACAACGTCGTCTGGCGCGGTTCCGTGGTGCGGCGCGGAAAAGGGCGCGTTCCCCTTCTCGGAGGAGGCGAGCGGACGCACGGGCAGCTCATCCAGGAAGCGACCCGCGATCTGGTGCGCCAGATCGAGCGCGAGGCCTTCTGACGATGCGCGATCCCGTCCGGCCGCGCGCTCCGCGGCTCTTGGCCCTCGCGTGGGGGATCTCGCTCCTCGTCGGAGGGTGCGCCGCAAGCGCCCCCCCACGGTCGCACGGCGGGGCGGTCCCGACGGACCATCCACGTGTCGCCCTGCTTCCGTTCGAGAATCTATCCGGACGCGAGGAGCAGGGACGCTTCTTCACCCAGGCTTTCTTGGCGACACTGGTGGGCACCGATGCGGTCGAGGTCGTCGACCTCGGCGAGGTGGAGGCGACGATCGAAGCGCTGCGAATCAGGGCCACCGGCGCCCCTAGCCGCGACCAGCTGGCGGCGCTCGGGGAGTCGCTCCAGGTGCGCTACGTCCTCCTGGGGAGCGTGCTGGAGGCCGGAACGATTCGAACGTACGACGGGGACATCCCCTCGGCCGGCGCGTCGCTCCGGATGGTGGACGTGACGAACGCCCGGATCGTCTGGGCCCGAGCGCACGTCGTGACGGGAGACGATCGGGAAACGGTATTCGGATGGGGCCGCGAGCGAAGCGCCGAACGGCTGCTCACGAAGCTCGCGGACGACATGCTCCGCCCCTTTCGCGCGGCAGGCGATGCCTGGCGAAAGCGGGCGGCAACCAAGGTGGAGGCGCGGTGAACGAGGCGAGGATGGGAAAGGATTCGAGTTCGGTCCAGCGGTTGGCGGGAGCCATCCTGCTCCTGCTCCTCTCGGGAACGATCGGCGCCAAGCCGGCAACGGCCCCGGTCGCCTCCCACGTGGCCCCGGTGAAGACGGTGACGCTGGCGATGCGCCACCGCATCTTCAAGACTTTTTCCGACGTGCAGTCGGTGACGCTCCAGAAGGAGTTCCCCGTCGGCGATTCCGATTTCTCCGCTCGCGTCGTTCGCTACGTCCCCGACTTCGCCATGGAGTTGAAGACCGGCAAGGTAATCTCCCGGTCGAACGAGCCTAAGAACCCGGCCTTTCAGATCATCGTCCGGGAGAAGAAGGTTCCGCAGGACACCACGTGGGCCTTCCTGAACCTCCCGCCCCACTTCGGAAGGAAGTCGATGCTCGCGTTCAAGATCGTGCGGATCGACTTCGCCGGCGCCCCGCCCGTCGTGGCCGACACGACCCGCGCGGAGAAGCCGGCGGCTCCGACCGGCACGAAGCCGTGATTTCGCATCGGCGCTCGCTCCGGCCACGCGCGCTCGTCGTGGTGGCGGCGGCCGTGGCCATTCTCTTCCTCGCCGCCTCCCCTTCCGAGGCGGCCAAACCGAAGAAGAGCGAGAAGTCGCAGCGTGCCTGCTACGACTGCCACAAGACCTCGAAGCAGGAGTATCAGAAGAAGAACATCCACGCGCCGGTGGCGAAGAACGACTGCTACTCCTGCCATCAGAGCCACGGCTTCAAGCAGACCCTGATCCTCCAGAAGAAACTTCCCGAGCTCTGCTTCGATTGCCACAAGAACACGAAGGAGACCGTCCCGCAGCATCAGCACGAGGCGTTCGCCAAGGGCGATTGCCTCGGCTGCCACGATCCGCACGCGTCGAATCAGGCGGACCTCGTCCGCGACGGCGGCCCCGAAGCCTCCTGCTACAAGTGCCACAAGGGAACCGCCGAGGCCGCGAAGGAACCGCACGTCCACGCCGTCTTCGCCAAGGGAGAGTGTTCCGCCTGCCACGACGCGCACGGCTCGGTAAATCCCGGGCTAGTGCGCCAGAAGGGCGACGCTCTCTGCGCCTCTTGCCACGCGCCCGCCGCCATGGCGGCGAAGCACGCCAAGTCGCCGGCGGCCGGACTCGCCTGCCTCGACTGCCACGAACCGCACGCCTCGCCGCAGGCGAAACTCCTGCGCCGGAACGCCCATCCGCCGGTGGCGGAGGGAGACTGCGCCGCCTGCCACGTGATGGAGGGCGGGAAGGCGACGCCCAAGCTGACCGCGGCCGTCCCCAAGCTATGCATGGAGTGCCACGAGGAGATCGGCGAGCAGACGGCGAAGGCGCACAAGCATTCGCCCGCGGAAGAGGGAGAGTGCCTGGCCTGCCACGATCCCCACCGAGGGACGGAGAACGCGCTGCTCAAGAAGAAGCCCGACGCGCTCTGCGGCGAATGCCATGACGAGGTGGCCGGCGTGAAGTCGAAGCCGGTGCAGCACAAGGCCTTCACGCTGGGCAAGTGCGCGTCCTGCCACGAGCCGCACGGGAGCGACAACGAGAAGCTCGCCAAGACCGCCGACGGTTCGATGTGCCTCGCGTGCCACGATCCGATCGCGAAGAAGATCGGCGCGGCCGCCGGCGTCCACCCGCCCGCCGGAAAGAAGGACTGCCTCCGCTGTCACGAACCGCACGCCTCCGAACAGGTGGGGCTCCTGGTCAAGCCCGCGCGCGACGTCTGCCGGCCCTGCCATTCGGCGCTGGAGCAGAAGCTGGCCGGCCTGGAGGTCCACCCGCCGTTCCGCTCGGGCAATTGTCAGGCGTGCCACGATCCGCACCAGTCGACCGAGCCGGCGATGCTGCGCGACAAGGCGGTCGAGGTCTGCTCCGCGTGCCATCCGCAGGCGATGCGGGAGGCGCAGCAGCCGTTCCCTCACGATCCGGTGAAGAAGGGCGAGTGCCTCACCTGCCATGCCCCGCACGGCGGCCAGACGAAGGCGTTGCTCGTCTCGAAGACCACCGATCTCTGCACCAAGTGCCACGCCGACATCGCGGCGAAGATCAAGAGCGCCGGCGCCCACACGGCCGCGGCGAAGGGGATGTGCGCGTCGTGCCACGAGCCGCATGGAGCGAAGCTCGACAAGCTGCTGAAGGGAAAGCCGAGCGCGCTCTGCATGTCGTGTCACGAGGGCATCGGCAAGGAGGGCCCGGAGGTCCACCCGCCGGTCGCGGAGCAGGAGTGCCTCACCTGCCACGATCCGCATGGCGGCAAGGCGGCGCCGGCGCTGGTGAACACGGTTCCCGCGCTCTGCACCGATTGCCACGACCTCGCGGACAAGGATCTCTCCACCGCGCACGGCGGCGCGTCGCTGGACGGCGTGAACTGCCTCTCCTGCCACACGGCGCACGCCTCGCCTCACAAGGGGCTCCTGGCCGCGAAGACGCACCCCGGGTTCGCCGAGAAGGAATGCACGAAGTGCCACGCCAAGGGGCTCCCCCCCAGCGCCAAGTCGCTGGCGAAGCCGTTGGGGACGCTCTGCGCCAGCTGCCACGACATCCCGAAGCGCGGCACCCCGGCCTCCAAGGTCCATCCGCCGGCCGCGAAGGGAGAATGCATCGCCTGCCACTCGCCGCATGCCTCGGACGGCCCGTCGCTCCTGGCCGACACGCCGAAGCGGCTCTGCGTGAAGTGCCACGCCGCCGTCGTCGCCGACGCCGGCCGGTCGCACGCGCACCCGCCAGCAGCCGCCGGCGACTGCATGGAGTGCCATCAGCCGCACGAGAGCACCGAGCCGGCGCTCCTGTCGAAGCCGGCGCCGCAGCTCTGCCAGTCGTGCCACGGACCGCTCCTGAAGCGCGTCGCCGACGGGGTGCCGCACAAGCCGGTCGCCTCCGGGAAGTGCCTCCTCTGCCACGCCAGCCACGGCTCCGACAACGAGGGGATGACGAAGGACCGGGTCGCCGGCAACGTCTGCGTCGGCTGCCATCTGGCGGCGAAGGGCGAGCTGGACGCGAAGCACCAGGGATTCTCGATCGCGAAGTCGAACTGCGTCTCCTGCCACGATCCGCACGTCCAGGCGAAGGGCCGGAAGGGGCTTCTCCTGAATTACCCGCACGAGCCGTTCGCGCGGCTCGAGTGCGCGAAATGCCACGGAACCGATAAGCGGGGCGTGCCGATCGCCCAGGGCACGGCGCTCTGCTTCCAGTGCCACGAGACGGCGAAGAGTTGGCTCTCGAAGCCGGTGGTCCACCAGCCGCTGAAGACCGACCGCGCCTGCCTTTCGTGCCACGGAGCGCACGGAGGGTCCGGCGCGCCGGTCCTCCGCCGCGAGGCCGACACGCTCTGCATGAGTTGCCACGGAAATCAGCTCTTCAAGGGGAAGGTTCGCCACGCCGCGTTGGAGGACGGCTGCGCGTCGTGCCACGAGCCGCACGCGGGGACGCGGCCGAAGCTCCTCAAGAACGACGTCAACGCGCTCTGCCAGGGGTGCCACGACGATCTCACGAAGCACGCTCACCGGACGAGCGGCGGCCGCGATCCGCGAAACGGTCAGCCGCTGACCTGCGTCGGCTGCCATATGCCGCACACGTCGGATCTCCCCGCGCTCCTTCCCTACGAGGCGAAGCGGGATCTCTGCCTGCAGTGCCACGACCCCACGATGATGGGGCCGAAGGAGCGATAGTCGGGGTGAGGTAGCGGAGAAAAACGGGGGCAGTATCGAATGGCGCGTCGCCCCTGACAAGCGGGATCGTTACGAAATGAGCTTCGCCTCCATGGTGATCGCCGCGTTGAGGAGCCGCGAGACTACGCAGCCCGATTTGGCCGCCTCGGCCGCCTTGGAGAACTTTTCCGGATCGGCGCCGGGGATCTTCGCCGCGAGCGACAGGTGCGACGCGGCGATCGTGAAGCCCGGCTCCAGCTTCTCGAGCGTCACCTTGGCCGTCGTCTCGATCCGCTCGGCCTTCATGCCGGCCATCTGCAGCTGGAGCGAGAGCGCCATGGAAAAACATGCCGCATGCGCGGCGGCGATCAGCTTCTCGGGGTTCGTGGCGGGCTCGGATTCGAATCGGGAGCGGAAGGAGTAGGGGGAGCCGCGGACGACGCCGCTCTCGGTCGAGACGGTGCCGCTTCCCTCGCGGAGGTCGCCCTGCCAGACGGCGGAGCCGGATCGGATCATGCGAGTCTCCTGGGTGGGTGGGGATCGTTCGGGACAGCCCTACTCTTGCAGATGCCGGTCGTTCAGGGAGTCTCTTCTTGAGGCTCGATCTCCCACGCCGTCCACTCCTCCACGATCTTCCCTTCCGCGACGCGGCTCATGTTGGTCCCGGAGAGCTGGGTCCGCGTCCCGGTGCGGCTGTCGGTCCCCTCGGCGCGGAGCCGCGTCGCCACCTTGTCGCCGGTGACGAACTGATCGACGATCTGGAAGCGGATGTCGGGATAGCGGAGGCGGAATCGCTCGATGGCGGCGCGGAGTTCGTTCCGGTCGCGCATTCCCGTGTCGGCGTGGCCGACGTACTCCGGGGCGATGATCTCGTCGAAGGGGCTGAAATCTCCCGTCGACCAGATCTTGAGATGGCGAAGGAAGAGTGGAGCGGGGTTCGGCTCGCTCATCGATGCCGCGCGGATGGGCCAGCGGCCGCTCTACGGCGGCCGCGGGCGAATCCCCTTCTCACTTGAGAATCGCGAACCTGCCCGTCGCCACGCCCTCGGCGGTCTCGACGCGGTAGTAGTAGACGCCGGACGCGAGCCGCGCTCCGTTGTCGCCGCGGCCGTCGATCGATGCGTCGTGATACCCGCTCGGCACGAACGCGTCGCGGAGGAGCGTCCGGACCAGCCGGCCCCCGAGATCGAAGACCGTGACGGTGACGGCGCCGGGCTTGGTGGTCACGTAGGTCAGGACTCCCTCGGGGTTCAGCGGATTCGGGGAGACGGACGCCGCGGGGCCCCCTCCGGAGGCGACCACGTCCATGTCGAGCGCGGCGCGGAACGTTCCGCCGGTCGTCAGCGTCCCCTCCAGCGTCACGCCGACCGTCCTCCGACCGCTCGGCAGCGCGTCGAAGAGGAGCCGGAGATCGTCCTTGGCGAAGCAGGCCGTGATCTCGTCGATTCCGTCGCGATCGCGGTCCGTGCCGATGGTCGTCTTGTCGCCAATGGCGGATATTCGATCCACGCTCCCCGTGCCGGGCGAGATCATGACGATCGACGCGATGTCGACGCTCGTGTTGCCGTAGGAGCGATCGACGGGCTCGATCTGGGCGCAGGTGGTCCCCTTCCTCGAGCCGAGCCTGGTCGTCTGGTTTCCGCCCTCGAGGAACGCGTCCGCCGGGAAGACGTCCTGGATCGTCGCGGTCGCGAGCGCGCTACCCACGAGCGTCCCGTCGCTGACCTCCAGGCGCACCGTGAAGGTGCCGCCGCTCCCGTAGGCATGGGAGGGGTTCGGCCCCGTCCCGGTCGCGAGATCGCCGTACTCCCAGTGATAGGAGAGAACGTCTCCATCCGGGTCGGAGGAGGCGGTGCCGTCGAAGACGACCGGCAGATTCACGATCCCCGAGTAGGGCCCCCCGGCGGCGGCGGCGGGGCCGCGATTGACGTTGTCGACGACGATCGCCAGATCCCTCGGCGCGGCCTCCGCGCCGAGGTCGTCCCGACCGGTGAAGGTGACGATGTAGGTTCCGGCCTGCCCGAACCCGGGCGTCCAGCTGAAGGAGCCGACGTTCGTGCCGAGATCGACGAAGAGCGAACCGACCGGCCGGTTGAGGGCTCCGAGCGTCACGTGCTCTCCGTCGGGATCATAGGCCGAGATCGGCAGCGAGAAGAAGACTCCCTCGGCCCCGAAGACGCCGGCGGGAACGGTCAGGACCGGCGGGTCGTTGACACCGATGACGGCGATCGCCAGCGACCGGAGCGCGACGCCCCCGCGCCCATCGCTCGCCCGGACGGTCGCCGCGTACGAACCCTCGTCACCGACTCCTGGCGCGAGGTGGAGGTTGCCGCTGGTGGCGTCGATCGTCGTCACCGAGGCGAAGCCGGGTCCGCTCACGAGCCCGAACACCAGGGTGTCGCCGTCGGGATCGCCGCCGTGCAGGAGTTGATCGGCCGTCCCGCCCTCGTCCACGGACATGTCGGCGACCGGATCGAGCGACGGCGAAAGATTCGGCGTGGCCACGGTGATGCTCGTCATCGCCGAGCCGCTCAGATCGTTCGACGCCGTGAAGGTCACGGCGTAGCCGCCCCCCTGCGCCGGGCCCGGCGTCCAGCTGAAGAGTCCCGACGTCTTAGACGCGTTCGGCGTGAACGTGGCGCCGGCCGGAAGCGGCGAGGCCGTCAGCGAGGTGATCGCGTCGGCATCTGGATCCGACGCCGTCACCGAGAACGAGATCAAGGAGCCGGCGTTCCCCGAGACCGTCGCCGGCGCCGTCACGAACGGAGCGTGCGACGTCCCGCTCGTCACGACGTACGCCCGGCCCGCGTCGGCGCCGTTCCAGTCGTTGAAGTAGGCGCCGATGATCACGTCGGCCTGCCCGTCGGCGTTGAAGTCTCCCGCGCTCGCGACGGAGACGCCGAGCCGGTCCCCTCCTCCCTCGCCGGTGAAGGCGATGTCGGGGATCGCATCGGCGCCGGGGCCGCCGTAGTAGACATAGGTCCGCCCGGCGTCGGTCGCGCGCGTGTCGTTCAGCCACGCCCCCACGAGGAGATCGCCGAAGCCGTCGCCGTTCATGTCACCCGCCGCGGAGGCGAATCCGAGCTGGTCGCCGGCCGCAGCCCCCGTGAGGATCAGGTCGGCCACCGTGTCGGCCCCAGGACCTCCGTGGAAGAGGTAGGCCCGGCCGGCGTTCGTGCCCCCGCCGTCGTTGAGGTCGGCGGTGGCGATCAGGTCGACGTAGCCATCTCCGTTCACGTCTCCCGCAGGGGAAACATCGACGCCGAAATGATCGCCGGCCGCCTCTCCCGTGAAGACGCGATCGGCCACGTTGTCGAGTCCGGGACCCCCGAAGTAGACGTAGGCCCGGCCTGCCTCGAAGCCGGCCGTCCCGTTTCCGTAGGCGCCCACGACGACGTCGGCGAAGCCGTCCCCGTTCGCATCACCGGCGGAAGCGACCGCCCAGCCGAAGCCGTCGCCGGCCGCCGCGCCCGTCAGGATCACGTCGGTCACCGCGTCCGAGCCGGGACCGCCGAAGTAGATGTAGGCACGGCCGGCGTCGGTGCCGCCCGCGTCGTTCCCCGCGGCGCCCACGAGGACGTCCGAGAACCCGTCGGCGTTCACGTCCCCCGCGGAAGCGACCGAGAGGCCGAAGCGGTCATCGAACGCCGCCCCGATCAGGACGCGGTCGGGGAACTCATCGGCGGCCGGCCCCCCGTGGAAGATGTAGGCGCGGCCCGTCAGGGAGCCGCCCGCGAAACTGCGCCAGGCCCCCACGATGAGGTCTCCGAAACCGTCGCCGTTCACGTCTCCGGCGGAGGAGACCGAGGTCCCGAAATTGTCGCCGTACGACTGCCCATGGAAGGTCAGGTCCGGCACGTCGTCGGCCGCCGGCCCGCCGAAGTAGACATAGGCGCTCCCCGCGTCGCCCGCGACCGTGTCGCTCGTCCAGGCGCCGACGATCACGTCCGCGTAGCCGTCGCCGTTCACGTCTCCGGCCGAGGCAACCGAATTGCCGAACTGCTCGCCGGGCCCCTCTCCCATGGGCGCGATCAGGATGCGGCCGACGCCCAGATCGCCCGGGACCGGCTCGCTCACTCCGATGGCGCGCGTCGCCGGAGTCGACGCGATGGCGGTGGTATCGCTCCGAGCCATCGCGGCAGCGGATGCCGTTTGGGGATGGAGAAGGAGGGCGGGGACTAGGAGGAGGAGGGTGGGAAGCGGGACCGAGAAGCGCATGACGAACCCCCGAATCGGGTTGAAAGGAGGCAAGATCACCAGGATCCACTAATGTTACCGAGCCCGCGAACGGGTTGGGCATGGGCCTGAGGAATACGTCCCTTCTCCGGAAAAGACTCCGCCCGTAGCTCCCGGAAACCTGATCCGGCCCCGGTCCCGGCTACTTCGCCATCAACATCTTGAGGACGTCGGAGGCAACGACAGTTCCCTTCTCGTCGCTGGCGGTCGCCTTCGCGAAGTAGATGCCCGACGGCGCCCGCCCGCGCGCGGTGGAACCGTCCCACGCCGCCTCGTGCGTGCCGGCTTCGTAGCGGCCGCTCGCGAGGCTCTTCACGAACTCGCCGCGGACGTTGTAGATCCGGACGTCCATGCGGCCGGGCTTCGCGATGGAGAATCGAATTTTGGTGGCGGGATTGAAGGGGTTCGGAGCGTTCTGCAGCATCCGGACGGCTTGCCCAGGCGGGTTGTTCGTGGAGACCTGCGCGTAGCCATAGCCGACGAATCGCCGGCCGCGGAGATTCGAATAGGCCGTCACCTCGCACGGAACGACCCGATCGACGAGGCCGAGACTCACGAGGCGCTCCTCGACGGCCTTCCGATCCAGGTTCATCTGGAACCCGTAGCTCCCCGACTTCACGACGTTGTCGACCGCGCTGTAGGGCGACCCGTTGACCTGCGACACCGGGGCGGTCATGCCGAGAAACGTCGGACCGACGATAATCGTGTTCCGGTTCTTCACACCCTCGTAGCCGGCCGGAATCCCGCCGCCGTGGTCCTTCACGTCGACCTGCGCCCGGTAGCCCATCGCTTCCGTCTCGGCGGGCATGGTGACCGTGACCGTGACGCTCTTCCCCTGGCTGCCGAGCCCCAGCGTCGTCGGGGAGATGTCCACGCCGAGCGGAAGCGGCGGCAAGCAGCCGACCCAGCTCCCGCGCCAGATGCCGACGCCGAATTTCGCCGCCTGGCTCGATGCGAGGAAGAGGTTGTAGGGAATGCCCTCGAGCGTGCTGTTCGTCTGCCGGGAGACGTCGGGATCGGCGTCGCCGGTCGCGTCGAGGAAGATGTCGCACTTCGCCTGCGTCGCGAGGTCGAGCCTCCAGATGTCGGAGTTCTTCTCCCCCTCTTCGTTCTGCGGCGCGTCGTAATAGATGGAGGCGCCGTCGGGCGCCCAGCATGGATTTCGATGGCTGATCGCCGCGAAATTGATCTCCGCGAGGCGGACGCTGGAATCGTCGAGGTCGACGATCTCGAGGACGTCGGCTCCGAACTTCTGCGTCACGTAGACGATTCGGTTGCCTGGCCCCCAGGACGGCGAGGCCTCCGTCGTCCGGTCGTCCGTGGTGGCGCGCGTCGGGGCGCCGACCGTCCGGGCGGCCGCGTCGACCGGCACGGTCACGATGTCGAACGAAGGACCGCCGATGTTCGAGGCGTAGGCGATCGCGTCCCCCGCGGGACTCCACGCCGGATGTCGATTCTTGAGGCCGGGACCGGCCGCGGCCACGAGCAACGACGGGCCGACCGGCGTGGCCGCGACCGCGGAGAGGACGCTGACCATGAATTCCTGGACGTAGATCTCCGTCCGCGTGAGCAGGGCGTCGGTCTTCACGTACGCGAGGTACTTCCCGTCCGGACTCCAGGCGGGATCGGTGTAGGAGACAGCGGCCGTGGGATCGAGGAGGAGCGGCCGGCGCGCGTCGAAAATGTCGGTGACGCGGAGCCCGGCCCGGTCCTGGTTCCGGGCGAGCCAGATGGAGCGGGCGGTCTCTCTTCCGACGATGGCGCTGCGCGTCGAGAAGGCGAACCAATGCTCCACGAGCGCGTGCTCGCCGGTCGGCGTAGTGAGGCCGGGACGAAGCGTCGGTTGCTCGCAACCGTTCGGAAGTCCCGCGTTGAAGAGCACGCCGTTGGTGAGGTAGTCCCACGCGCCGCGAAGCGCCGCGGACGCGGGGAGCGGCAGGAGCGCGAGGGCGAGCGTGAGCGGCAAGGCCATTCGTAGCGGTCGGTTCATCTTTCCGTCTCCTCTCCAGCGATGAAACGTGCGGCCCCTGACGAGCAGGCCGGGCACGAGATCGGAACGAACGGACGAGAGCGGGCAACCGTGGGGACGGAATCGGTAAGTTGGCTAATTATATACTATTACGCGCAGAATGTCAAGTCGCGGTGCAAACTCACGCAGCGAAATAGTGGCGGGAGCGAGGAAAATGCTCTCGCAAACTCGGTTCGAAGGGATGCGCTCTCAAAGTGCGCGGATCGAAGGGTACGGGAAAATGGTAGTCTTTGCTCGACCGTGCGCCGCCAAGTAGCGTCGCCCCATGAAATCGCGGCGCTGGACCATCGAGCAACTCAAGTCGGCCGCGCGCGTCACCTCGACCTTTCGGCAACTCCTGATGCTTCTCGGCCTGCGCCCTGCGGGCGGTTTGCCGCAGGCCTGAAGCAACCCCGATGCGAGCTTTGCGGCTGGGAAACCCTCGCGCCGGATGGCCGCCTCCCATTGGAGCTCGACCATGTCAACGGTGTCCGGACTGACCATCGCCTGGAAAATCTCCGGATATTATGCCCCAACTGTCACAGCTTGCAGCCAACGCATCGCGGCTTGAATATCGGGAAGCAGGTACGGCAGAACGAATGATGGGCGAGTGGCGGAATTGGCAGACGCACGGCGCTTAAGACGCCGTGTCCGTAAGG
>ERZ1292633.1970-Hain-H41-02um-R1-1970-length-21426-cov-6_pt2 | contig 14935 bp, 12 predicted proteins | sample MGYA00564406_ERZ1292633 | MGnify/ENA primary metagenome ERZ1292633 (study PRJEB36523, sample SAMEA6512639) | groundwater metagenome | collected 2019-01-08 | study: AquaDiva: Metagenomics assemblies of 32 groundwater samples
GTCGCAACTAAAAAAGTTCCCGTTTCAATTCGATCGGGCATTACGGTATGTTCTGCGCCATGGAGCGATGACACACCTTCAATTGTTATGATGTCACTGCCAGCGCCCTGAATTTTTGCGCCCATCGCGTTCAAACAATTCGCAAGATCAATAATTTCCGGTTCACGTGCTGCATTCTCCAGAATGGTTGTGCCATCCGCCAATGTTGCCGCCATCATTAGATTTTCTGTTCCAGTGACGGTGACAATATCAAATACAATGCGTGCACCATGCAGTTTTTTCGCCACGGCATGAATGTATCCATGTTTGATACTGATTTCCGCGCCCATAGCTTGCAACCCTTTGATATGCTGATCAACCGGTCGTAAACCGATTGCACAGCCGCCCGGTAATGAAATATTGGCTTCTCCGGCGCGGGCAAGTAGCGGACCAAGCACCAGAATTGCTGCGCGCATGGTTTTAACCATTTCATACGGAGCGGTAAGATTGGTCAGCTTATCTGCTGACAGCACGACTTCTGATGCATTATGTGCTGTGATACTTGTTCCCATCTGTTTGAGTAATGACAACATCGTGGTAATGTCCTGCAAAGCCGGGACATTGCTTATTTTTAAGGATTCTTCGGTTAAAAGCGCGGCACACAAAACAGGCAGTGCAGCATTCTTTGCACCTGAGATGGTAATTTCGCCATGCAGTGGTATGCCACCCTGGATAATCAGTTTTTGCATTGCATAAAAGATTCAAATAAAAGTTTTAATAAAATGCTTGTCCGAGGGGATGCTATGCAGACAAACAGGAATTAACCGGTTGAAATGCGCTCAAGTTCACTGCATCATAGCGTAATAAAGCGTTGAAGGCTTTGTTCAGTAGTACCTACTATAACAAAAAAGTATTCAATAAATTCATCAGGAGAAAAAATGAGTAAGCAAATCATCCAAACCGCAGATGCGCCGCAAGCAATCGGTACCTATTCACAGGCAGTTCGGGTCAGTGGCGGCGATACGGTTTATTTATCCGGTCAGATTGGGTTGGATGCAGTGAGTATGCAGATGGTAATCGGAATTGATGCACAAATTCAGCAGGTATTTTTAAACCTGAAAGCTGTGGCAACAGCCAGTGGCGGTAGCTTAAGTGACATTGTGAAATTAAATATATTCCTGACGGACTTGGATAATTTTGCACTGGTTAATGAAATCATGGCCGGTTATTTTACTCAGCCTTACCCCGCACGTGCAGCGGTCGGTGTCAAAGCGTTGCCACGGGGTGCGTTGGTGGAAATGGATGCGGTGATGGTTATACAGCACTAGATATTGAGTCAATCGGCGGATTCAGTATTGCCTAATCTTACAATGATTGCTAGTGCCAATGTACAGGAAAAATTATCCCGTTTAGGTATTCGCAGTGAACGGGACTTGTTACTGCACCTGCCGATTCGTTATGAAGATGAAACGCATCTGTTTCCAATCAGTGACGCGCCGTCGGGACAAGTGGTGCAGGTCGAGGGCGTGATTATTCATACCGAAGTGGTGATTCGTCCCAGACGGCAATTGGTTTGCCAGGTTGAAGACAACAGCGGCATCTTGGTCATGCGTTTTCTGAATTTCTATGGCAGTCAGATAAAAACCTATGCAGTGGGGAAACGCGTGCGGCTGTTGGGCGAGATTCGCAGCGGTTTTTTCGGTGCAGAAATGGTGCATCCCAAATGCCGAATCGTTCGTGAAAGCGAATCTCTGGCCGAATCGATGACACCGGTTTATCCCATCACGGCGGGCCTGACACAGAAGATTTTAGGTAAGCTGATCGGGCAAGTTTTGCAAGATGCACAAAAGACGCAGACTTTGGCTGAGACTTTGCCTGAAAAAATCATTCAAAAACACCGGCTGACAGGTTTAAAAGAGAGTGTGATGTGCTTGCATAATCCGTCCCCCGATGTATCGGTAGAAGCCTTGCAAGCACGCACGCATCCGGCATGGCGGCGTATTAAGTTTGATGAGTTACTGGCGCAGCAATTATCCATGCGCTTGCACTACCGGCAGCGGCGCAGCCACTCCGCTCCGGTGCTGGCGCAAAAGGATAGGCTGATAAAGGCGCTGCTCAAGCAGCTTGCCTTCGAGCTGACGACAGCACAAATTAAAGTATCTGCAGAAATCAGCCGTGATCTGGCCGCCCCTCACCCCATGCAACGCTTGTTACAAGGCGATGTCGGCAGCGGTAAAACAATCGTGGCTGCGTTGGCCGCCTTGCAGGCCATAGAAAATGGTTTTCAGGCGGCACTGATGGCACCGACCGAAATCCTAGCTGAGCAGCATTTCCAAAAATTATCAGCTTGGTTCGATCCATTGGGGATAAATGTTGTCTGGTTATCCGGCAGTCAAAAGAAGAAACAAAAGCAAGCGGCATTGGATGATATTGCGCTGGGTACTGCGCAGCTTGCGGTGGGTACGCATGCCTTGTTTCAGGATCAGGTGGTATTTCATCAACTGGGGCTGGCGATCGTTGATGAGCAGCACCGATTTGGCGTGCACCAACGCCTGGCGCTGCGTATGAAGGGTTCGCTATCCAATACGGTGCCGCATCAATTAATGATGAGCGCCACGCCGATTCCGCGTACGCTGTCGATGAGTTATTTTGCCGATCTGGATGTGTCGATCATTGATGAGCTGCCACCGGGTAGGGCGCCGATCGTGACCAAATTAATCGCAGACAATCGCCGTAACGAAATCATCGCACGCATCGAGCATGCTTGCCAGCAGGGCAAACAAGTATATTGGGTGTGTCCGTTGATCGAAGAATCAGAAACCCTGCAACTGCAAACGGCGATGGAAACGTATGAAAGCTTGAGTAAAGAATTTCCCGATTTAAGCGTCGGCTTGGTGCATGGGCGTTTATCGACACAGGAAAAAACCTCAGTAATGGCGTCGTTTAAGCAAGGAGAAATTCAATTATTAGTCGCCACGACAGTCATTGAGGTGGGCGTAGATGTGCCCAATGCGTCGCTGATGGTGATTGAAAATGCCGAGCGTATGGGATTGTCGCAATTGCATCAGTTGCGCGGCCGTGTCGGGCGCGGATCGGAGGCTAGCATTTGTATTCTGTTATTTCAGAAGCCTTTATCGGAAATTGCTCGTAAACGGCTCAAAATCATTTTTGAACACACAGATGGTTTTGAAATCGCTCGCCAGGATTTACAGTTACGAGGTCCCGGCGAATTTCTTGGTGCGCGTCAGAGTGGCGTGCCGATGTTGCGATTTGCCGATCTGGAACAAGATGGCGAATTGCTCGCAGCGGCGCAGGCCACAGCAAACGAGATGCTCAATGATTATCCGGACCTGGCACAACGGCATATCGAACGCTGGTTGGGGGATAAAACTGAGTATTTGCGGGTATAAGTCATCAGATAATTTCAAGGGCTGATGATCTGAGCATGAATACGATGAATCAACAATAAGGAATTTTTCTGCCGTGATTGTTAAGAATAAAGTTTCATGGGCACGACTGCTGTTTCATTTCAGAGGCAGTAGTTTCATGGAAACGTGGCCGCGTATTCTCACGGTGACTGTCGCTGCGAGTATCGTTACCTATGTCGAGCTATATTACAATATTCAGAAATATACGCTTACGACGACGCCTTTTTTGCTGATTGGCGTTGCACTGGGTATTTTCCTCGGTTTTCGTAACAGTGCTTCCTACGATAAATTCTGGGAGGGGCGCAAGCTTTGGGGGGCGCTGGTGAATACCTCGCGCAATCTAACTCGCCAAACATGCTTCCTGATCAATTCTTCACAGAAGAATGAGGAAGTACGACGTTTCCGCGAAATGTTTGTCAAACGCGTGATTGCGTATACGCATGCATTGCGTTGTCACTTGCGCAAGGAAGATCCCGCAGAAGAAATCAGAAAATTTCTGCCAGCGGAAGACTTTGCTCAAGTTCTCAAATCGTCACACCGCCCGCTGGCAATTTTGCAGCAACTAAGCCGTGATCTTGCAATCGCCCGTGAGCAGCAGTGGTTAAGTGAGCTCAATCATCCGGTGATGGATGCTCAGATCAATGAATTTACCCATATTCTGGGCGGTTGCGAGCGCATCAAGAATACTCCGATACCGTTCAGTTATTCCGTACTCATACACCGAATCGTGGCTTCTTATTGCCTGTTTCTGCCGTTTGGACTGGTTGAAACCACCGGTGTGCTGACACCGATTGTTGTGCTGCTGATTTCCTATGCCTTCATCGAACTGGATGCCATCGGCGATGAAATTGAAGATCCCTTTGGTTTGCAGCCCAATGACCTGCCGCTGACTGCGATTTCGAGAAATATCGAAATTAATTTACTGGAATTAATCAATAACCCGGATCGTCCAGAGGCGCTTAAACCTGTGAATGATATTTTGCTGTGAGGACAGTAGGTAACCAAGAGCGTGCAATTAACAAGCAAATTCATCCACACGAGGTGAATGTTCGCCAGAGCGGCGTGTCAATGCTGTGCTTGTGATTAGGAGCAGTTTACAAGATAAGCAGCGCCCCTGCGATAAGCTCAAAGAGTAGGTATTGCGTAAATATAGGAGGTAAGAAATTAGAAGACCGCTGTAAATCTACGGGTGGCTCCAGTGTATATTGCCGCATGGCCTGGGATCGGTATCGCTCATCCAGAAATTGTAAATCCCTGATTAACTGTTTGCCCAACTCAGCTTCTTGGCGATTATAGGTACCGTAGGCGATCTTGGCATCATTGAGATCGCTCAGGTTACTATTTTTTGCATACAGGTGTTTTTTGAACTGATCTCCGTATTCAGTATTTATAAATAAAGTAATAGTACTGCGATACATATTCTGGCAGAAATCAATAATTTTAAAGAGCATCTCGATTTCTGATTTTTCTTTTTCCTGGATAAAATTCTCGTCAGATTGCATTGCTGCAGTGGGTTCGCTAAGTCCGGACACCCAGAGAATTTTGCTTTTAACATTAGAGAGCTCTGCCGTCTCGATGCTCTTTCTGCATTGATGGGTATTTTCTTCTAAGCTTCGTTTGAAAGCCGCCTTTTGTTTATCCTTTTGGCGATCAGTGTCGTGTGCGCAGCCAATCAAAAGAAAAGGGGTCGCAATCAATAGCATGATCATTCTATGGTTTTTCATATGTTTCTATTGTAATGAATTGAATTATTAGAATAAACCATTCTATCAAAATGCACACATCACTATTGATGCGGTTCCAAAAGTTTATCATGGATACGATGTGTGGAACGTTAGGCTATCCATTGCGATTGGAGACATTAATCTGGCAGTTAGCTCCGGGTAAATCGGCAACCCTGCAGCCTTGCTTGCTTTGGTCATATACAGTAATAGGTAATACGGTACACGAACTGATTTCTATTGCCTGGCTTTTGCAATTCTCGCTTTGAGACTGTTGTATAATCGCGTTCCATCAATTCCCAAAATAACCTTGCCGGATCTCAGTTTAAGAATTCCAAGCATGCAACCATCCCATTTTATAGCAGCTCTTTCGCGATGAACGAAGCGCATCCGCTGGCATGGTATCCTGCGTTAACATCCGTTTCGTATCGCCAACGTAACTGGTTGCAAGATCGCGGATCTTTGACGCGCCGCATACAGGATCGCTGCGATCAATTTTGCGTAAAACGCGTATTTCAGTCGCTGAGTAGGGTTTACGGGGATGAATTGGATGTGATGGGATTGCGCGCCGGTGAGTTGGCAATGGTACGAGAGGTATATCTGTATTGTGGCGATACGCCGGTGGTGTTCGCGCATTCAGTGGTGGCGCACAAGAATTTACGCGGTGCTTGGCGGGGTTTAAGCGGGCTGGGGAATAAATCCCTGGGGACGGTTTTGTTTACCAATCCTAGAATCAATCGCACGCCATTGGAGTTTAAAAAAGTCAGTCGCGGCCACTTTCTTTATGATCGCGCATGCGCCAGATTACAAAAAAAACCGGCGAATCTGTGGGCGCGGCGTTCATTGTTTACGTTGCATGGACAATCGATTTTAGTGACTGAAGTATTTTTACCGGCGATTCTGGATTTACCCTTATGAGCATGGCAGATCGAATTCAAACTTACGTGCAATTGATGCGGCTCGACAAACCGATTGGCATTTTGCTGCTGTTGTGGCCGATGCTGTGGGGCCTGTGGTTTGCCGCGCAGGGATTGCCCGATTGGCAAATTTTAATCATTTTTGTTCTGGGCACGGTACTGATGCGCTCGGCGGGTTGTGTCATCAATGATTACGCCGACCGTAAAATCGATCCGCATGTCGAACGCACCAAGAATCGCCCGATGGCGGCAGGTCGAGTCAGTTCCAAAGAAGCTTTATTACTGGCTGCCGGATTAAGTATCTGCGCATTTCTACTCATTCTGCCTTTGAATCAATTGACTATCCTGCTCTCGGTACCGGCATTATTCCTGGCCGGAACGTATCCATTCACCAAGCGATTTTTCGCGATGCCGCAGGCCTATCTGGGGATTGCATTCAGCTTTGGCATCCCGATGGCTTTCGCGGCGCAAACTGATAATTTGCCGCCGATTATCTGGATTTTGATGCTGGCCAATTTGTTTTGGGTGATTGCGTATGATACGGCGTATGCCATTGTCGATAAGCCGGACGATTTGAAAATCGGTATCCAAACTTCCGCGATTACTTTTGGGCGTTTTGATGTGTTGGGCGTGATGGTGTGTCATGCCTGTTTTATCGCGATCATGTTAATTATCGGGCAGTTGCAGCAAATGAATCTGACTTATTACGCCGGGCTGATGGGAGCAACGGGACTTATCATCTATCAATATACGCTGATTCGTAACCGCGACCGGGCGCTGTGTTTTAAGGCATTCTTGCATAATAATTGGGTCGGGATGGTGGTGTTTGCCGGGATTGCACTCGATTTTCTCATTTTTCCGCATTAAGGATTCATCGATGCAATATAAAGATCTCCGGGATTTCATTGCGCAACTGGAAGCAATGGGTGAACTCAAGCGCATTCAAACGGAAATTGATCCTGCGCTGGAGATGACGGAGATCTGCGATCGCATCTTGAAAGCACAAGGTCCGGCGGTGCTCTTTGAATATCCCAAGGGACATACCATGCCGGTACTGGGTAATTTGTTCGGAACACCAAAGCGGGTGGCATTGGGCATGGGGCAGGAATCGGTCGAGGCGTTGCGTGAAGTTGGTAAGCTACTGGCTTATCTGAAAGAACCCGATCCACCGAAGGGATTAAAGGATGCTTGGGATAAATTGCCGGTATTGAAACAAGTATTGAATATGGCGCCGAAGGTGTTGAGCAGCGCGCCGTGCCAGGAGATTGTTTGGGAAGGCAGCGATGTCGATCTAAGCCGGATACCGATTCAAACCTGCTGGCCGGGCGATGTCGCGCCGCTGATCACTTGGGGGTTGACGGTAACCCGGGGTCCAAACAAAACCCGGCAGAATTTAGGCATTTACCGCCAGCAAGTCATCGGTCCTAATAAAGTCATCATGCGTTGGCTGGCTCACCGCGGCGGAGCATTGGACTTTCGTGAGTTTAGTTTGGCTAATCCGGGCAAGCCCTATCCGCTGGCGGTCGCTTTAGGTGCCGATCCGGCGACCATTTTGGGTGCTGTGACGCCGGTGCCGGATACGTTGAGCGAATACCAATTTGCCGGTTTGTTGCGCGGCGCCAAAACCGAAGTGATCAAATGTATCGGCAATGACCTACAGGTCCCTGCCAGTGCAGAGATCGTGCTGGAAGGCGCGATTCATCCCAATGAGACCGCGCTGGAAGGCCCGTATGGCGACCATACCGGTTACTATAATGAGCAGGAAACTTTTCCGGTATTCACCATCGATCGCATCACCATGCGGCGCAACCCGATTTATCATTCCACCTACACCGGTAAACCGCCGGATGAACCCGCAATTCTTGGCGTGGCGTTGAATGAAGTATTCGTGCCGCTGCTGCAAAAGCAATTTCCTGAAATCACCGATTTTTATCTGCCGCCGGAAGGCTGTTCGTACCGTATGGCGGTGGTGAGTATGAAAAAACAGTACGCTGGACATAGCAAGCGCGTGATGTTCGGTATCTGGAGCTTTCTACGCCAGTTTATGTACACCAAATTTATTATTGTCACCGACGACGATATCAACGTGCGCGACTGGAAAGAGGTGATTTGGGCGATTACCACCCGGGTTGATCCGGTACGCGATACCTTGCTTGTTGAGAATACGCCGATCGATTACCTGGACTTTGCCAGCCCGATCTCAGGATTGGGTGGCAAGATGGGGCTGGATGCAACCAATAAATTTCCGGGCGAGACGAACCGGGAGTGGGGGACGCCGATTGCGATGGACGATACGGTTAGAAAGCGAGTCGATGCCATTTGGCAGAACCTAGGCATTTAATGCTATGCGCGAAATTTGGCAAACTATCTTGCTGCTGACCATGAGTAATGTGTTTATGACCTTTGCCTGGTATGCGCATTTGAAGGAACTGAATCACAAACCGTGGATTATTGCTGCATTGATCAGCTGGGGCATTGCGTTTTTTGAGTATATGTTGCAGGTTCCCGCCAATCGGATTGGCTTTACCGTGCTGTCCGTCGCGCAGCTCAAAATATTGCAGGAAGTCATTACACTGACTGTTTTTGTACCCTTTGTGCTGTTTTATTTAAAAGAACCGTTAAAACTGGATTATCTGTGGGCTGCGCTGTGCATGGTGGGCGCGATTTATTTTATGTTTCGCACAAGATAACGGTGCGCAATATCCATATATTTGAAATTGAAAAGAAGGGATACAAGGGAAGTAGGGTGAGAGTGTTATTTTATAAAAGAGCTCATCACACAACTGCTTTAAGCAACTGAGAACTTGCCAACATGCGTTTAGCGGCTATTTTTTGCTCACTGGTAATTTCACCGAGCCCTAAGAATTGTTGCTGGTGATCATATAAACGAACGGTATTGCCTTCCGGTGTATTGCTGAAATCCGATGGACTGATGACGATTTGACCCTGCAGGATATGCAACGCTGCTAGTTTATCCAGAACGACTGCCGGGAATTCTTGTAATAAGCAATCAATAGGCAGCAAACACGCGTCTTGCTCATCGGCATCCATCGCTTCCAATGCTGACAAAGTTTGCGTCTGCAATAAATCAAAACGATCGATAGCAGTGCGTCGTAATTGAGTCAGATAAGCGCCGCCACATCCGAGTGCACTGCCAATATCTTCCGCCAAAGTTCGAATATAGGTGCCAGTGCCGCAGTGAATAATTAACTGCAGCACATCGTTGAATAGTGATTTGATTTGTATCGCATGGATGACGATTTCACGCGCTGGGCGTTCAATGTTTTTACCATTTCTTGCATAAACATATAAGGGTTTTCCTTGATGCTTGAGCGCACTGTACATGGGGGGGACTTGCATGATTTTTCCGATGAAGCCCTGAAGGACCTGCTCACACAGTGACAGGGTTGGGTTTCCGGCATTGGTCGCGAGTTTGGTGATTTCGCCTTCTGCATCGCCTGTTGTGCTTAGAAAACCGAGCCGCAAGGTAGCCTCATAGGTTTTATTGGCACCTAATAATACTGAGGAAAATTTAGTCGCTTCCCCCAGGCAAAGGGGTAGTAATCCAGTTGCCATGGGATCCAGTGTGCCGGTATGACCGCATTTGGCAGCTGAGAATACTCGTTTTACGATTTGCACCGCTTTGCTGGATGAAATGCCGTAGGGCTTATCCAATAAGAGAACCCCGTTAATAGTGCGTTTGGCAGGTTTGCGCGGGGAAATTTCAGCATGCAACATGCAGGCTTTATATTATGATTTTTCGGAATCTGAATCTGTTTGATGCGATGTTTGTTCTTGGGCTATCGCTTCATCGATCAGTTTTGACAGTCGAACGCCGCGTTCAACGGATTCGTCATAAATAAAATGTAATTGCGGGACAATTCTTAGTTTCATCCGGTGCGATAAGTTCGAGCGTAAGAAACCTTTCGCGTGTTCCAAGCCTTTTTCCACTAAGAAATTTTCTTCTTTGCTGCCTAATGTGGTGTAAAAAACTTTGGCATGGCTATAATCACGGGTTACTTCGACAGCAGTCAGTGTGATTTGTCCGACACGCGGATCTTTAATTTCATGTTGTAACAGATCGGCTAATTCCCGCTGTATCTGGTCCGCTATACGTAATGTTCTGGAATAGTCTTTGGGCATAGGAAGTCGGGCTGACTAAAGCGGTGATTATAGAAATCGCGCTGTTTCAACAATTTCATAAGCTTCCAATTGATCCCCCACCTGAACATCATTATAGTTTTTTAGAGACAATCCACACTCAAATCCTTCTCTGACTTCCTTGACATCATCCTTAAAGCGCTTCAATGAGTCCAATTCACAACTGTGTATGACCAGGCCATCGCGTAATACTCGGATTAATGAATTTCTTTTAACGATGCCTTCTGATACATAACATCCCGCCACGATGCCGACCTTAGGAATTCGATAAATCTCACGAATTTCAACCAAACCTTGTATGCTTTCCTTACGATCCGGCGACATCATTCCAGAAAGTGCTGCTTTAATTTCATCCACCGCTTCATAAATGATGTTGTAGTAACGCACATCAACACCACTCGATGCGATTAACTTACGTGCGCTGGCATCTGCACGGACGTTAAAGCCAATAATAACGGCTTTTGATGCCAGGGATAAATTAACATCGGATTCAATAATGGCGCCAACGCCGCTGTGAATGATATTTATTTTTACTTCATCCGTTGAGAGCTTGTGCAATGCATACGCCAATGCTTCACAGGAGCCTTGAACATCTGCTTTGATAATCAAAGCAAGGACCTTAACATCTGCTTGTTGGTCAAAAACATTTTCAAGTTTCGCAGCGTGTTGTTTGGCAAATTTTACATCGCGATATTTTCCTTGGCGGAATAAGGCGATTTCTCTGGCTTTGCGTTCATCATCCAGTACAAATACAAATTCACCTGCCTCAGGCACTTCGGATAATCCTTGAATTTCAACCGGGATAGATGTGCCTGCCTGTTTGATAGACTTACCAGTTTCATCATTCATGGCTCGTACCTTGCCAAAAACTGCGCCAGCCAACAAGACATCGCCACGCTTTAGAGTTCCGGATTGCACCAGAATGGTCGCTACCGGACCACGCCCTTTATCCAAGCGGGATTCGATCACAACACCCTTGGCAGGTGTGTTGATTGGTGCTTTTAGTTCTAACACTTCAGCTTGCAATAATATACTTTCCAGTAGTGAATCAACACCTTGTCCGGTCTTGGCTGAAACTTCTACGAACATCGTATCTCCACCCCAATCTTCCGGAATCACAGCGTTGGCAACCAGTTCATGCCGGATTCTTTCCGCGTTTGCCTCTGGTTTATCTATTTTGTTCACTGCCACGATAATAGGGATTTTTGCTGCTTTTGCGTGGTGAATTGCTTCAACCGTTTGGGGCATAACGCCATCGTCGGCAGCCACTACGAGAATGACAATATCGGTAATTTTTGTGCCGCGAGCACGCATCGCGGTAAATGCTTCGTGCCCCGGGGTATCCAGAAAGGTGATCATGCCATGATCTGTTTCTACATGATACGCACCGATGTGCTGGGTTATGCCGCCTGCTTCGCCGCCGGCAACGCGGGTGCGGCGAATGTAATCCAATAAAGAAGTTTTACCATGATCGACATGTCCCATTACAGTGACCACAGGCGCGCGTGGAGACAACTCCACTTCAACATCAGATGTTTCACGGTCTACAAGGAAATTCTCTGGATTATCCAACTCAGCGTGTTTTGCAATATGTCCCATCTCTTCGACAACAATCATGCCGGTATCTTGATCCAACATTTGGTTGATTGTCACCATACTACCCATTTTCATTAGTACTTTAATGACATCGGCTGCTTTAACTGACATTTTCTGTGCAAGTGCGCTCACAGAAATTGTTTCGGGCACCATGATCTCACGTACGATGGGTTCTGTCGGTGCGGAAAAACCATGAATATTCTGGTCATCTACATGTGTTGGCTTGCTATGCTTGTCTCTACGTGTGCGCCAGCCTTGTCCGGCAGAAAGATCGCCACGGGTTTTAACACCGCGTTTTTTGGTGCTTTCATCTTTCCAAACAACTTGCTGTTTGGCTTGTTTCTTTTTCTTATCTGCTTTTTCTTCTGGTTTTACAATAGGCTTATGGAGTGTTCCATCAGTAGATCCGGGATGCGATTGCGCTTCTGTTTGCAGATCAGGCTCAAGTTTTTTGGCGGTTTCCGATTGAGTAGCATCATCGGATGCTACAGATATTGGCGATACCTGTTTTTCCAGTGCTGATGCTGCACCAGCAACTTCCTGCGATTCTTCTTCTTTTTGCTTTATCTCATTCGTAATTTCGGTTTTCTTGCGAGCTTTTTTCTGTTTAATTTCCTCAACTTGACGTGCAATCAGTTCTGCTTGCTTCCTTGCTTCCTCACTGCGTAGCGCTAATTGTTCTGCGTCAATTACGGGCTCTCTAACAGGCTGCTGGCTAGCGGCATCCGATGACTTGATTGCTATTGGGGCGGCGGGTTCTGAGTTCCCAGAAGTTGGCTGTGTCAGGACACGTCTTTTTCGAACTTCTACCTGAATGGTTCGTGCTCGTCCAGTACTATCCGATTTTCGGATCTCGGAAGTTTGACGGCGGGTTAAAGTAACTTTGCTTTTTAACTCAGTGGTTCCATGAGTTTTTCTCAGATAATCAAGCAACTGAGCTTTATCTTGCTCTGTCAAACTGTCTTCTGTCAACACTTTATTCACGCCAGCAGCTTTAAGTTGCTCCAGCAGGACTGCTGGCAGCAAGCCCAGTTCATTAGCAAATTGTTCCACACTCAATTGAGCCATTTATAACCCTTCAGCAATCAAAACTACAAGCAGATTCTCATCAAAATAAATAATTACTACGTTATTATCATCCGATGATTTAAATCAAGTAAACCATGGTTCACGTGCTTTCATAATCAGTTGATTTGCACGTTCAATATCGATACCTGTCATCTCTACCAAGTCATCAGTGGCCAAATCAGCCAAATCAGCTTGCGTATTAATACCTTTTGATGCCAGTTCGCGGACAATATTAATATCCATTCCTTCTAATGCAAGCAAATCTTCAGCGCTATGCTCCACTTTTTCTTCTTTGGCTATGGCATCCGTTAGTAATACATTACGGGCTCGATTACGTATCTCATTGACAGTTTCTTCATCTAAGGTCTCGATTTCCAACATCTCATTGAGAGGGACGTAAGCCACTTCTTCCAATGTGACAAAACCTTCCTGTACAAGGATCTCAGCGATTTCTTCATCAACATCCAGTTTTTGCATGAAAAGTTGACAAATCAACGATGATTCTTGTTCATGTTTAACTTTAGATTCTTCTATCGTCATGATGTTTAGCTCCCAACCTGTTAGTTCGGAAGCTAATCGTACATTTTGCCCGCCTCGGCCAATTGCCTGTGCGAGATTGTCATCATCCACCACGATGTCCATACTGTGTTTTTCTTCATCGACCATAATGCTGCTGATTTCTGCAGGTGCCAATGCATTAATAATAAAAGTCGCGGGATCATCCGACCACAATACGATATCAACGCGCTCACCAGCCAGTTCGCTAATAACCGCCTGTACTCTGGATCCACGCATGCCGACACAGGTACCAATGGGGTCAACGCGTGGATCATTTGATTTGACTGCAATTTTAGCACGTGATCCGGGATCTCGCGTCGCCGCTTTGATTTCCAACAAACCTTCCTCAATCTCAGGCACTTCCAGCTCAAATAACTTCATCAGAAATTCAGGCGAAATGCGTGAAAGCTTTAATTGTGGTCCTCTGGCAGCGCGATCCACTTTATACAAATAAGCGCGAACCCGATCACCCACGCGCAAGTTTTCCTTCGGTATCATCTGATCACGCGGCAATTCAGCTTCGATTTTTCCGGATTCAATAAGCGCATTGCCACGCTCCATCCGTTTGATCGTGCCGTTAATCAAATAATCTTCTCTCTCAAGAAAATCATTCAATGTCTGCTCACGTTCCGCATCCCGTATTTTCTGAAATATTACCTGTTTCGCTGCTTGTGCTCCGATACGTCCGAATTCAATTGGTTCGAGTAATTTTTCAATATAGTCGCCCACCTGAATTTCTGCATCATTTGTTAAGGCATCACTCAATGATATTTGGCGCGCAGGGTCTTCCATGGCACCATCTTCCACAACCAGCCAACGGCGGAAAGATTGGTGACTTCCTGTTAATCGGTCAATTGAAACACGTGTTTCAATATCCTCCTGAAACCGTCTTTTTGTGGCGGATGCTAATGCAAGCTCCAGTGCTGTGAAAACAACCTCCTTTTCAACAGCTTTTTCACGTGCCAATGCATCGACCAACAGTAAAATTTCGCGGCTCATAGTCCTCCAGCCAAATCTTTATATACCTACAATTTTGGAACCAAACGGGCTTTTCCAAGGTTACTCAATTCAAGGTCTAACAATTTTCCTTCGACTTCGATTTTGATTATGCCATTATTCGTTTCCCGTAAGACTCCCACAAAATTCCTTTGTCCCTCAATCGGAACACGCAGCTTTAATTTAACCGTTTCTCCGTTAAAGCGGAGAAAATCAGCTTCTTTTCGTAAAGGTCTGTCTAATCCTGGCGACGAAACTTCCAGTCGGCCAAAATCAATGTTTTCAACTGCAAACAATCGGCTCAGATGATTGCTGATGACCACGCAGTCATCAATATTGATGCCGCCTTCTTTATCCACAAATATTCTTAATAATTTGTTGTGTGCTAATCGTTCCACTTCGATCAACTCATAACCCAATCCTTGCAGAGTTGATTCCAATAATTCTTCCAGTGCCATAGCTCCGCCACAAATAAAAAATGGGCTGAAAAAGCCCATCGAATCTATCGGTC
>ERZ1292633.3605-Hain-H41-02um-R1-3605-length-14934-cov-5_pt1 | contig 14934 bp, 11 predicted proteins | sample MGYA00564406_ERZ1292633 | MGnify/ENA primary metagenome ERZ1292633 (study PRJEB36523, sample SAMEA6512639) | groundwater metagenome | collected 2019-01-08 | study: AquaDiva: Metagenomics assemblies of 32 groundwater samples
CAGTTTGCTTTTTACGTCACAGTTTACGCCAAGAATAAAGAAGAACTTGATCGTTTGTGCACCCAGATTGAATCCTTGTTTGGGACCAAATTGATTTTCTCCAAGCGCGGGTATTATCAATCAGAACAAGGCTTCAATTCGACCATGCCACTTGGCAACGACGAGCTGATGATCTCGTTCAATATGAACACCTCGCCGATTGCGAGCTCGTTCCCATTCATTTCTGCCGACTTGACCAGCGACCACGGCATTTTGTATGGCGTTAATCGTCACAACAACTCGCTCATCTTGTTTGATCGTTTCTCGCTCGCAAACGCCAACGCCTGCGTGTTCGCGACTTCTGGCGCGGGAAAATCCTACACCGTGAAGCTTGAAGTGCTCCGTTCCATGATGATGGGCATCGATGTCTTGATTATTGACCCGGAAATGGAGTACAAGCATTTGTCCGACGCGGTTGGTGGGGCGTATGTGAATATTTCGCTGGCTTCCGAGTCCAAAATCAATCCATTTGAATTGCCGCGGCCCAAGGGTGAAGAAATCTCGACCGAAGACATTATCCGAAGCGCGGTTATTACCTTGAAAGGATTATTGAAGATCATGATCGGCAAACCAATGGGGGAGTCTGGCAAACTCGGATTTACGCCGGAAGAAGACTCATTGCTCGATCGCGCCCTTCTCGAAGCGTACGCCAAGAAAGACATTACTGCCGACATTGCTGACTTATCCCAAGTCGAGCCGCCAATTTTGCAGGACTTTCAAGATGTGCTCGAAGGCATGGAAGGGGCCGACGATTTGGTCGCCCGACTTCAGAAATACACCGAGGGCACCTTTGCCGGCCTCTTGAACTCGCCGACCACGGTTGAAACCAAAAATCAGCTGGTGATCTTCTCGGTTCGCGACTTGGAAGACGAGTTGCGTCCCATGGCCATCTACACCATCGTCAACTACATCTGGAACGTGGTCCGCAGTGAACGCAAGAAACGTATTTTGGTGATTGATGAAGCTTGGTGGCTGATGCAACACGAAGATTCGGCTAAGTTTATTTATGCGCTCGTGAAACGCTGCCGCAAATATTACTTGGGTGTCACCACTATCACGCAAGATGTGAACGACTTCTTGCTCTCGCCCTACGGCCAGGCGATCGTTACCAACTCGCAAATGCAGATTTTGTTGAAGCAATCGCCAGCTTCCACCGACCTGATTCAAAAGACCTTTAACCTCACTGACGGAGAAAAGTTTTTGTTGCTTGAGTCAGGTGTTGGTGAAGGGATTTTCTTTGCCGGCAAAAATCACGCGGCGATTAAAGTCGTGGCCTCCTACGCGGAAGATCAAATTATTACTACCGATCCGCGTCAGTTGCTCGAAATCGAACAAGCCAAAAAAGAATTTGATGCGGAACTTGCTAATCCCACGGATCAACCAGCCACTTCAACATAAGTATGACTATTTCTAATCGTGCCAAATTACTTATCGCCGGAATTTTGGTGATCATTGCGATCATCCTGATTTTGTTCTTCTGGCCCCGAGACAATCAAACCCCGACCCCGACACCCACGGCCAATCAGCAAACTAATACTGCAGTAACCAATACGGCACCGACAACGCCACCGCGCATTATTACTCCTGAAGAAAAAGCAGAAGCAAGTGCTGCGACCGTTGCTAAGATTTTCGTGGAGCGATTTGGGAGTTATTCAAGCGAGAGTGAGGCAGTAAACTTGGAAGATTTACTCCCGCTTGCCACTGCGAGCTACGCCCTCGACCTTCAACAACAAATCGATCGCCTGCGAGCTGCGGGGCCTTCTGCCGACTACTATGGCGTGAGCACTCGGGTGATTTCAACCACCAGCGTGTCCCTGGATGAGCCGGCCGGCCGGGCCACCTTTGATGTGGTCACCCAGCGCGAAGAGGCCAGGGGGAGCGTCGGCAACACCTCGGTGCGTTACCAAACAATTCAGATTCAACTTAAAGAAATTGAGGAGGCTTGGCTCGTGGATGGAGCCAGCTGGTTGTGATCAAACAGTTTTTTGTTCAAGCGCTGATGCCCGAGTTTTGCGTCAGCTGTCATGAAGAGGGCAGTCTTTTTTGTGCGGCGTGCCAGATGAAGTGGGAACCCGAGCCCATTGTGGACGCGGCTGCTTTTTCTTGCGGATCGTATAAAGACAAAGTCTTGCAGTCGCTGCTGCAATTTTGGAAGTATCAGTATGTCGAGAATGCGCGAGCAGCTCTTTTAGATATCGTCGGCCAAGCCCTTCAGGATTACCACTGGGTCTTTCCTGATGTTGAGGCAGTGACCTATGTACCGCTCCATTGGCGAAAAGCCAACGAACGCGGTTTTGATCAAGCGCGGATGATTGCGGAACGAGTGGCCGAGGAGCTCCAGGTGCCTTGCCTTACATTATTAAACCGCGATCGCTACACTACTCCCCAAGCTCGAGTCGAGCGGTCCGAAAGAACGGCCGATAAGTTTATGGGCGTCTTTGGACAAGCGCCGAGCCTGCCAGCAGAGCCGCTGCCGAGCCTGCTTCTGGTCGATGACGTGATGACCACCGGAACCACCCTTGGTGCGGCTAGAGACATTTTAAAGGCTGCTGGGGCCCCTCAGGTGACCATTTTTACCATTGCCCGCGGCTAAAGGCGCTCTTGATCTTTAGTCCTCAATTCGCTATGATCACGCGGCATGGAGAGGTACCCAAGTGGTTGAAGGGGACGGTTTGCTAAATCGTTAGGGGACGCAAGTCCCGCGAGGGTTCGAATCCCTCCCTCTCCGCCATGCCTGTTTTATGTTATAGTGGTGGGGTGCTCGAGTGGTTTAAGAGGACAGTCTTGAAAACTGTTGTCCGGCGAACCCGGACCGTGAGTTCGAATCTCACCCCCACCGCCATCGTGAGATCCGACGCTTTCAATATTTCTATGCCCGAACAAGTGTACGGCACGTCGCTCATTTCTTGGGAAACGCTTGAGTACCCAAAACACGATCGCAGCGCGCGGTGGTATGTTATTGCTGGGGTGATCGCGGTCGCCTTGTTGGCCTACGCCCTGTTGACCGCCAGTTTTCCGTTTGCGGTCATTGTGCTCATGACCATCATTATTATCTTTTTGTCGCACTTGCGTGAGCCGGAAAGAATTTTAGTTCACGTAACCACCAACGGCGTTTTGATCGGCCATCGTTTTTACGCCTATAAAGAGATCCGCGATTTCGCGATCGTCTACGAACCACCGCGCACTAAGTTGCTTTACCTCGACTTTTTCAGCCGCTGGCATCCGCTCACCTCTGTGCCTCTCGAAGACGTCGATCCAAATGCGCTCCGCCAAGCCCTGCTGCCCTACGTGATCGAAGATTTAAGCCGCGACAGCGAGACCTTGACCGACGTCCTCGCCCGCTTGTTTAAAATTTAGGGCCGTGTTATTATCTCGCCTGCCGCATGCGCCCGTAGCTCAGCTGGATAGAGCGTCAGGTTGCGGACCTGAAGGTCGCACGTTCGAGTCGTGCCGGGCGCACCACCCTCCGCTAAAGCTTCGGGTGGTTAAACCACAAAAGTCTCCCCGTTAGGGCGATTTTTGTTTAGGGGTTGAGTTAATCTTTTTGCTAAATACCCAACCGGTTTTCCGATTGCCCATAACTCTGGAACTTTGGGAAACACGATCACTGAATCTTCGTTGGCAGAATAAGGAATAGTTTGGTCTGTGTAGCCGATGCACTCCCCCTTTTTGACCTCTTGAAAAGAGCTGGCGCCATATTCCGGTGTGAATGCGAATCCTTTTTCCGTCAGCATGATAGCTTCTATTAGTTCAAAGCGATCAAACAATGCCGTTGGTTTAACAGCTGATGGATAGTCGGTCATACCGGCCTCGCCGAGAATTTTCAAGAGAGAAGCAATGGTTTTTTCAACCCGAGACGGATCGCCAATCCATCCCGCTTCGTAGCAAATACCAATCTTGCTACAGCCGTTCGCGTAATCATCTGTGGTGCAAGGCGTGCCAGCAAGAATAAAGTTTGGGTCGGTCAGTACAATGTTGGCGTCGAACCAGCGGTAGATCTGCTCATGTTTAGAAGAGATCACTGAACAAACAAAAGGGACTGAAGGTTTATTGGTGGCGTGGATGTCTAATGTCATATCCGCTTCCACAATGTACGGGGCGAGGATGCGGGCGCGGGTGTCTTCGTCTGTTCCATCGAGGGCGCCGGTGAGACGTTCAGGATTAAACAAGCGATTCAAGTCTTTGCCATCGAGACATCGCTTGTTTTGCTTTATCGCTTCTAGATTGCCCAACGCAAGAGTTAAGCGGCCCTTTGCAATAGAACGTTCGCCGGAGCGAAAAAGTTCGAGTAACGCATTGATCACTTCAACCCCTGTGCGTTCATTGCCATGCACTCCCCCCAAAATCAAAACGGACGTTCCTGGACGTCCAGAGTCTCGTTGCCAGACTGATGGGGCAATTTCTTTAAACATAGGGTGATCTTCGACTTACGATCCTGTGATTGGGGAGAACGAGGGCGTTCTCCCCGACGGCACGATGTAAGTTAGGGTGGGGGCGGGTGTGTGTGCTTGTTCGCGCGGCGCGAGACGTGGCCGTAGCGGATTTCCCGCTTGTCGGGCAGCATCTTTGGTCCGCGCTTCGTCGTCTTGAGTGTTTTGACTTCAACCTCCACGGACTCGGACATGCCGAGCCTTTTGTAGTTCGTGGCGGCATGTGGGTTGGCTGTTGTCAAACGCGCCACAACCAAAAAGCGTTCGATGTCGAACCTGTCTGCGAACCGTTGAATGCGCGCTTCTGTGAGCTGCATGCCCATATCGCGGTGTTCAAACCTTTCCAACACGACGAGCTCGGCCAGGTAGAGCATCCTTGCGTGCGAGCCGGTCGGGGACGGGATGTGCTGGGCAATATCCGGCCTCGACGAAAGGGGGACTCCGACAGCGAACCCCATGAACTGTCTGTTCTCCATGGTCTCAGCGAAGAGGATATCGGCACGGCGTTCGTGCAGACCTCGGAACATGTTGGCTGTGCTCTCATCGTCGAGCACTTCGTTCCAGGGTGGTTCGCTGAAGCGACGGTAGGCGCTCACCAGGTGCTGGAGGTCGTTCAGGGTGAAAGGGCGGATGATGGTTTCCATGCGGACTCTCTAGTGCAGGTTTGGAACAAAAATCCCTCCTTGCGGGAGGGGGCTGTGTTTATGTTTGATGGTTAACACATCAATTCAGCCCGCTTCCGCAAGAAGAAAGAGCATAATGGTGGGGAGTTTGTGGGGCCAGATTGACCATAACGGCCCTATGATAGGCCATTTACGTCGATGCGTCAAGTATCTGTCTTCTTTGCTATACTGAAGAACGCTATGATGCTAATCGGGTTACCTGGTCTTGGTGAGACTTCTGTCCGTGACTTGCAACGGATGGGTATTTTGCTGCCCGAAGACTTGCTCGAGCATTACCCCATGCGTTACGACGACTTTTCTAATCGGCGGCTCGTGAGTGATGTGGCGCCAGGGGAGACCGTAACCTTGTCCGGAGTAATCACTTCGATTGCCAGTCGTCCGGTGCCGGGGCGGCGCTTGACGATCATCAACGCCATTTTTTCTGATACCTCAGGATCGATTCGGGTCATTTGGTTCAATCAACGATTTTTATTGAAGACGCTGACGCCGGGCACGCATGTCACGTTGTCTGGACAGGTGGAGTTGCAGAAACAAGGCTTGCAATTGAAGAACCCTTCGTTTGAAGTTCAGCGTGGGCAAGAAACAACGCACACTGGACGGATTGTTCCCATATATCCACTTGAGGCGAGTCTCACACAGAAACGCCTCCGTACGGCGATTGCCGCTCTCCTGCGCACCGAGCGTATTGTGGACTGGTTACCCGAGGAGATCCGACATCGCGAGCAACTTATCGACTTACCTCGAGCACTTCAACAGATTCACTTTCCCGAAACATTTGATGCGGCTGAAGAAGCCCGTCATCGGCTGCAATTTGATGAGCTATTTTTGTATGAGTTAGCGCATTTGCGTTCGCGCGAAGAGCTCAAAAAGCTGAGCGCGCCGGCGATTGCTGAAGCCATCGAGACGATCAAGTTATTTGTACAGAGCCTCCCATTTACGCTCACAACTGCCCAACGCAAGGCAGCCTGGCAGATTATCGAAGACATGAGTAGGGGAGAGCCGATGAATCGGCTGCTTGAAGGCGATGTGGGAAGTGGAAAGACGGTCGCGGCTGCCATTGCGGCGTTGAATGCTGCGACCGCTGGATATCAAACAGCACTTTTGGCGCCAACAGAGATTCTCGCCGAGCAGCACGCCACGACGCTTCAGAGATTGCTCGGCGAGGAGGCGGTCATCCTTGTCACGCGGACGCATGGCCAGGATCGACTCCCGGAGATCGCAAAAGGCGAAGCGAAGATCATTGTTGGTACGCATGCGCTCCTCGAGAATAAGGTGATGTTTCACCGCCTCGGGTTGGTGATTGTTGATGAGCAGCACCGTTTTGGAGTGAAGCAGCGTCAAGCGCTCAAAGAAAAACAGATGGATGATGGCACGGTTCCACACTTGCTCTCGATGACTGCCACGCCTATTCCACGCACCTTGGCGCTCACGTTGTATGGTGATCTGGATATTTCCGTTTTGGATGAGATGCCGAAAGGTCGCAAGCCCATCAAAACAGAGATTGTTAAAAAAGGGGATAGTGATTTTACGCGTATTAAGCAGGAGCTGGATGCTGGGCGGCAGGCATTTTTTGTCTGCGCCTTGATTGATCCTTCCGAAGAAGTTGAAGCCAAGTCTGTCACTGAACTGCACGACGAGCTTCAGAAAGGGCCACTCAAAGGGTATCGCGCGGCGGTACTGCATGGGCGCATGAAAAGCGAAGAAAAGGAGCGCATCATGGCTGAGTTCAAGCAGGGGAATCTCCACGCGCTCATCTCGACTACTGTTATTGAAGTGGGGGTGGATGTACCGAATGCCACGGTCATGTTTGTGGAAGGTGCGGAGCGTTTTGGTTTGGCCCAGCTCCATCAGCTGCGAGGGCGTGTTGGAAGATCGGATTTGCCTTCGTTGTGTTTTCTTCGGCCTTCAGGCTTTGTGCCTGAGCAAACGTATGAGCGGCTACGTGCGCTTGTCGAATGTAACAACGGTTTTGAGTTGGCTGAGCGTGACTTGGCTCTGCGTGGGCCAGGAGACATTTATGGAACAGTACAGTCTGGGTTTCCAGGGTTCAAACTCGCTGATCTGTTTAATGCGCCAATGATTGCCAAAGCCCGTAACGCGGCACAAAGCCTTTTAAAGGAAGAAGGGGGATTGTCTCGTTATCCAGCGGTGCGCGCCAGGTTGGGGGAGTATGTAAAAAAGATACACTTTGAGTAAAATTGCCGCGCGTTTTTAGTGACTTCTTTAAAATGAGACTACAGGATACTGTTTTTCATCCAAGGTTAGATAAGAAACGGCATCCTGTAGTCTCATTTTTCGAGGGGTGCTACCTAGGCTACCCCAAATCCTTAACATGTTTCAGCGCAGCCAAAGCTTTCATTCCAAAACGTTCTGCCTCTTTCACCCGCCGATCCATAAAAGAAATCGACCGAATTTCTCCCGACAAGCCAACCTCTCCCATAACCACAGACTCAATAGCTGCGCCCTTCTTAGCAGAAACAATAGCCGCAAGAACGGCTAAGTCTGCAGCAGGCTCGGTGAGTTCAACTCCTCCTACGACATTTACATACACATCAGACTGATCTAAATCAACTTTTGCGTATCGATTAGCGATGGCGATCAAGAGTTGTAATCGATTGCCATCAAATCCAACGGCGCGACGCACTGGGTAGCCAAACGAAGTTTTATCAACCAATGCTTGCACTTCAACAAGCAGGGGGCGATTTCCTTCCATCACACACGTCACCACCGATCCCGGACCAGCAACGCGTTCAGACAGAAACTTTTTCGAGGGGTCCTCGACCGCAACAAGTCCAGCGCTGGTCATTTCAAAAATCCCCACCTCATTAGTTGAACCAAAACGATTTTTAACCGCCCGCAGCAAGCGATAGGCATGACTGGTATCCCCTTCGAGTGAGAGAACGACGTCGACTAAGTGCTCAAGCATTTTTGGACCAGCCACCGAGCCATCTTTGGTGATCTGTCCAACAATAATAATTGGCGTGCCTGTACGCTTGGCGAGCTCAACCAGTTTGACGGCACTGGCGCGGACTTGGCTTGGCGAGCCAGGCAAACCTTCAATTTCAAGGGTCGAGGCGGTTTGAATTGAATCAACCACCACAAGAGCGGGTTTAAGTTGCTCAACCGCTGTAGCAACCGCTTCAACTGTAGTCTCTTCCATCATCTTGACCCGATCCGTCCCCACGTCTAAACGCTTCAGGCGCAATTGAATTTGCGACGGCGATTCTTCGCCAGAAGAGATCAACATCGTTCCAGAGTTGCTTTTTGCCAACTGGCCAATGAGTGTTGATTTGCCAATGCCAGGTTCGCCAGCGAGCAAGATGACCGCTCCGTTTACAATCCCGTCACCCAGCACGCGGTCGAGTTCAGCAATGCCCGTTGGCGTATGCGAAACTGCCGGCGCGGGTTCCCCTCCATCAATAATCGTCGCCTTGGCTTTAGGCGCGTCTTTTTTCGATTTTATTTCCTCGCCTTCCTCAACGAGCGTCCCCCAACTGCCACACTCGCCGCACCTCCCAGACCACTTCAAGGTCTGGCTATCACAATGGGTGCAGTGGAACATAAATTATTGCAAGCAAGAAAGAATATTTCCTCCGTAATAAAACGACATGTGCACGTGTGGTCCGGTGGTATTACCAGCCATGTGGATGGGCTGGCAACTGCAGTCTTGGTTTTGATCAGGGTGATCGCACATCGTCCCGCCGGTGGCACACTGCGTAATCCATCCACTGCGCTCTGGTTGTCCGCTGCAGCAGACGCCTCCTACGTGTCCGATGACGTCTCCTTGAGCGACCTGGGCTCCGTTAACAAATTCACCACTTCCGTTCATGAAGTCTTTTGCATGACAAATGACCACCGCACCTTCTCCATCACTGGATTTAATAGTGATCCGATTGCCACACAAGTTGGTGTCGGTGACGCTTTGTTCTTGATACGTGACCGTGCCCGCGAACGGGGAAAGAATAGCGCTTCCCCATGGCGCGGCCCAGTCGAGCTTTTTAATTTTCTTGTAATCGCCCCCCGTGGCTCTGGTGGTTTCCGCATCAAACCAGTGGTGATTGCTGCAATTAGGTAACGAGCCGCCCGTGGGAGACATAATTCCGTCAGGGATTGCGCAGGCAACCGCGGGATCATTTTTTGCTGCCTGAACAATGTCTCGATACGGAGCGGGCAGGCTCTCCCAGGTTCCTGAGCCGCAGGCGCCTCCGCTTCCTTCTGGCCCTTGGGTATCAAGGCTCAGACGAATTTGGTCGATTGTTTGAATTTTTATGGACCTCAGGAAGGTCAGATCTGGGTTTATCACGGACAGGAGGGCGTAGGTGCTGAGAAGGAGGACTAATCCAGTGATGCCGTTCGTGATGCGTTTTTTTGCGGCTGCCACAGCTTCACCGCCGCTTGCAGACCCCAAGATGTACTGGACTCCGCCAACCATGATCATCACCACCGCAAGTATCGCGGCGACTCCCAGAGCATAACGATAGATCCCTGAAATATACTCGCCGATAAAATCTGCGGTGAGGTAGTTTCCGTCATCGAGGGCTGCGGAAAAGGAGAGCCCCGGGATAGGGATGCTGAGATTAGGCGCTGGGATCAGTTTATCGTCATCTGCGGCGTAAGCGACAATAGGAAGAAGGCTGCTCGCGAGGAGAAAGAAAATGAGCAAGCGTTTGCGCATATTAACGCGCGGCTTTGACGAGGGCGCTTAAGTCTTCGTAACTGACTGCGCCGACGTAGCGTTCGCCGTTAATGAACAGGGTGGGGGTGGCGGTAATTTTGAGGGCCAGGCCTTCTTCAAAGTCTTTGCGCACGCGGGGGAGGGTGTCGCTCGAAGCGACGCAACTTTCAAACGTTCTGGTATTGAGTCCCAGCGCCTCAGCAATGGCGGTGTAGGTGTCACTGCCTAGCTGATTTTGTCGCAAAAATAATTCGTCATGATATTGCCAAAAAGCATTTTGTTCGGCAGCGCAGCGGGCAGCGACTGCGGCGGGCGTGGCTTCGGGACTCTTTGATTCGTTCGGAAAATCTTTCCAGACGATTCGGACTTCATCCGGGTAGGTGTTCAACAGCCGCGCCAGGTTGGTCGAAGCTTCAACGCATGCTTCGCACGTGAAGTCAGCAAATTCAACAATGGTGATGATGGGGGCTTCAGCACCAACTTGCGGATCGATGAACGACACGGTTGGGGTCGTCAGTTCGGGCGTTTCAACCGTCTCGATTTCGATTTTCTTTTCTGGTCGAGTGGCCACGGCAAAAAAGACCATGGTGATCCCAAGGAAGAATCCCAAGGAGAGCAAAATGTGCCAGCGGTAGGGGTTTTGATCGGCCATATTATTTCAAACGCATGACTTGCAAACGGCCGAGCGAATCCGTGTAGTATAAATAGGCGCTATCGGTTGAAACGCGCAGATTTTTCATTTGTGTTCCTTGTTCTGGGAAGCCAACCAGTTTTACCCGACCAGTAGCAAGATCAATGCGATACACCGAGTCGTTCGAAGTCACGACTGCTGGTTGCAACCCACCGTTGTTCGGCATGCTGATCGGCACAGCGCAGTAAACAACGGTGTTGCTGGCGAACACGCATTTTTCGACCCAGGTGTTGACCCCAAGACTCGCCCGGTGATCGCCCATGGTGGTCGGGGTGCCATCGACGATCCACAGCAAGGGCTTGTAGTTGCTGGTTTCCCCAGCGACGTCGTACAAAATGCGCGTGCCATCTGGTGACCAAATAGCGTGAAAGTTGAGCCCTTCTACCGTGAGCCCTTTGAAGTTTTCTTGATTTTTGCCAATGGCGTAAATAACGTTCTGGCTAATCCCGCCGCTTGCCCCAGCGATAGACGTGTCGGCAAAAGCGACCACGGCATTGTTCGGTGACCAGCTCACGTCCACTAGATCGGCGTTATCACCGAGGCCTTCGATGACCTCGGTATTTGATCCGTCTTTGCTGGTGATGACCAGTGACCTCGCGCTCGCATCATTAGTGATGCTTTTGCCGATCAGCTGTTCGCCATCTGGAGAGAAATCAAAATCCTCCCAATGGGCGGGGAGTGTTGTTTGTTGTTCGCTAGCAAAGTCAAAAACAATGTTGGCGCCATCGGGGAATTCAATTGCCACGGTCGATGCGTCATCGTCCCAAACAATCGTCTCGGCGTCAGGGAATTGTTTATCAGACACTCGCTCGACTGTGCCGTCTGACGTAATTTTATAGAACCGTCCGTCCGCCGGGTCGTAGTACACCATGTCTTTGCCATTGGCCGCGAGTGTGGGGGCAAGGATGGTTGTCGAGGTTAAACGTTCGTTTTTGGTGGCGCCACCATCTGCAACCGTCGCCGCCGGCTTGGTCGTGGTTCCTGAGCCTCCCGGGGTCGAAACGCCGCCGCTTCCAGAGGATGGCAGACCGCCGCCGCTCGTTGTTCCATCGGTGTTGCCCTCAACGGTGGGCGCAGGGACTACCGTTGAAGGTCCTCGGAAAAAAACCAGGTAAATTCCAACCGCAATAATAATCACGAGCCCAATAAACCCAAGCACGATCAAAAGACGTTTGAAACGATCGTTCATACCTCCGAATTATAGCACAATTACGGGTTGATCGTGTCGGATACCTGAAGAACGGTTATCCCAGCATCTAGGCAAAAACTTGATAGAGAGTTCGCTCCGCCACTTAAGCATTGAATGGCAAAGAACACTGCGGCGAGAATGATGAAGCCGATGGCAAACACGAATCCCGTCTGAAACACGGACCAGATTTTTGCCCCCAGATCTAACTTTTTCATGAGCCCCCGGAAGCCTCCTTCGGTCAGGGATTCCATAAAACGGAATGGCGTGGGAGATAAGGCGTTGGTGAGGGTATACGGCTCTTGGCTTGCGGCGTAGCGGAGACCCTTCACGTATTGCACGAAGATGATAAAGTCGGCGGTGAAGGTCCCCACACCAAAATCCGATCCTCCCATAAAATCATCAAGCGCAGGCAGCGCAGTGATGAGTGATTGCCAGAACATCTCGCGCATTTGATCAATCCGTTTGCGGTCCTCGTCAGATAAGCCATCAGTAATCAATTCGTCCTCAATCGCGCGTATCCGGGAAAAAAGTCGCTGAGCATCAGCAAGCGTTTTGGCTTCACGGATTTGTTGGGTCAAGCCTTGAACTTCCGTCGTGGCGCTGTCGTAGGTGGCTTCCGCGATATTGCCGTTCGCGGCCAAGCGCTCGGCGGCAGGAGATAAACCGATCGAGGCGTTGGCGGTCAGGGCCTCGGCTTGATGTTCATTGTACTTTGCGCTCGCTGCTTGTTCTTCTTCTGCACTGCGTGTGCGAGGCGTGATCGGAAAGTCAGGAAGCGCTGCGCTTTGTGGCGGAACCCGAGGGGCTGTCGTCCGAGTTTTTACGCGCGCAGCAACAGCTTGCGCTACTTTGGCGCGCTCGGTCTTCTGCGCCATCGCTCGTTGCTGCCGCAGTTGCACGGCTAAATTCATTTCTGTGTTTTGTAAGTTCACCTCCATAGACTCGCGCTAGCTTGATTTGCGAACCGTGATCAGATCTTTAACAATATCGATCGTTAGTTTTGGTTTGATGGTAGTACCGAGCACAGCATCAGCAATCGGATTTTCGATATGTTCTTGAATCACACGGCGCAAGTCGCGGGCGCCGAGGCGGGGATTGGCAAGTTCAGCCAAACGTTCCGCGACGGTATTACCGATTTCGAGTTGCAGCGATTCACCAATGAGTCGCACGCGTAACTCCTCGAGCATTTTCTTACCAATTGCCACTAGTGTATCACGCTCGAGTGGTTGAAACAGACACACGTGGTCAATACGATTTAACAGTTCAGGGCGGAAATGGTCTTCGAGTTCACGGCGTAAGTCGCTCGTGAGTTCCAATCGTCCGCGATCCGCGCTGCCAGCAAAACCGATTTGGCCTTGTTCAAACTTTTCTACCCCGGCATTTGAGGTGGCAACAACGACCGTATTTTTGAAGTTAATCGGCCGACCAGTGGCATCTGTCAACGTCCCTTGATCTAAAATTTGCAGCAGCAAATTGAGCACATCTTTGTGCGCTTTTTCTAGTTCGTCGAACAACACCACGGCGTACGGTTTTTGTTTGACGCGATCAGTCAGTTTGGTCGGTTCGCGATAGCCCACGTAACCTGCCGGCGCGCCGATTAACTTGCTGGCCGAGAATCCCTCGGCGAATTCAGACATGTCGAGGTGAATAAAGGCTTTCTCGTCGTGAAAGACTTCGCTCGCGATCGCCCGAGCGAGTTCAGTTTTACCAACACCCGATGGACCCAAGAATAAAAACGAGGCGAGTGGTCTGGTTGGATCACCCACATGGGCGTGCGAGCGACGAATGGCTTTGGCCGCTGTTTTAACTGCTTCGTCTTGGCCGAGCACGCGGGCTCCCAATGTTTCTTCAAGTTTTTTAAGCCGACGCTCTTCAGAAATAAGTTGGGTAAGGGGAATGCCGGTCATCTTCGCGACCACGTGGGCGATGTCCTCTTCGCTGATCGTTCCGTGTGGTTCGACCGGTTCGCTCGGAGCAATGAGATGTAATCGCGAAAGCAACTCACTCTCGGCCTCTTTCAACCGTACAGCTTCTTCAAATTGTTCTTCGACCACGGCTTGGCGCTTTTGATCGCGAACGGTTGCCAGTTGCTCTTCAAGCATCTCACGGCTTGAGCGGGGAAGCGTCGTGGTTTTTTGGAGGCGCATCGCTGCGGCAGCTTCGTCGATCAGATCAAGTGCTTTGTCGGGCTGATGTTTGTCTTGGATGTAACGCGTTGAAAGAGTGACTGCTGCTTCAAGGGCCGAAGGAGCAAAACGGACATGATGGTAAGCTTCATAAGTCTTCGCCACTCCTCGCAAAATCTCGAGCGTTTTTTCTGTGGTCGGTTCTTCGACCGCGACCGGGCAGAAGCGGCGTTCAAGGGCAGCGTCGGTTTCAAATTGTTTTTTGTATTCCGCGGGCGTGGTCGCCGCAATGCAACGAATTTCGCCACGGGCAAGCGCTGGTTTCAAAATGTTGGCTGCGTCCATCGAGCCAGAAGCTGAACCAGCACCGACCATCATGTGCGCTTCATCGATAAATAAAATAATGTCATCATTTTTTTTGGTCTCGTCGACAATTTGTTTCAAACGCCCTTCGAATTCACCGCGGTACATGGTGCCAGCGATCACGAGCGATAAGTCGAGAGCAAAGATACGCTTGCCACGAAGAGCCGGCGGCACGGTGCCTTCAATAATCTTTTTGGCCAGCCCTTCAACGATCGCGGTCTTCCCAACCCCTGGCTCACCGAGCAGAATGGGATTGTTCTTGGTGCGGCGGCAGAGAATTTGCAGTACGCGTTCGATTTCACTTTCGCGGCCGATCACAGGATCGATCGATTCTTGCGCCGCTTTGCTGGTCAGCTCATAAGCAAAATACTTGAGCGCTGGAGTTTTTTCTTCCTCGCTCGCCACTTCATTGGTTTGTTTCTTTTCTTTTGTCACTTGATCCCCCCTCCTTTCTAAGGAGGGGGTAGGGGTAGTTGAGGCTTCGGCGACCGCCTGAGTCATATCGGGGAAGCGCGACGTACTCTTCAGCACCGTCGCGACTTGCGATCGCAACCCTTCGCCGTCGATGTTGTGTTCGCGCAGAAACGTTAAAATCGGTCCGTGATTCACCTGCAAGATTCCAGATAACAAATGTTCCGTGCCCACATAGCGGTGCTCGTAGACGTTGGCGGTCAGCACAGCTTTTTCAACCATGCGTCGAGCCTCTTCGGAAAGTACCGGGAGTTGCCCAGTCACTTC